>OFIS01000059.1_pt1 | contig 144051 bp, 123 predicted proteins | sample 1775071 | NCBI WGS metagenome assembly OFIS01 (sample SAMN08195774, study PRJEB24354) | sludge metagenome | isolation source: sludge from phenol fed wastewater aerobic bioreactor C | place: India: Nagpur | collected 2016-09-17 | reverse complement strand
GAGCCGATCTCCCTGCACACCCCGCTCGGCGAGGACGGCGACAGCGAGTTCGGAGACCTGATCGAGGACTCCGAGGCGATCGTCCCCGCGGACGCGGTGTCGTTCACGTTGCTGCAGGAACAGCTCGACTCCGTCCTCGACACGCTCTCGGAGCGCGAGGCGGGCGTGGTGAAGATGCGCTTCGGCCTCACCGACGGCCAGCCCAAGACCCTCGACGAGATCGGCAAGGTCTACGGCGTGACCCGCGAGCGGATCCGGCAGATCGAGTCCAAGACGATGAGCAAGCTGCGCCACCCGTCGCGCTCGCAAGTGCTGCGCGACTACCTGGACTGAGCGCGCGTACCCGCCTGTCGATCATGACATCATGCGCCCGAACCCGGGTTTGAGACGCATGACCCCATGATCGACGGGCGGTAGCCGCGCCAGTGGACACGATCGAGCGGGTCCTGCGCACCGCGCTGTTCGTCACGCCCATCTCCCCTGCGGCCCTGCTGCTCGCGGCCGCCGGGACGGTGGTCTCGCTGCTCCTGTGGCGTCCACTCGTCCGGGTGAGCGGCTGGCGCCCGGTGCCGACGCTGCTCGCGCTGCTGGCGCTGACCGCGGTGTGCGCCCTCACGCTTGCGCCCGGGAGCAATCCTGGGGAGGGCGGGGCGCGAGCGTGCATCGCAGGTGCACCGGTGCACCTGCGGGCGCGGCTGCTGGCCATCCGGACCTCGCCGGAAGCGCTGCTGAACATGGTGCTGCTCGTGCCGCTCGGCTGCTTCGCCGTGCTGGCGGTACGCCGGCTCTGGCCGGCGCTCGTGCTGGTACTGGTGCTTCCCGCGGCGATCGAGCTCGCGCAGACCAGGATCCCGGGCCGGGTGTGCAGCGGTATCGACTACCTGACGAACGCGGCAGGCGGGGTGCTCGGTGCGGTACTGGGGATCGTGGTCCTGTCCTGCTGGCAGCGTCGGCAGCGCGGGCCGTCGGGTCGCGGACCCCTGAAAGCCCCATGACGTGCGCAGCCCCCGGACCGCACGGTCCGGGGGCTGCGCAGGGTGTCGGGGTCGGGCTCAGCGCTCCATCGTGGCCGCCGGGTCGTCCGCGAGGCGGGCGGTCTCGTCGTGGATCTCGGCCGCGAGCGGTCGGAGGCGGTCCTCGTGCTCGCGGAAGTGGTGGGCGCAGAACAGCAGGTCTCCGCCGCCGGCGAGCGTGACCCGTACGTAGGCCTGCGCGCCGCAGCGGTCACAGCGGTCGGTCGCCAGCAGCGCCGGCTGTTGGGTCAAGGTCGGGGTCATCGCCCACCTCCACATCGCGGGTCCATCGGACCCGATCGGCGTCGCCGCGTGCTCACGGCGCCATGGTCGCTCTTCTCACGATCTGACTTCTCATCGGCGCCGTACCGGCCGCCATGAACATCGTCGCACCTGGTAACGACAGGCGCGGTCCCGGTTGTCCCCGGTTCGCCCCCGGCGTAAGCCGATCGTGACCCTGTTCACACGATCGACGCAGGATTGGCGCCGTCCCGGCGTGTCGGCGCAGGCCCGTACCCTGCGCTCGCCGCGCCCGGCGTGGTGCTCACCGGAGCGGCCCCGCCGCGCGGTTAGCCTGATCAGGTCCCACACCCCCCAGGAGAGTCCGTGAGCGCACCGGCGGTCGACGCCGCGCAACCCCGCCCGACCCGCGGCCGCAGCGGCGGCGCTGCGCGCGCCGGGGGCTACTCGGCCAAGCACCTGTCGGTCCTCGACGGGCTCGACGCGGTGCGCAAGCGCCCGGGCATGTACATCGGGTCGACCGACGGGCGCGGGCTGATGCACTGCCTGTGGGAGATCATCGACAACGCGGTCGACGAGGCGCTCGCCGGGCACTGCGGACGGATCGACGTGCTGCTCCACCCGGACGGGTCGGTGGAGGTCCGCGACGACGGGCGCGGCATCCCGGTCGACGTCGAGCCGAAGACCCGACTGTCGGGCGTGGAGGTGGTGCTGACCAAGCTGCACGCCGGCGGCAAGTTCGGCGGCGGCTCCTACACGGCCTCCGGCGGGCTGCACGGCGTCGGCGCCTCCGTGGTCAACGCGCTCTCCGAGCGCATGGACATCGAGGTCGACCGCGACGGCAAGGTCCACGGGATGTCGTTCCGGCGCGGGGTGCCGGGCATCTTCGACGACGCGGGCCCGGACGCCGCGTTCCACCGCAAGAGCGGGTTGCACGTACGCGGCAAGGCCAAACGCGGCGTGACCGGAACCCGGATCCGCTTCTGGCCCGACCGTCAGATCTTCGCCCCTGGTGCGGACGTCGACGTGGAGGCGCTGCATCGCAGGGCCCGCCAGACGGCGTTCCTCGTACCCGGGCTGCGCCTGGTGGTCCGTGACGAGCGCCCGCGCGGCGACCAGGACGGCGCGCCGGCTGCCGGCGTCGAGGACTACTGCTTCCGCGGCGGGATCGCCGAGTTCGTCGACCACCTCGCGACCGACGAGCCGGTGACCGGGGTGGTCCGGTTGCAGGGTGCGGGCCACTTCCACGAGACCGTCCCGGTGCTCGACGCGAAGGGGCACCTCACCCCACGCGAGGTCGAGCGCGAGCTGACGGTGGACGTGGCCATGCGGTGGGGCGTCGGCTACGAGTCCGACATCCGGTCGTTCGTCAACATCATCGCGACGCCGAAGGGCGGCACGCACCTGGCGGGCTTCGAGCGGGCGCTGACCAAGACGGTCAACGAGGCGTTGCGCACTGCGAAGGTCCTCAAGTCCGCGGAGGACAACGTCCTGAAGGAGGACGCCACCGAGGGTCTCACGGCCGTCGTGACGGTACGGCTGGCCGAGCCGCAGTTCGAGGGCCAGACCAAGGAGGTGCTCGGCACCCCGGCCGCCTCGCGGATCGTGGCGAACGTCGTCGGCAAGTCCCTGGCCGCCTGGTTCGCGACACCGCCGCGCGGGGAGAAGGCAGCCGCCCGCGCCGTGCTGGACAAGGTGGCCGGGGCGGCCCGGGCGCGCATCGCGGCCCGCACGCACCGCGACGTGCAGCGGCGCAAGAACGCGCTCGAGTCCTCCGCGCTGCCCGCCAAGCTCGCCGACTGCCGCAGCAACGACGTCGGACGCAGCGAACTGTTCATCGTCGAGGGTGACAGCGCGCTCGGGACCGCCAAGCTCGCACGCAACGCGGAGTTCCAGGCGCTGCTGCCGATCCGCGGCAAGATCCTCAACACCCAGCGCGCGTCGGTCGCCGACATGCTCAAGAACGCCGAGTGCGCCGCCATCATCCAGGTGATCGGCGCCGGCTCCGGACGCAGCTTCGAGCTGGAGGCGGCCCGCTACGGCAAGGTCATCCTGATGTCGGACGCCGACGTCGACGGGGCGCACATCCGCTGCCTGCTGCTGACCCTGGTCCACCGCTACCTGCAGCCGCTGCTCGCGGACGGCCGGGTCTACGCCGCCGTACCACCGCTGCACCGGTTCGAGGTGATCGGTCAAGGACGGGCCAAGAACGAGATCATCTACACGTACTCCGAGGACGAGTACCGCGCCATGTCGGCCTCCCTCGCGGCCGCCGGGCGGCGGGTGAAGGAGCCGGTGCAGCGCTACAAGGGGCTCGGCGAGATGGACGCCGGCCAGCTGCGGGAGACCACCATGGACCCGGCGACCCGGACGCTGCGGCGCATCACGGTCGGCGAGGTGGAGGCCGCCCACGAGGTGTTCGCGATGCTCATGGGCACCGACGTCGGGCCGCGCAAGGAATTCATCACGGCAGGTGCCGCCGGCCTGGACCGCTCCCGCATCGACGTCTGAGCGTCGGCTGTCTCGGGATCGCGGGCGGCGCGACCTATGACGCGCTGGTCGCCATGACCCTCCGCCATCACCGCGCCGGGCTGGTCACGCGTGATCGACGCGCGCTCGAGACGTACCGGCGCGCCGGGCTCTCACCCACCGCTGCCGGGCTGAAGCCCGCTTCTCCGGCGGCACCGCGCGCTCCGTAGACTCCGGGCGCATGGAAGCGACGAGCACCCGACCGGTACGTGTGGCCATCGTGGGTGCGGGCCCGTCGGGGCTCTACGCCGCCGACGCCCTCACCCAGCAGACCGACGTCCCGGTCTCGGTCGACATCCTGGACCGGTTGCCCGTCCCGTTCGGGCTGGTGCGCTACGGCGTCGCGCCCGACCACCTCTCGCTGCGGGGGGTCAAGAACACCCTCGAGCAGGTGCTCTCCCACGAACGGGTGCGCTTCCTCGGCGCGGTGGAGCTCGGCAGCACGCTCACCGTCGAGCAGCTGCTGCGGCACTACGACGCGGCGATCCTCACGTACGGCGCATCGAGCGACCGCCACCTGGGCATCCCGGGCGAGGAGCTGCCGGGCAGCATCGCCGCGACCGACCTCGTGAACTGGTACTGCGGGCACCCGGACGCCGTCCGCGAGCAGGTCGAGCCGGCGCTGCAGGACGTGCGGGCCGCGGTCGTCGTGGGCGTCGGCAACGTCGCCGTCGACGTGACCCGCGTGCTCGCCAAGACCGGCGCGGAGCTCGAGCACACCGAGATGCCGCAGCACGTACTGGACCTGCTGGAGAAGACCGGCATCACCGACGTCCACGTGCTCGGCCGGCGCAGCGCCGTCCACGCCTCCTGGACCACCAAGGAGCTGCGCGAGCTCGGCGCCCTCGACGACGTCGACGTCGTCGTCGACCCGGCCGAGGTGGACCTGCCGGTGCCGACGGACCGCCTCGCCGCGCGCAACCTGGCAGTCCTGCAGGAGTTCGCCGCACGGACACCGGCCGGCAAGGGCCGGCGGATCCACTTCCACTTCTGCAGCCGGCCGGTCGCGATCACCGGCGCGGAGCGGGTGGCCGCGGTGGAGGTGGAGCGCACCGAGGTGGACGAGACCGGTGCAGCCCGGGGCACCGGCGAGACCTGGACGCTGCCGGCCCAGCTGGTGGTGCGCAGCGTCGGGTACCGCGGCCTCGGCCTGGACGGGGTGCCGTACGACGCCTCGCGCGGTGTCGTGCCGAGCGAGGAGGGCCGGGTCCTCGCTGACGGCGCGCCGCTGAGCGGGCTGTACGTCGCCGGGTGGATCAAGCGTGGTCCTACCGGGATCGTCGGCACCAACAAGAAGGATGCCGCCGAGACGGTCCGCTCGCTGCTCGCGGACGTGCCCGGGCTGCCGGGCGCCGCGGAGCCCGAACCTGCGGCCGTCACCGCGCTGCTGGACCGCAGCGGTCAGCCGTACGTCGAGCTGTCCGGCTGGCAGGCCATCGACGCCGCCGAGCTCGCGCTGGGGGCGAGCCGCGGCCGGGCGCGTACGACCATCCACGAGCGCGAGGCACTGCTGCGCGCCGCGCGTGGCGGGCAGCCGGCCGCCGGCTGATCCCGCGTCAGGCCAGGGCCTGCTCGGGCGGGGCGAACACCACCAGCACCGCGAGGTCCTCGCTCACGTCGTGGAACCGGTGCTCCTCGCGGGCGGCTACGAACAGCGCGCTGCCGGGACCGACCTCGACCGTCGCGCCACCGCCGGTGAAACGGCCGCGCCCACGGGTCACGACGTAGATCTCGTCCTCGGTGTGCGGTTCCTGGTCGTCGACGCCGCCGGCCGGGATCGAATAGGTCCCGACCGACAGGTGCGCGGAGCGCAGGTGCTCCACCCAGTGGGTCGGTGCCTGCGGAGTGAACTCACCCGCGCCCGCGAGCAGCTGCACCTCAGGCTTCCAGCGGACTGAGCCGGCCGGTGTGCACGTCGTACACCGCGCCCGCGACCACGAGGTCGCGCGGCAGGTACGGGTAGCTGCGGATGCGCACCAGGTCCTCGGCGAGGGCCTGGCGCTGGTCCTGCACGGTGCTGAACTCGAGCGACCGGGTGTCGACGCCGAACTCCTTCATGATCGTCTCGTGCACCTCCTCATCGGTCGCCTTGCTCATCCGGCAGTCGGTGTGCGGCATCACCAGCACCCGCCTGACCCCGAGCAGGTAGGTCGCCAGCACCAGCGTCCGCAGCACGTCCGCCGTCACCCGCGCCCCGGCGTTGCGCAGGATCTTGGCATCGCCGCGGTCCATGCCCGTGATCGACAGCGGGTCGACCCGGCTGTCCATGCACGTGATCAACGCGAGCCCCTTGGCCGCGACCCCGCTCTGGTCGCCACCGCGGAACAGCTCGGCGTAGTCACGGTTGGCGGCCAGCACGTCGGCCATCGCCTCGGCCGGGAAGCGGGGTTCATCAGTCACGCGGGAACACTACTCGCCCGGTGATCACCCCGACGCGCCGTCCGGCTGTTCGGAACGCGCCCCGCCGGGGACGACGGTGCCTCCGACCGCGGCGACCGGCTTGGAGGTCGGGAGCCCGGAACCGTCGCGGCGTTCGTCGACCGGGGGGAGCGGCGCCGGTGCGCCGGCCGGCGTCGCGGCGCGCGCCGGTGCCGGACCCACCCAGGCGAGCACGAGCGCATCCTCGCCCTTGAGGAACCGCTGCACGCGCACCCCGCCGGTGGCACGGCCCTTGGCGGGGTAGCGGTCGTACGGCGTCACCTTGACGGTGCTGCCGCCGACCCCGGGCAGCGCGCCGGAGGACGCGGCGGCGGTGACGACCTGGTTGTCCCGCGCCGGGTCGACGGCCGTGAACGCGACCGCGCGTGCCCCCGGTGCCAGCCGGACGCCGGCGACCCCGCCGCCGGCCCGGCCCTGCGGGCGTACGGCTGCCGCCGGGAAGCGCAGCAGCTGCGCGTCGCTGGTGACGAACACGAGGTCCTCCTCGCCGGTGCGCAGCTCGGCGGCGCCGACGACGCGGTCGTCGCCGTCGAGCCGTACCACCGGCCACGAGTCCTTGTTGGTCGGCGTGTCGGGTACGACCCGTTTGACGATCCCGGCGGCGGTGCCGAGCGCGAGCCCGGGACCGGTCCCGCTGACCGAGCACAGGGCCACCGGGCTCGCGCCGTCCAGCTCGACGACCGCCGCGAGCGGCACGCCTCCGGCGAGCACGGGGGCGGCGTCGGTGGCGGGCAGCGCGGGCAGCTCGAGCACGTCCAGGCGCACCACCTGGCCCGCGGACGTCACCACCCCGACCTGCCCGCGCGCGGTGGCGTGGACCGCCGAGAGCACCACGTCGTGCGCGGCCCGGTCGCCAGCCGCCGGCAGTTCGTCGGCGTCGCGGGTGCGGGCCAGCAGCCCCGTGCTGGAGAGCAGCACGACGCACGGCTCGTCGGCCACCTCGAGCGGGACCGCGGAGCTCACCGCGCCGGTCGCCTCCAGCAGCACGGTGCGCCGGGGCGTGCCGTGCGTCTTGGCGACCGCGGCGAGCTCGTCGGACACGAGCTGGCGCAGCCGGCCGTCATCACCGAGCACCTCCGCCAGCTCGGCGATCGTGGCAGCCAGCTCCTCGCGCTCCTGCTCGAGCTCGATGCGGCTGAACTTCGTCAGCCGCCGCAACGGCATCTCGAGGATGTAGTCGGTCTGCACCTGGGTCAGGTCGAAGACCTGCATGAGCCGTTCGCGGGCCCGCGCCGTGTCGTCCGACGAGCGGATCACCGCGATGACCTCGTCGATGTCGAGGATCGCGACGAGCAGTCCCTCGACCAGGTGGCGCCGGTCCTCCGCACGCCGCTTGCGGAACTGTGAGCGCCGCCGTACGACGTCGAGCCGGTGATCGACGAACACCTGCAGCAGTTCGCGCAGCCCCAGCGTGCGTGGCTGGCCGTCCACCAGCGCGACCGCGTTGACCGCGAAGGTGTCCTCCATCGGGGTCAGCGCGTAGAGCTGCTCGAGGACCGCCTCGGGGTGGAACCCGTTCTTGACCTCGATGACGAGCCGCAGTCCGGACTCGCCGTCGGTGTAGTCCGCGACCGCGGCGATGCCCGAGAGTTTCTTGGCGTCCACCGCCTCCTTGAGCCGGGCGATCACCTTCTCCGGTCCCACCGACGGCGGCAGGTCGGTGACGACGATCCCCTTGCGGCGGGGGCTGACGTTCTCGATGTGTGCCGACGCGCGGACCCGGAACGTGCCGCGCCCCGTCTCGTACGCCTCCCGCACGCCCTCCAGCCCGACGATCCGGCCGCCGGTGGCGAGGTCGGGACCGGGGACGAACCGTGTCAGCGCGGCGGTCGTCGCGTTCGGGTGGCGCAGCAGGTGGCGCGCCGCGGCGATCACCTCGCCGAGGTTGTGCGCAGGGATGCTGGTCGCCATGCCGACCGCGATCCCGGACGCGCCGTTGACGAGCAGGTTGGGGATCGCCGCCGGCAGCACGACCGGCTCGGTCTCCCGCCCGTCGTAGTTCGCGGCGAAGTCGACCACGTCCTCGTCGAGAGTCGCCGTCATCTCGAGCGCCGCGGGCGCGAGCCGGCACTCGGTGTAGCGCATGGCCGCCGGGCCGTCGTCCACCGAGCCGAAGTTGCCGTGCCCGTCGACCAGCGGCAGGCGCAGCGAGAACGGCTGGGCCATGCGCACCAGGGCGTCGTAGATGGCGCCGTCGCCGTGCGGGTGCAGCCGGCCCATCACCTCGCCCACGACCCGGGCGCTCTTGACGTGGCCGCGGTCGGGACGCAGCCCCAACTGCGCCATCTGGTACAGGATCCGGCGCTGCACCGGCTTGAGCCCGTCCCGGGCGTCCGGCAGCGCCCGGGAGTAGATGACGGAGTAGGCGTACTCGAGGTAGGACCCCTTCATCTCCTCCGCGACGTCGATCTCGACGATCCGCTCGTCGGGCGGTGGGGGGGACGGCGGGGCGGGGGTGCGACGTGCCATGGGCGTGCGGGTGCTCCTCGGCCTGCGGGTGGGACCCGGTCATTCTCGCAGCCCGCCCGGACGGCCCCGCCGGCGACGCGCGGGACCGTCAGCGCAGCGTGGGTGAGCCGTCAGCGCAGCGTGGGGGAGCCGTCAGCGCGGCGTGGGGGAGCCGTCAGCGCAGCGTGGGGGAGGCGGTGTCGCGGGAGAGCGCGGCGATGAGCAGCGCGGCGACGCCGGAGCCGAGCGCTAGGTACGCGCCGTACCGCACGTGGGCCACGCTCACCGCACCGGCCGACACCGAGACGGCGTTCGAGAGCACCCAGACCACCGCGCTGGCGGTGCCGGCCAGCGCCCCGACGACCGCGATCGCTCGGGCGCCGAGGAGCGCCCCGAGCACCACGAGCGCGCCGGCGACCCAGAGCAGGAAGGCGAGCGTCGCGAGGGAGGAGCCGGGTGCCCCGGCGACCGCGGACGGGTCCCACAGCCCGCGGGACGGGATCGTCATGGCCGTCGTCGTCGCATACCACGGCAGCCAGGCGCACGCCGCCAGCAGCGCTCCGCAGAGCAACGTCGCCGCCCGCGCCGCCCAGGTCATGTCCCGCATTGTGGGATGCGCCGTTGCGCCCCGGGGTCCGCCGAACGGCCGGAGTCGATCATCCGAGGGGTGCCGGTAGCCAAGCTACGACGGCGGTGCGGGTCGCCCGCCACGGCGAGCGATCGCGAGGGCGGCCGTACGAGCGCCCGCTTCGAGCGCGTCGCGCAGCTCGTGGCCCGTCCGATGCGCGGGCAGGAAGCCCGCCGCGAACGCGTCGCCCGCGCCGGTGCTGTCGACCACCGCCACCTGCCGGGCGGCGACCTGCGCCGGCGCGCCGGCCGGCGGGACGGCGAGCGCGCCGCCCGGCCCGAGCTTGACCACCGCCAGCGCCCGCAGCGCGCCGGCCAGCGCCCGGCCCCACTCGGCCGGTCCCGGCCCGGCCCCGAGGGCTCCGGCCAGCACGCGGGCCTCGTCCTCGTTCGCCAGCAGCACGTCCACGCCCGCGAACCACTCCAGCACGTCCGCCGGGCCCAGGTCCTGGATCGGGCCGGCGGACGCGGCGTCGATGCTCGTCGTCATCCCGGCCGCCGCCGCGGCAGCCAGCATCGCGCGGGCCGCCGGGCGGGACTGTGCGCGCAGCAGCGCGTACCCCGACAGGTGCAGGTGATCGCCGGTGCGGAGCAGGTCAGCGGGCAGGTCCGTCTCCGCGAGCCCGAGGTTCGCGCCGGCGTCGGGGACCATCGTGCGCTCGCCGCCGGGCACCACCACGACCAGGCAGGTGCCGGTCATCGCGTCCGGGTCGACGACGGCGCGTACGTCCACTCCCGCCTCGCGCAGCTCGGCGACGGCCGCCGGACCGAACGGGTCGGCGCCGACCCGGACCACCAGCGCCGCCGTGTGCCCGCCGGCAGCCAGCCAGTGGGCGGTGTTCGCCGCCGAGCCGCCCCCGTAGAGCTGGATCCGCCCGGGGGTGTCGGTCCCGGTGCGCAGCGGTTCGTCGATCGCCGCGACGACGTCGGTCATCACGTCCCCGACCACGACGAACCGCGGGGCCGGGCCGCGCGGCAGGTTCGGATCCACCTCGGCTGCCGGGTCAGCGGGCCGCGGTCGGCGCCAGCGCGGCCAGCTCACCGGCGATCTGCGCGGCGAGCCGGGCGTTGTGCTTGACCAGCAGCACGTTCGCCGCCAGCGAGGCGCCGGACGTTCGCTCGTGGAACCAGGCGAGCAGGAACGGGGTGACATCCTTGCCGCGTACGCCCTGCGCCGCCGCCGCGGCCAGCCCGGTCGTGAGGGTGTGGTCGTGCAGCTCGCGCGGCAGCTCCTCGTCGGGGCCGAGCGGCTGCGCCACGACCATGCCGCCGGTCAGGGCGAGCCGGTCGCGGGCGGCGATGACCTCGGCGACCTCGCGCGCCGAGCTGACCGTCCAGGGCACCGCGGAGCCGGAGTCCGCGAGGTAGAAGCCCGGGAACCGGTCGGTGCCGTACCCGAGCACCGGGACGTTGAGCGTCTCGAGGCGTTCGAGGGTGGCGGGCACGTCCAGGATCGACTTCACACCGGCGCAGACGACCGTCACCGGGGTCCTGCCGATGGTGACGAGATCGGCGGACTCGTCCCAGGTCTCGAGCGCGCCGCGGTGCACGCCGCCCAGGCCGCCGGTGGCGAACAGCCGGATCCCCGCCAGCGCGGCGAGGTGCGCGGTCGCGGCGACCGTCGTGGCACCGTGCCCGCCGCGGGAGACCACCACGCCCAGGTCGCGCACGCTGACCTTGACGACCGTGTCGTCGTTGGCGACCGTCTCCAGCGCGGCGTCGTCGAGCCCGACGCAGGGCACGCCGCCGACGACGGCGACCGTCGCCGGGACCGCACCCGCGTCCCGTACCGCCTGCTCGAACTCCCGAGCGACGGTCAGGTTCTCCGGGCGGGGCAGCCCGTGGCTGATGATCGTGGACTCGAGCGCGACGACGGGACGGCCTTCGGCGAGCGCTGCGGCGACCTCGGGGGACGGCTGCACGGGGTGATCGATCACCGACGACACGGTACCCGCCGTACGGCACGGCAGCCCCGATCAGGACCGCATCCGGCACCTACCGGCCCGGGACCGCACTAGGTTGGAGCGGTGTCCGACCTGCTGGGGGCGGCCGCCGCGGGCGCAGACGCGCCGGACCCGCCGGTGTACCCGGTGCGCTGGGAGGCCGACGTCGTGCTCTCCGACGGGCGTCCGGTCCACATCCGGCCGATCCGTCCGGACGACGGCGAGCGGCTCGTCCGGTTCCATGAGTCGCTGTCCGAGCAGACGGTGTACTACCGGTTCTTCGCCCCGTACCCGCATCTGTCGGAACGTGACGTGCGCCGGTTCACCAACGTCGACTACGTCGACCGGCTGGCCCTCGTAGCGACCGTCGGTGAGGAGCTCATCGGGGTCGGACGGTACGAGCTGCTCTCGCCCGGCACCGCCGAGCTCGCCTTCACCGTCGCTGACACGCACCAGGGGCGCGGGCTCGGTTCGGTGCTGCTGGAGCACCTGGCCGCGGCTGCGCGGGAGAGCGGGCTCTCCCGGTTCGTCGCCGACGTGCTTCCCGACAACCGCCGGATGCTCGCGACGTTCGCCGAGGCCGGGTACCGGCCCACCCAGCACGTCAGCGACGGGGTCGTCTCGCTCGCCTTCGACATCGAGCCGACCGCCGAGAGCGTCGCCGTGCGCACCGCGCGCGAGCACCGCGCGGAGGCCCGTTCGATCGCGGGTCTGCTCGCGCCCCGGTCGGTCGCCGTGGCGGGCGCCGGACGGAGCCCGGGCGGGCTCGGGCACGCGGTGCTGCGCCGGATCGTCGACGGCGGGTTCGCCGGCCGCGTCGTGGCGGTCAACTCCCGGGTCGAGGACGGCGCCCGCATCGGCGGCGTACCGGCGTACCGGCGCCTCGACGACGTCCCGGGCGGCGCTGACCTGGTCGTCGTCGCGGTCCCGGCCGAGGAGGTCCTGGACGTCGTCACCCAGGCCGCACAGACCGGTGCCCGCGGGCTCGTCGTCGTCTCGGGCGGGTTCGCGGAGACCGACGACGCCGGGGCGGCGCGGCAGGCCGAGCTGGTCACGCTCGCGCGCGGCAGCGGCATGCGGGTGGTGGGACCGAACGCGTTGGGACTGCTCAACACCGCACCCGAGGTACGCCTGAACGCCTCGCTCGCGAGCCGGCTGCCCGCGCCCGGCCGGGTCGGGTTCTTCTCCCAGAGCGGCGCGCTCGGCGGACCACTGCTGGAGCGCGCCGCGACCCGCGGTATCGGCATCTCGAGCTTCGTGTCGGCCGGCAACCGGGCCGACGTCTCGGGCAACGACCTGATGCAGTACTGGGAGGACGATGCGGCCACCGACGTGGTGCTGCTGTACCTGGAGAGCATCGGCAACCCGCGCAAGTTCACCCGCATCGCGCGCCGGCTGGCCCGGCGCAAGCCGGTGGTCGCCGTCCGGTCGGTCCGCTCCACCCAGGCGTTGCCGCTCGGACACCGGGTACGGCGCACCGCGCTGCCGCCGGAGGCGCTCGACGCGCTGTTCGAGCAGTCCGGGGTCATCCAGACCACGACGGTGGGTGCGCTGCTCGACGTCGCCGTGCTGCTCGCGCACCAGCCGCTGCCCGCAGGCCCGCGCGTCGCGATCGTCGGCAACAGCGACGCGCTCGGCGTGCTCGCCGCCGGAGCCCTCGACTCGGCGGGTCTGGCGGTGAGCGGCACGCCGGTACGGCTGCGCGGCGACGCCGACGCGGCGGCGTTCGCCGGGGCGATGGCGGCGGCCATCGAGGATCCGGCCTCCGACGCCGTACTCGCCCTGCACGTGCCGCCCGTCCCGCTCGCCCACACCGAGCACGCGGACGTGATCCTCGCCGCCGCGCGCCGCGGGACGACGCCGGTGCTCGCCGTGCTGGTGAGCTCGGACGCGGACGGCGCGACCCTCACCGACGGCGAGGTCACAGTGCCGGTGTTCGGGACCGTCGAGGAGGCCGTGGCCGCGCTGGCCGCGGTGACCCGGTACGCGCAGTGGCGGCGTACCCCCGAGACGGCCGCGCCCGAGCCGGAGGGGATGCGGGTGGCGGAGGCCGACGAGCTGCTCGGGCGGCTGCTCGCCGAGCTCGGCAGCGCCGACCCCGCCGAACGGGAGGTGCGGCTGCGCGCCGGTGCGGGTGATGACCCGCTGACGGCCCTGCTCGACTGCTACGGCATCGCCGTGGAGCCATCGGTCGTCGTACGCACCGCCTCGGAGGCGGTCACCGCGGCCCGCCGGTTCGGCTACCCGGTCGCGCTGACCGCGACCGATCCCGAGCTCGCCCGCCGCGTGGACGGGGTCGGTGTGCGGCTGGACCTCTACAACGACCGTGCGGTGCGCGGCGCCTGGCGGGCGCTGTCCGCGGAGCTCGATCCGGACCAGCCCGTCGAGCGGCACGTGCAGCGGATGGTGGCACGTGGGGTCGACGCCCGGATCGCCACGGCCGAGGACCCCTCCTTCGGGCCGGTGGTGGCCTTCACGGTCGGCGGCGCTGTCGCCCAGGTCCTCGGCGAGCGTTCCTACCGGATCCCGCCGCTCACCGCGGACGACGCGCGCGCGCTCGTCACCGGGTCGCGAGCCGCGCCGCTCCTGGCCCGGGTGCCTCCCGCCACGGTCACCGCGCTCGAGGAGCTGCTGGTCCGCGTCGGCCGCCTGGCGGAGGAGTCCCCCGCCCTGGCCCGCCTGGTCCTCGACCCGATCCTGCTCACGGCCGGCGGGCCGGTCGTGCTCGGCGCGCAGGCGCGGGTGCGCCGGCCCGGGACCCGTACCGACAGCGACGCGCGACGCCTGACCCGCTGAGTCGTCCTCCGGAGCACCGGAACCCGCTGTGCACGCTCGAAAAGCGCAAGCACGACGCGGATAGCGCATCAAGACCGCCGACGGGCGCGTCCCGAGCGCCAGTGCGGCAGGAATACCGCCGACGGGCGCGTCCCGAGCGCCAGCGAGGGTATCCGCGGAGCCCGGGGTTCCGAGCCCTGGGCGAGGGGACCCCGCCGGCGAGGCGGCTCTGCGGCGCTCGAAAAGCGCAAGCGGGACGCGGCTAGCGCATCAAGACCGCCGACGGGCGCGTCCCGAGCGCCAGCGAGGGTATCCGCGGAGCCCGGGGTTCCGAGCCCCTGGGCGAGGGACCCCGCCGGCGAGGCGGCTGTGCGCCCTTGGAGGCGGAACAGCACCGTCGGCGAGGCGGCTGTGCGCCCTCGGAAAGCGCAAGCGCGACGCGGCTAGCGCATCAAGACCGCCGACGGGCGCGTCCCGAGCATCAGCAACCTCACACCAATACCGCCGACGGGCGCGTCCCGAGCGCCAGCGAGGGTAGCCGCGGAGCCCGGGGTTCCGAGCCCCTGGGCGAGGGACTCCGCCGGCGAGGCGGCTGTGCGCCCTTGGAGGCGGGACAACACCGAGGCGGCTGTGCGCCTTTGGAGGCGGGACAACACCGAGCGACTGGTTGCTGCCTGCGGCGGCGGGGAGTGGGAGGATGAGCCAATGGACTCCACCGGCACCTTGCAGCCGCGCATGCACGCCGACATCGAGCGCAGCGGTTACTACCCGACCCTTGTCGCGGACACCCTCGACACCGCGTTGGCCTCGGAGCCGGTCCGCGCGTACGTCGTCCACCACGAGGCGGCGTTCGACCATGACGAGCTGCGCCGCCACGTCACCGTGCTGGCGCTCACCCCGACCCGGCTGATCGTGGGGCACACCGACGAGCATCCAGCGGACGAGACCTGCCCGACGCCGTACGCGACCTCGTCGACCGAGGCGGTACGCCTCGAGCGCATCGACTCGGTCGTCGTGACCCGGGTGGCGGCCGACCCGGCGAACCACCGCACCGGAGCACCCGCGCGCGAGTGCGTGCTCACGATCGGGTGGGGGGCGGTGGCGCGGATCGACCTGGAGCCCGCCTCCTGCGGCGACCCGGAGTGCGAGGCCGACCACGGCTACACCGGCACCGCCAGCAACGACGACCTCTCGTTGCGGGTCTCGGAGGCGGCCGACGGCGCGGATGTCGTGGCTCAGGTGCTCGACTTCGCGATGGTGCTCTCGCAGGCCACGGCCGAGCGCGCCCGCTGACGGGCGGGGCGTCCCGTGCCGGCCGCGTCCCCGTCCGTGGCGGCGCCGGGTGCCGACACCGCGGCGCCGCGCACGCTGGTGCTCGTCACCGGTTCCAGCCGTAGCGCGACGAGTGCGATGGCGGGTGCCCTGCGCGAGCTCGGCCTGCGCGTACGCGGCCCGTACCTGCACGCCAACCGCTCCGACCCAAGGGGTTCTTCGAGTCGTTGTGGTCGGTCGAGTACCACAACGCGTTGCTGGAAGGCGGGCGTGCAGGATGCCGCGCTCGACCGGCTGCGCGACGCGTACGGCCGCCTTCGCGAGCAGCAACTCGCCCCGGCCGCCGCGTCGGCGCGCTGACCGGCGATCACCGGCGGTCGCGGGTCAGTCCTGCGCCGGGGGCGGGTCCTCGGGCTTGCGGGTGCCGAACAGGATCTCGTCCCAGCTGGGGACGACCGCGCGCGGACGGGTACGCGCCTGGGCATCGCCCGCCGGCGGTGCCTGACCGGCGTCCCGCGCCGCCGGCCGGCCCTTGCGGCGCTCGCGCCGGGACGGCTTGGCGTGCGCGGGCGTGACGCCCGGATCGGTCATGAGCAGGTCGTCGAGCGGGGTGTCCGGCTGCTCCGGCGGTCCGTCGGCGAGGTCGAGCACCTCACCCGAGTAGCGGTCGACGATCTGCGTCGGCCGCGCCGCCGCCTCGGCGTCCCACGCGCGCACCTGCCGGTCGACCTCGGCCGGGGTGGGCTCGCCCCAGGGAGCGGCCGGCCCTTCCAGGTCGGTCTCGCTCTCCCGGACCACCAGCCGCATCAGTGGGGCGGGCTCGGGTGGTGCCGGCACGCCGTGCTGGAGCAGGTGGGCGACCTCTCCCTCGGGCTCGAGGGTCCGATCGAGCTGGTCGTACGCCCAGCCCGCCTCGCCGACCGTGAACGGCGCCTCGGTCGCGCCGGCCCAGCGGGCCACCACGGTCCAGCGACCGTCCTCGCGTCGCCACGCGTCCCACTCCAGGTGTTCCGGGTCGGCCCCCGCCTCCGACAGCACCTGCTGCAGCGACTCCGCGAGCGACAACGGCTCCTCGCCGCGGCGCACCTCCAGGCCGCGCGCCAGCTCGGCCACGTGCGCCCGTTCGGCCAGCGGCGGTCCCGCGAAGCGGGTCACGCGCTCGATCGCGATGCCGGTCTGCTCGGAGATGTCCTCCGGGCTCTGCCCGTGCCGGATCCGGGTCTGGATGTCGCGCGGGCTCGCGCCCTCGAGCGCGATGCTGAGCTGGCCGAGTCGGGGGCGGTCGCCGCGCACCGCTGCGACGAGGCGGTCGTCCACGGCGAGGGAGTACTGCTGGCCGTCGCCGGCGGTGAGCAGCAGGTCGCCGCCGTCGGTCAGGCCCGCGAACGCCAGCTCGCGCATCCGCATCCTCCTCGTGCCTCGACCGGACGCCGGTCCGCACCGACGCCTGGACCATCCTCGCGCCCCGGGCGGGCACCGGGCGTGTGGGCCGCCGCGACACGCCGGGGACGGGGCGCCAGGGGCCCTGCGTTCCGCGTCAGGCTACGCCGTGCGGCGCGGATCGGGGCCGCGGCCTCACGCGCGTGCGTTCTGCCAGGCGCGTTCCAGGTTCCGGTAACCGGCGAGCACCGCCAGGAACGTCCCGATCGCGCAGGCCGTGCAGATCAGGTACGCCGTGCTCGCACCCCGGCTGTCGATGACCGCGCCGGCCCCGGCGGCAGCCATCGAGATGCCGACACCGAGTCCGGCGTTCGTCCAGACCAGGCCCTCGGTGAGCCGCCTGGCCGGCACCAGCTGGGCCACGAGGGCGAACCCGCTGATCAGCACCGGCGACACCGCGAGACCGGCGAGCAGGCACACCACACCGAGCAGCCAGAGCGAGTGGACGAGCCCGAACGGGACGGTGGTGAGTGCCAGGACCGCCGCACCCAGCGTCAGCTGGCGATGCAGGTCGATGCCCGTCTTCAGCGCGCCGACGGCGAGCCCTGCGGCCCCGGAGCTGAAGGAGTAGACCGCGAGCAGGATGCCGGCGGCGCCCTGCTCGCCGCGCTCGGCGGTGAACGCGACCGTCGTCACCTCGAACGCGCCGAACAGCCCGCCCAGCAGCACGAACGCCGCCACGATCGCGGGCATCCCGGGGTACCGGATCGCGCCGCGGCCGCCCCGATGGCCGGTGCCTGCCGCAGGTGGCTCGCTGCCGCGTTGCGGCACGAGCAGCACCGTGCCGACCGAGATCAGCAGCGCGCAGGCGGCGAGTGCGGACCAGTCAGCGAGCGTGATCGCCAGCATCGTCGCGAGGGGCGGGCCGACCACGAAGATCACCTCGTCGACCACCGACTCGTACGCGAACGCCGTCCGCAGCCGCTTCGGGTCCGCAATCAGCAGGTGCGCCCACCGCGCCCGTACCAGCGCCCCGATGCTCGGCATGAGCGCGCCCTGGACGGCCGCGGTGAGGAAGAGCAACCCGACCGGCGCGCGCTCGAGCACCAGGACGACGAACAGGGTGAGCGCAGCCACGTGGGCCGAGGTCAGCCAGGGCAGTACCCGGGCCTGGCCGAAACGGTCGAGCAGGCGCGCAGGGAACGGGCCGATGACGGCGTTGCACAGCGCCCCGACCGCCGACAGCGCGCCGGCCAGGGCATAGCTGCCGGTCTGCAGGGACACGAGCAGGACGATGCCCAGCCCGATCATCGAGATGGGCAGGCGCGCCACGAGGGCGGTGGCGGACATCGCGAAGGCCCCGGACCGCCGCAGCACGTCGAGGTACGGGGCAAGCACTCGCCCGAGGCTATCGACCGCGCCGTGCCGCAAGATTGCCGCATGGATCCCGAGCTGGCACAGCTGCGCGACCTCGCCCTGGACGCGGCTGCCGCCGCGGTGGCGGCGCTCATGGCGGGGCGCGACGGCGCCGTAGCGGTCGCTGCGACCAAGTCGAGCGCGACCGACGTCGTGACCGAGATGGACCGCGCCAGCGAGCGGCTGATCACCGAACGCCTGCTCGGAGCCCGGCCGGATGACGGGATCCAGGGGGAGGAGGGCGCGGACCGCGCAGGGACCTCCGGCGTGCGTTGGGTCGTGGACCCGCTCGACGGCACCGTGAACTACCTGTACGGCCTGCCGTACTGGGCGGTCTCGATCGCGGCCGAACGCGACGGCGAGGCCGTCGTGGGCGTCGTCGCGGTCCCGACGCTGGGGGAGACGTACGTCGCGGTGCGTGGCGAAGGCGCCCGGCTGCTCACCACTGACGCCGCGGGCGGCCCGCGCACCGTGCAGCTGCGCGTCAACGACCCAGTGCCGCTCGACCGGGCACTGGTGGGCACCGGCTTCGGCTACCGCGCCGAGCGCCGTCGCCGGCAGGGCGCCGTCGCCGCCCGGCTGCTGCCACTGGTGCGCGACCTGCGCCGCGCCGGGGCCTGCGCCACGGACCTGTGCCACCTGGCGGCCGGACGGCTCGACGCGTTCTACGAGATCGGTCCACAGCCGTGGGACCACGCGGCAGGCGGGCTCGTCGCCCGCGAGGCCGGTGCCCGCTTCCTGCTGGCGCCGGTCGCCGACGAGACCGACCCGCTCGTCGTCTCTGCAGGTCCCACGCTGTTCCCGGAGCTCTGCGAGCTGCTCGTCGGCCGGCCGCAGCCGCTCGATCCGTCCGGCTGAACCGGCTCCGAGCGGGGGGTCGGGTCGCGGTCCGCAGGAGCGTCAGGCACAATCGCCGCCCGGACCCCGCGGGAATGGACGTGCCCGGTCCGGCGTTACCAGGCTTCCTGGCGGCCTTGCAGCAGGTCCGCGAGCTGACGAAGAACGAGAACGAGGACGAGATGGCAACCGATTACGACGCTCCCCGCAAGACTGACGAGGAGCTCGCCGAGGAGTCGCTCGAGGAGCTCAAGGCGCAGCGTGCGAACAAGGCGGCCTCGAACGTGGACGTGGACGAGGTCGAGTACGCCGAGAACCTCGAACTCCCGGGCGCAGACCTGTCCGACGAGTCGCTGACCGTACGGGTGCTACCGCGGCAGGCCGACGAGTTCACCTGCAGCAAGTGCTTCCTGGTCCACCACCGCAGCCAGCTGGCGAAGATGGTCGACGGGCAGCCGGTGTGCACCGAGTGCGCCTGATCCGCTGACGTGCGCCGACGGCTGACGCGCCGCGCGGCCCCCACGGACGCCGGCGCGGACGAGGGGACCGGGTCGCAGGCCGGCGAGCCGGCGGACCGGCTGGCGGCGGCCCTCGGCGAACTCACCACGCCCGGCTCGGGCGCCCGGACGCGGGAACTGTCCAGGGAGGTCGCGGCCCTCGTCGCGCGGCGTGCCCGCACGGCCGGTGCGGGAGCCGTCGCCAGCGGGCGTTTCCTCGGCGACCTGCTCGTGGAGGCGGTCGCGCACCTGCCCGTACGCGACCTCGCGACGCTGCGCGAGCACCACCACGGGCTGCAGGGGGAAGCGCTCGCCGACGCGCTCGAGCGCAACGCCGCGCGGCTCACCGCGGTGCTCGGGGCGGCTGTCGGCACGGCGGCGGCGGCGCAGTGGTTCGCGGGTCCGACGCTGGTCGCCGTCCCGCTCGAGATCCTCGTCGAGACACTCGTGGTCGCGGTGGTCGAGGTCAAGCTGCTCGCCGAGCTGCAGGCGGTGTACGGCATGCCCGTCCCGTCGGGAGGCGCTCGTCACGCGCTCGCGACCGCCCTGGCCTGGGCGCAGCGCCGCGGCGTGAACCCGTTGCTGCCGCACACGCTTCCCGCAACGCTCACCGCCGCCGAGGCGCTCGCTCGGGCGACCATCGGGCGACGGATGATGGGCCGGTACGCGCGCAGCCTGGGCGGTCTTGCGCCGCTGCTGATCGGGGCGGTGTACGGCGCACGCAGCAACAGCCGCCACACCCGCGCGCTCGGCACCGCGGTCCGGCGCGACCTGCGCGTCCGGCGGGCGCAGAGCGGGTGGTCAGCCCTTGGGGCGTGAGGCCAGCCGGTCCACGACCACGTTGACGACGGCCAGCGCGGCCGCCGTCGCCACCGCCCACACGATCACCTGGCGCATCGAGGCGTCCGGGTCGTTCGCCTTCGGCGGTTCGTGCCCGGTCCGGCGGTGGTAGACCGACTCCATCGCCTTGCGCACCACCCAGCTGGCGGCGAACGTCGCCAGCGGCGCGATCACCTTCGCTGCGGCGCCGCCACCCGACGACGACCCGGCGGCAGCGGGCGCGGCTTCGGTGGGCTCGGTCATCGGTGCTCCCGTGAGGTCGGTGTGTCGCGACCGCACCAACCTAACCAGCGGGTGATCACCGTGCCATCCCACGCAGCGCGGCGGCGACAGCCGCCGGGTCCCGCGTCGACACCAGCCAGTACGGGTGCGGGTCGTCCGGATCGCTCACCTCGACCCGCACCGCGCCCGGCACCGAGGACCGGATGCAGTGGTAGGCGTACGGGTTCGCGTCGATTCCGCGGAGCCGCCGGGTCGCTTCGCCGTCGAGCACCTCGACGGCGCCGACGTAGGCGCGGGGCAGCCGGGCGCGCCCGGCACGCAGCACCCGGTCGTCGACCTGCACGACAGGGGCCGTCGTGACGAGCACCCAGGCCGCGGCACCCTGCAGCACGAGGAAGGTGAGCAGCCCCCACGCCGGCCCGAGCGCGTAGCCGTACGCCAGGCCGAGGCTGCCGGTGACGATCACCGAAAGCAGCCAGCTCGCCCAGGACGCGTGCACCCGTTCGCGGTGGGCGACGACGGTGCCGTCCTGCCCTTCCCGCCAGGCGGGCGGGGGCGCCGCGTCCGCGGGCCCGAGGCGGGTGTGCCGATCGCTCACCGGTCAAGCCTCGCACGCGGGCGGCTGCGCCTGACGTGCGCGGCCCGCCGGTAGGGTCGCGCGGGTGACCGACCCCGTCGCCCGCCCGGCCGGAGCCGTGGACGTGCTGCTGCAGCGGCTCGACCCGCAGGTGCCGCTGCCCTCGTACGCGCACCCTGGTGACGCCGGGGCGGACCTGGTCACCACCGTCGACGCAACCGTGGCGCCGGGGGAGCGGGTGCTGCTGCCGACGGGTGTCGCGATCGCGCTGCCGGACGGCTATGCCGCCTTCGTGCACCCGCGCTCCGGGCTGGCGGTGCGCTGCGGCGTGGCGCTGGTGAACGCGCCGGGCACGGTCGACGCGGGTTACCGTGGGGAGCTGCGGGTCGCGCTGGTCAACCTCGACCCTCGTGAGCCGGTCGTGCTGCGCCGCGGGGACCGCATCGCGCAACTGGTGGTGCAGCGCGTCGAGCGGGCGGTCTTCCACGAGGTCAGCACGCTGCCCGGCTCGCACCGCGGCACCGGCGGGTTCGGCTCGACGGGGACCGGCACCGGCGCCGCTACGGTGTAGCCCGCTCCCCGCACCGCGGCGGGGCCCACAGCGTCAGGAGAGGCACGTGTTCGGTCGCCGCAAGCAGCGCGCGCGTCAGCAGGACGCCGACGAGTACGACCTCGGCGCGGACGCCGAGCGGGTCGAGGACGAGCAGGTCGAGGACGAGCCGTACGACGACGGCGAGTACGAGGACAGCGAGTACGACGACGAGTACGCGGACGACGACGAGGGCGCCGAAGCCGACCCCGCACGCCGCGATGGCCCGTACGACGTCGAGGAGATCGACCGGCGAGCCGCCACGGGCGAGGTCGCGCTGCTCGACCTGGGCGGGTTGCGCGTCCCGGTCCACGACGGCGTGGAGCTGCGCCTGGACGTGGACCAGGAGTCCGGACAGGTCGTGTCGGCCACGGTGGTGCACGAGCGCTCCGCGGTGCAGATCTCGGCCTTCGCGGCCCCGCGCGGGGAGGGCATCTGGGACGAGGTGCGTACCGACATCGCCAGTGGCATCAGCGCCGCGGGTGGCACCGTGGACCGCGTCGCCGGCAGCTTCGGTGTCGAGCTGCACGCGATGGTCCCGGAGACCGGTCCCGGCGGCCGCGGCGCGCTCGTCCCGGCCCGGTTCGTCGGTGTGGACGGGCCGCGTTGGTTCCTGCGCGGGCTGTTCACCGGCGCGGCCGCGCGCGACACGGCCGCCGCCGCCCTGCTGGAGATGGTGGTGCGCGGCTGCGTCGTGGTCCGCGGCAGCGAGCCGATGGCGCCGGGCGACGTCCTGCTGCTGCAGGTGCCGACCGAACTGCCCGAGGGCCTGGCCCAGGGCGACGACGACGCGGACGGACCGGACCGGCGCCAGCTGCCCCCGCCGCGCCGCGGGCCGGAGATCACGGAGATCCGCTGACGCGGCACACGTACCCTGGAGGTATGGCGGTGTCGACCGGGGTCGCCGGGAGCGAGAGTTCGCGCGGGTTGCGTGCGGTGCTGCGCCGGCTGGTCTCCACGCCGGAGGAGCTCGACGCGGTCGAGCTCGCCGACACCGCGACCTCCTCGGGCGCCGACCGGATCCAGGACTGCCGCTGCGGGCGGCCGGTGATCGTGGTGGGGCGGCTGCGCTCGGTCACGATGCGCTGCGCCCAGCAGGTGCCGGCCGTCGAGGCCGAGCTGTACGACGGCACCGGGCAGCTGACGCTCGTGTTCCTCGGCCGGCGGCGCATCCCCGGCATCACCCCGGGCCGTCCACTCGCGGCGTACGGGCGGCCGATCGTCCGTGACGGGGTGCGGACGATGATCAACCCCCGGTACGAGCTGCTGCCGATGGGTGCGGAGTGAGCGACCCGACCCGGCCCGCGGACCTGTCGCCGGCCCCCGACGGCACCGAGCCGGCGCTCGAACAGGTCGGCGAAGAACTCGCCGAGTCCATGGACGCCGGCGGCATGGGCCGTGCCGGCGGGCTGGCCAACGCGCTCGTGGAGCAGGGGGCGATCGGGGACGCCATCGGCGGCTGGCGCGGCATGATCGACTCGGCGGCGCCCTCCGCGGTGTTCCTCGTCGCCTTCACGGTCACCGGTCGCCAGCTCTCGGCCTCGGTCTGGGCGGCCGTCGTGGCCGGCGCGCTCATCGCCGGCTGGCGGCTGCTGCGCCGCCAACCGCTGCAGCAGGTCCTCGGCGGTTTCGTCGGGGTCGCGTTCTGCGCCTGGCTGGCGTCGCGGACGGGTCGCGCCGAGGACTTCTACCTGCCCGGACTGCTCTGGAACGTGCTGTACGCGGTCGTGCTCGCCGGGTCCGCGGTCGTCGGGCACCCGCTCGTGGGCTACCTCGTCGGCGCACTCACCGGTGACCTGAAGGGCTGGCGGGGCCGGCCGCGGCTGCGGCGCGCGTACCTGCTCGCGACGTGGCTGCTCGCCGCGATGTTCGTGCTGCGGCTCGTGGTCCAGGTCCCGCTCTACCTCGCCGGCTGGGTGGAGGCGCTGGGAGCGGCGCGCCTCGCCATGGGCATCCCGCTCTACGCCGGCACCGTGCTGCTGTGCTACACGATCGTGCAGCGGGCGCGGCACGCGGACGCCCTCACCGGCGCGTCAGCTGCCGAATAGCGACCGGAGCGCCCGCTCCTGCTCCTCGACCGCCACGAACAGCAGCTCGTCGCCCGCCTCGAGCGGCTCGTCGCGGGACGGTGTCACGACGCGGGTGTCCCGGATGATCGCGACGAGCGCCGTGTCGGCCGGCCAGGCGACGGCACCGACCGCGGTGCCTACCACGGCCGACGAGGGCGAGAGCGTGATCTCCACCAGGTTCGCGTTGCCCGTACCGAACGTGAACAGCCGCACCAGGTCCCCGACCGTCACGGCCTCCTCGACCAGCGCGGCGAGCATCCGCGGGGTGGAGACCGCGACGTCGACCCCCCACGCCTCGTCGAACAGCCACTCGTTCTTCGGGTGGTTCACGCGGGCGACCACGCGGGGTACGCCGTACTCGGTCTTCGCCAGCAGCGACATGACGAGGTTCGCCTTGTCGTCGCCCGTCGCCGCGATGACGACCTGCGAGGCCGGCAGGTCCGCCTCGTCCAGCGAGGAGATCTCGCAGCAGTCGGCGATCAGCAACGACGCCCCGGGCACCAGCGGGCCGGCGAGCGCGGGGTCCTTGTCGATGAGCTGCACGGTGTGACCGCTGGCGAGCAGCTCCCGGGCGATGGCGACGCCGACCTTGCCGGCCCCGGCGATCGTGACGCGCATCAGCCACCGGTCCCGGGCCCGGCGGCGACCGCCGCGAGCGCGGAGTCCCGGTGCCGGTCGTCCACCAGCAGGTGGACCGCGTCGTCGGCCTGCAGGACGGTGTGCTCGTTCGGCAGCAGCCCGCGTCCGAAACGGACGAGGTACGCGACCCGGGTGCCGGTCTCCTGCTCCAGGCGGACCGCCCGCTCGCCGATCCAGGCCTCCGGCAGCACCACCTCGAACATGCTCACCCCGCCGACGGCGCTGCGCCACTCCTCGCGCTCGTCGACCGGCATCAGCCGGCGCAGGATGCGCTCGGCCTGCCACGACACGCTCGCGACGGTCGGGATGCCCAGGCGCTCGTAGACCTCGGCACGGCGCGGGTCGTAGATCCGCGCGACGACGTTCGGCACGCGGAAGGTCTCCCGCGCCACCCGCGCGGCGATGATGTTCGAGTTGTCACCGCTGCTCACCGCGGCGAACGCGTGGGCGTGCTCGATGTCGGCCTCGAGCAGCCGGTCCCTGTCGAACCCGATGCCGAGGACCTTGCGACCGCCGAAGTGCTTGCCGAGCCGGGCGAATGCCGGTTTGGACTGGTCGATGACAGCGACCGAATGACCCTCTGCGTCGAGGGTCCGCGCGAGCTGGGCGCCGACCCGGCCGCAGCCCAGGACCACGACGTGCACCCAGACCTCCGAGCCTTCCCGCGGTGCGAAAGCACCGGCACGCCTCGTCCGGACCGGTGGCGGTACGGGCGGGTAGCCGCGTGTCGGTGCGCCACCGTACACCGCCGCCGTAGCATTCCCGCTCGTGTCGTCACTGACGGGGTCGGCCAAGCGGCTGCTGTTCGGCCGGGCGCTGCGAAGCGACCGGCTCGGCGAGACCCTGCTGCCCAAACGCATCGCGCTGCCGGTGTTCGCCTCCGACGCGCTGTCCTCGGTCGCGTACGCCCCGGACGAGATCTTCCTGACGCTCTCCATCGGCGGGATGGCCGCGTACGCCTTCTCCTGGCAGGTCGCCGCGGTCGTCGTCCTGGTGATGGTGACGGTCGTCGCCTCGTACCGCCAGAACGTGCACGCGTACCCGAGCGGGGGCGGGGACTACGAGGTCGCGACGGTGAACCTCGGGCGCTCCGCCGGGATCACCGTCGCGAGCGCGCTGCTGGTGGACTACGTCATGACGGTCGCGGTCTCGGTCTCCTCCGGGGTGCAGAACGCCGCAGCCGCGGTGCCGTTCCTGCGCGGGAACGAGACCGAGGCGGCGGTCATCGTCGTCGTCGTGCTGACCGCGATGAACCTGCGCGGGGTGCGCGAGTCCGGCACGTTCTTCGCGATCCCGACGTACGCGTTCATGATCGGCATCCTCGGCATGGCCCTCTACGGGCTCTACCAGAAACTGACCGGGTCGCTGCCCCTGGCGCAGAGCGCCGGGTTCGACATCACTCCCGAGCCGGTGTTCGCGGACGGGTTCGTCGGCATCGGCGCGGCATTCCTCGTGCTGCGCGCGTTCTCCTCGGGCTGCGCGGCGCTCACCGGGGTGGAGGCGATCAGCAACGGCGTACCGGCCTTCCGCAAGCCCAAGTCGCGCAACGCCGCGACGACGCTGCTGCTGATGGGCACGCTCTCGATCCTGATGCTGATGAGCATCGTGACGCTCGGCAACGCGATGCAGCTGCGGTACGCCGACGACTCGGCGAACCAGTTGCTGCAGAACGGGGTTCCGGTCGGCGACGGCTACGTGCAGGAGACGGTCATCGGCCAGCTCTCCGACGGGATCTTCGCCGGCTTCCCGCTGGGCTTCTACTGGGTCACCGCCGCCACCGGGATCGTGCTGGTGCTCGCCGCGAACACCGCGTTCAACGGCTTCCCGGTGCTCGGATCCGTGCTGGCGCGCGACGGCTACCTGCCGCGCCAGCTGCACACCCGCGGCGACCGGCTCGCCTTCAGCAACGGCATCCTGCTGCTCGCCGCGATGGCGCTCGTGCTCATCGTCGCGTTCAAGGCCAACGTGACGAGCCTGATCCAGCTCTACATCGTCGGGGTGTTCGTCTCGTTCACGCTCAGCCAGACCGGGATGGTCCGGCACTGGACCCGGCTGCTGCGCGTCGAGACCGACCGCGCCACCCGGGTACGGATGATGCGTTCGCGCGTCATCAACTCGATCGGTCTGGTGATGACCGGCTGCGTGCTGGTCGTGGTGCTGATCACCAAGTTCACGCGCGGGGCCTGGATCGCGGTGACCGCGATGTTCGTCATCTTCCTGATCATGCAGGGCATCCGCCGCCACTACGACCGGGTGTCGGTCGAGCTCGCACCGGACGAGGACGAGGTGGTGACGCTCCCGTCGCGGATCCACGCCGTCGTGCTGGTCTCCAAGATCCACCGGCCGACGCTGCGCGCCCTGGCGTACGCCCGCGCGACCCGCCCCAGCACCCTCGAGGCGATCACGGTGGACGTCGACCCCGACGACACCGCGGCCCTGCAGGCGGAGTGGAGCCGCCGGGCGATCCCCGTCCAGCTGCGCGTGCTGGAGTCCCCGTTCCGCGAGGTGACCCGTCCGATCCTCGACTACGTACGCGGGCTGCGCCGTACTAGTCCCCGGGACCTGGTGATCGTCTACATCCCCGAGTACGTCGTCGGGCACTGGTGGGAGCAGCTGCTGCACAACCAGAGCGCGCTGCGGCTCAAGGGACGGCTGCTGTTCACACCCGGGGTCATGGTCACCAACGTGCCGTGGCAGCTCGAGTCCAGCGGACGGGTCGCGCACCGGTCGGTCGCGAACGCCCCCGGCGCGGTCCGCCGCGGTGACCCGCCGGCGGCGGTCAAGGACGCGGTCGTACGCAGCCAGTACTTCGGCCAGGGCATCGAGGAAGAGGACGGCCGACGTTGACCGGCAGCCCGGAAACCGACGCGGAACCGGGCCGGGAGCTCGAGCTCGACGTGGGCCCGGTGGGCTACGGCGGGCAGTGCGTGGCCCGTCACGACGGTCGGGTGCTCCTCGTACGACATGCCCTGCCGGGCGAGCGGGTGATCGCCCGCGTCACGGGCGTCGGGCGGCGCGGGCGGTTCCTACGGGCGGACGCGGTACGGGTCCTTGCGGCCTCGCCGGACCGGGTCACCCCGCCGTGCCCGTATGCCGGGCCGGGCCGCTGCGGCGGCTGCGACTGGCAGCACGCCGCTCTCGACGCGCAGCGCCGGCTCAAAGGCCGGGTGCTCGCCGACGCGCTGCGCCGCCATGCGGGGGTCAGCGAGGTCGGCGGACAAGCGCTGCCGGAGAGCGTAGAGGTCCATGCGGTCCCCGGTGACGAGGACGGGCTGCGCTGGCGCACGCGGGTGCGGTACGCGGTGGCGCCGCACAACGAGGGGCCGCCAGCGCTCGGGTTCCGCCGGCACCGCAGCCACGAGGTGGAGCCGGTCGGGGACTGCCGGATCGCGGCCCGCGAGATCGCGGCCCTCCCGCTCGCCGATCACCCCTGGCCCCACACGGTCGCAGAGGTCGCGATGACCCGTTCCGGTACCGGGGAGCTCGTCGTGCGCCCCGAGCCCGCGTCGACCCGGGACCCCGAACTGCTCCGCCTCCTGCCCGCCGCCGTCTCGGTACCGGGCGTCCGCGGCCGGGGGCGGGTCACCGAGCAGGCGGCCGGTCGGCGCTGGCGGGTCTCCGGCGACGGCTTCTGGCAGGTCCATCCCGGCGGGGCCGAGGTGCTCGTCGACGCCGTACGCGCGCTGCTCGCCCCGCGCCCCGGCGAGCACCTGCTCGACCTCTACAGCGGCGTGGGGCTGTTCGCCGGTGCGCTCGCCGCCGACCTCGGACCGGGCGGACGCGTCGATGCCGTCGAGGGCTCGGCCGCCGCCGCCAAGGACGCCCGCCGCAACCTGCACGACCTGCCGCAGGTGCACCTGCACCACGCCGACGTGCGGGTCTGGCTGCGGCGCCGCTCGGTCGTGCGGGCCGACCTGGTGGTGCTCGACCCGCCCCGTACCGGCGCCGGCCCGGACGTCGTGCGGCAGCTGCTCGCCCGCGGGCCGCGCGCCATCGCGTACGTCGCCTGCGATCCGGTCGCCCTCGCACGGGACCTGGCCGTCGCGCTCGCGGCCGGCTGGCGGCTCGCGCAGCTGCGGGCGTACGACCTGTTCCCCATGACCCACCACCTGGAGACCGTCGCCCTCCTGTTGCCCGCCCGTTCCGGATGAATGTGGCAGGACTCCACCAAGAGCGGAGTCCTGCCACATTCATCCGGAACGCCGGGGGGCTCGGGTCGGGCGGAGCACGGTGAGGTATCTTGATATCAAGATAAATCCCGGACGTCGGACGGAAGGACTGCCATGGCCACGGACAGCACGAGCGTGAACAGCTTCGGGGCCCGATCGGACCTGACGGTCGGCGACCAGACGTACGAGATCTTCCGCGTCGACGCGGTGCCGGGTTCGGAGCGCCTGCCGTACACCCACAAGGTGCTGCTCGAGAACCTGCTGCGCACCGAGGACGGCGCGAACGTCACCGCCGATGCGATCCGCGCGCTCGGCAGCTGGGACGCCGGCGCCGAGCCGAGCGAGGAGATCCAGTTCACCCCGGCTCGGGTGATCATGCAGGACTTCACCGGCGTCCCGTGCGTCGTCGACCTCGCGACCATGCGTGAGGCGGTCGTCGAGCTCGGGGGCGACCCGACGAAGATCAACCCGCTGGCGCCGGCCGAGCTGGTCATCGACCACTCGGTCATCGCCGACTTCTTCGGCACGCCTGAGGCGGCGGCGCGCAACGTCGAGCTGGAGTACCAGCGCAACTTCGAGCGCTACCAGTTCCTGCGATGGGGCCAGAGCGCGTTCCGGGAGTTCAAGGTCGTCCCGCCGAGCACGGGCATCGTGCACCAGGTCAACATCGAGGCGCTCGCGCGCGTGGTCATGACCCGGAACGGGCAGGCGTACCCCGACAGCTGCGTCGGCACCGACTCGCACACCACGATGGTCAACGGCCTCGGCGTCGTCGGCTGGGGCGTCGGCGGCATCGAGGCGGAGGCCGCGATGCTGGGCCAGCCGGTGTCGATGCTCATCCCGCGCGTCGTCGGCTTCAAACTGCGCGGTGAGCTGCCGGCCGGCACGACCGCGACCGACCTCGTGCTCACGATCACCGACATGCTGCGCCGGCACGGGGTGGTGGGGAAGTTCGTCGAGTTCTACGGCGACGGCGTCGCGTCGGTCCCGCTGGCCAACCGCGCGACCATCGGAAACATGAGCCCGGAGTACGGCTCCACTGTCGCGATCTTCCCGATCGACGAAGAGACACTGCGCTACCTGCAGTTCACCGGTCGCAGCGCCGCGCAGGTCGAGCTCGTCGAGGCGTACGCGCGTGCCCAGGGGCTCTGGCACGACCCGGCCCGCGAGGCGACGTACTCCGAGTACCTCGAGCTCGATCTCGCCACTGTCGTCCCGTCGATCGCCGGCCCGAAGCGCCCGCAGGACCGCATCGAGCTGGCCAACGCCAAGACCGCGTTCCGCGGCGCGCTGCGCGACTACGTCGCGCACGACGGGCTCGACTCGCTGGCCGACGAAGGGGTTGCCGAGACCTTCCCCGCCTCCGACCCGGTCGCTGTCGCGGGCGGTAACGAGGGCGCCGAGCCGAAGGGGCACGCGCGCACCGATCGGGGGCGGGCGAGCAACCCGACACCGGTCACGCTCGCGGACGGCACGCGCGTCGAGATCGACCACGGTGCGGTCACCATCGCCGCGATCACGTCCTGCACGAACACCTCCAACCCGTCGGTCATGATCGGGGCGGGGCTGCTCGCGAAGAAGGCGGTCGAACGCGGCCTCACCAGCAAGCCGTGGGTGAAGACGACTCTCGCGCCAGGTTCCCAGGTCGTCACCGACTACTACGACAAGGCCGGTCTCACGCCGTACCTGGAGAAGCTCGGCTTCGACCTCGTCGGGTACGGCTGCACCACCTGCATCGGCAACTCCGGTCCGCTGCCGGAGGCGGTCAGCGCGGCGGTGAACGAGGCCGACCTCGCGGTGACGGCAGTGTTGTCCGGCAACCGCAACTTCGAGGGCCGGATCAACCCGGACGTGAAGATGAACTACCTCGCGTCCCCGCCGCTGGTCGTGGCGTACGCCATCGCCGGCTCGATGGACGTCGACCTCACCACCGAGCCGCTGGGCACCGACGGCGACGGGAACCCGGTATACCTCAAGGACATCTGGCCCTCGCCGCAGGAGGTCCAGGAGACGATCGACCGGGCCATCGACCCCGAGATGTACAAGTCGCGGTACGCCGACGTGTTCGCCGGTGACGAGCGCTGGCAGTCGCTTCCGACCCCTACCGGCGACACGTTCGAGTGGGTGGACGACTCGACGTACGTGCGCAAGCCCCCGTACTTCGAGGGCATGGGCCGGGAGCCGGAGCCGGTGGCGGACGTCGTCGGCGCGCGGGTGCTCGCCAAGCTGGGTGACTCGGTCACGACCGACCACATCAGCCCGGCCGGGTCGATCAAGCAGGACTCGCCGGCCGGCGCGTACCTCACCGAGCACGGCGTCGAGCGGCGCGACTTCAACTCGTACGGTTCCCGGCGCGGCAACCACGAGGTGATGATCCGCGGCACGTTCGCCAACATCCGGCTGCGCAACCAGCTCCTGGACGGCGTCGAGGGTGGCTACACCGTCGACTTCCTCTCGCCCGACAAGCCGCAGACGACGATCTACGACGCGTCGGTCGCCTACCAGGCCGCGGGCGTGCCGCTGGTCGTGCTGGCAGGCAAGGAGTACGGCTCGGGGTCCTCGCGGGACTGGGCGGCCAAGGGCACCGCACTGCTCGGTGTGAAGGCGGTCATCGCCGAGTCGTTCGAGCGGATCCACCGTTCCAACCTGATCGGCATGGGCGTGCTGCCGCTGCAGTTCCCGGCAGGTCAGAACGCCGACTCACTGGGGCTGACCGGCGAGGAGACCTTCACCATCACGGGCGTCACCGCGATGAACGACGGCACCACCCCGCGCGAGCTCGCGGTCGAGGCGGTCAAGGAGAACGGCGACGTCACCGAGTTCACCGCGGCGCTGCGCATCGACACCCCGGGGGAGGCCGCCTACTACCGCAACGGCGGGATCCTGCAGTACGTGCTGCGCAGCCTGCTCTGACGGCGGCGGCGCGGATACCACTGGCGATGCGGCCCGGAGAGATACCGTTGCCTTACTGACAGTAAGGAGGGGTCATGGCCTCCGCGACCGTGACGAGCAAGGGACAGATCACCATCCCCGTGGACGTACGAACCAAGCTCGGGCTGCGGCCCGGGTCCCGGCTCGCCTTCATTCCGACCGCCACGGGCGGCTACGAGATCCATCCGGAGAGCGCGTCGATCAAGGACCTGAAGGGTTCCGTGACAGGGCCGCAGGACACCGTCACCATCGAAGAGATGAACGAGGCTGTGACCGGCGCCGTGACCGCGAACGTGCGGTGATCGGCCTCGACACCGATGTCGTCGTCCGCTACCTCGTCCAGGACGAGCCCGACCAGTCAGCGGTGGCGACCACGGTGATCGAGCAACTGACCGAGAGCGACCCCGGTTACCTCAGTCTGGTGACCGTCATCGAGATCTATTGGGTGCTGCGCCGCGCCTACCGGGTCGATCCCGAGCGCTGCGTCGAGCTGCTGCAAGGGCTGCTGGACTCCCGAGAGCTACGAGTGGACCGGGCAGCCACCGTGCGTGCGGCACTCTCCGCCAGCCGCGGCGTCGATCTCGCCGACGCGGTCATCGTCGAGCTCGGCCGGGCGGCCGGATGTGAATACACCGTTACCTTCGATCAGCGGGCCGCGCGGGTGGGTGGCATGCAGTTGCTCGGCGCGCACACCGACGGATGACGAACGCGGCTCAGGTGAGCCGCCCTCAGCGGTGCACATGCGGGGCCGGAGCGCCGGGGTCGACCGGTCCGTGCCGGCCGGCCAGCTGCGCCCCGCGCAGTTCGCGCACCCAGTCGGCGAGTGCGCGCACCGACGCAGGTTCGTGACGGGACAGTGCCAGGACCCGCGCTCCGTGCCGGGCCGCGGTGGCGTCGGCGACCATCCGCTCCACGTCGACCTCGACGTACGGCGCCAGGTCGGTCTTGTTGATCACCAACAGGTCGGCGCGGGCGATGCCCGGGCCGCCCTTGCGAGCGACGTCACCGCCTCCGGCCACGTCGAGCACGAACAACTGTGCGTCGATGAGCGCGGGGGAGAAGGTGGCGGTGAGGTTGTCGCCGCCGCTCTCGATCAACACCAGGTCGAGCGGTGCGAAGCCCTGCTCGAGGTCCTCGACGGCGATCAGGTTCATGGTGATGTCGTCGCGGATCGCGGTGTGCGGGCAGGCGCCTGTCTCCACCGCCCGGATCCGCTCCACCGGCAGCACTCCGGTGGAGCGCAGGAACCGCGCGTCCTCGTCGGTGTAGATGTCGTTGGTGACCACGGCGAGCGCGAGTTCGTCGGCGAGGGCCCGGCACAGCGTCGCGATCAGCGAGCTCTTGCCGGTGCCGACCGGGCCGGCGACGCCGAGCCGCAGGGCGCGGGTCGAGCTGCTCGTGCCGTTGCTGCGGTTCACGGTGTTCTCCTCGTGGTTGCTTCCGTCGGCGTTCCGGTCAGGGCGCGCAGGGCGGCGTCGAGATGGCGCCGCAAGGCGAGGTTGTCCGCGGCGAGCGCGGTGACCGCGCTGCCGCCACCCGCGAGCGCCAGCACGGCGGCAAGCCCGGGGAGCCGGACGCCGGGTGGTTGCGCCTGCCCCGGGTCGAGGACCAGCAGCGAACCGGAGGCCCGGTGCGCTCCGGAGATCGCCGGCGTCGCCGCGTCCGGCGTGCCGAGGGCGAGGTCCTGCCGGTAGCAGGGACGGCCGGCCCGGCTCACCTGCAGCCGCTGCTCGATCTGCCCGCCGGTCTCGCCGTGCCGGCCGAGCAGCACCTCTTCACGCAGCACGAACCGGGCGTCCGCGGCGAGCTCGACCTGCACGTCGGTGACGTGATCCGCGCCGGAAGCGACGATGATCGGCTCCGGCATCCAGATCAGGGTTCCTCCCTCGGCCACCGTGATCCGGACCTCGGTCCGCGACAGCGCGCCGTCGACGGCGGGTAGCAGCAGGGTCGCCGCGACCTGCGTCAGCAGCAGCGCACTACCCGCGCCCACGTCGATCTGGAAGGTGAGCCGGTCCCCGCCGACCGGGCCGGCCGCGCCAGCGGTCAGCCACACGTGGGCGGCTGCGGGCGGACAGGCGGCGAGCGGCGGCGCCGGTCCCGGCCGGGCCGGGCGCAGCACCTGCGGCGCCTCCGAGCGCAAGCGCACCAGGCGGGTACGGCCGTCCGCGCCGAGATCGGTGGTGATCGCGGCGGACGAGCGCATCCGGGCCGCGGGCGCCGGTGCGGCGACGGCGCGGGCGGGACGGCCGAGGGTGGCCGTCACGAGGCGAACAACCGACTGGTGCGGGCGGCGTGCGCCTCGGCGTACACGTCGAGCAGCGGGGCGGCCGGCGCGGGCAGGTCGGCCACCGTTCCCGCGCCGTACTCGTCCGCGCGGGAGGCGAGCCGGTCGAGGCGAGCACGGAGGCGCGCCAGTGCCGCGTGCGTGGCGAACGGGTCGAGGGCGAGCAGCCGGATCGCCGCCGCCGCGGGTCCGGCCACGCTCTCGTGCAGGTACGCGTACGCCGCGGCCCGCGCGTCCAGGCCGAGGACGGCGGCCCCGGCACCGAGCGCGACTGCGTGGTGCGGCTGGCCCGCCAGCTCACCCAGCCGCGGGTCCGGCGCGACCTGCCCGAGCACCCGGACCAGCTGCCGGCCCAGCTGCCGGGAGGTGTTGCGCTGCGCGGGCGAGGGAGTACGCGCGTCGAGCGCGTCGTCCAGCGCGGTGAACGCCGCGCGGTGCCCCTGCGGTGCCGCCGTGACGCGGCAGGCGGCGGCGGCGACCGCCGCGCCGAGCAGCCCGACGGTCGCGGCGCGCCCGGCGAGGAAGTGCTCCAGGCTCGCGACATCATCGACCAGCCCGGCAGCGACCGCCGCCTCGAGGCCGCCGGAGTGTGCGTACCCGCCGGCGGGCAGGCGCGAGTCGGCGAGCAGCAGCAGCGCCGCCAGATTCGCCATCGCCTAGAACAGGAAGTACCGCTGCGCCATCGGCAGCTCGGCGGCAGGGTCGTGGTCGACGAGTTCCCCGTCGATGCGCACGCTGTAGGTGTCGGGGTCCACCTCGATACGGGGCAGCGCGGTGTTCTCCGGCAGGTCCGCCTTGGTACGCGACCGGACGTTGCCGACCGCGACGAGCGGCCGGTCGATGGCGAGCCGGTCGGCGAGGCCGTCCTCGATCGCCTGCGGCGCTACGAAGGCGACGCTGGTGCTGGCGGCGAGCCGGCTGTACGCCGAGAACCCCAGCCGCGGCAGCACCGGTTGCGGCGTCGGCACGGACGCGTTCGGGTCGCCGAGCGCGGCCAGCGCCACCGCGCCGCCCTTGATGACCATCGTCGGGCGGACGCCGAACAGGGCCGGCTGCCAGAGCACCAGGTCGGCCATCTTCCCCGGCTCGACCGACCCGATCTCGTGCTCGAGGCCGTGGGCGACCGCCGGGCAGATCGTGTACTTGGCGACGTAGCGGCGGGCCCGGTGGTTGTCGGCACGGCCGTCGCCGGGCAGCGCCCCGCGCAGCAGCTTCATCTGGTGGGCCGTCTGCCAGGTCCGCAGCACCACCTCACCGATCCGGCCCATCGCCTGCGCGTCCGACGACATGATCGACAGGGCACCGAGGTCCTGCAGCACGTCCTCGGCGGCGATCGTGCCGGCGCGTACCCGGCTCTCGGCGAACGCAAGGTCGTTGGGCACCTGCGGGTTGAGGTGGTGGGCCACCATCACCATGTCGAGGTGCTCCGCGACGGTGTCGCGGGTGTAGGGCCGGGTCGGGTTCGTGGAGGCCGGCAGCACGTACGGCTCACCGGCGATGCGGATGATGTCCGGCGCGTGCCCGCCGCCGGCGCCCTCGGTGTGGAACGCGTGGAACGTGCGCCCGCGCACCGCGGCGAGCAGGTCCTCGACGAACCCGGCCTCGTTGAGCGTGTCGCTGTGGATCGCGACCTGCACGCCGGACTCGTCCGCGACGGTGAGCGCGGCGTCGACAGCCGCCGGGGTCGCGCCCCAGTCCTCGTGCACCTTGAAGCCGCCCGCGCCCGCGCGCAGCTGCTCCCACAGCGCCTCGTGGGACACGGTGTTGCCGCGCCCGAGGAACAGCACGTTGAGCGGCCACGGCTCGACGCCTTCCAGCATCCGCTCGATCCACCACGCGCCCGGCGTCGCGAGCGTCGCCTTGGAGCCTTCCGTCGGCCCGGTGCCGCCCCCGCTCACGGTGGTGATCCCGGCGGCAAGCGCCTCCTCCAGCATCGCCGGCTGCACGAAATGGACGTGGGTGTCGATCGCGCCCGCGGTCAGGATCATCCCGTTCCCCGAGGTGATCTCGGTCGAGGGCCCGATGACGAGATCGGGATGGACGCCGTCCATCGTCTCGGGGTTGCCGGCCTTGCCCAGCGCGGTGATCCGGCCGTCCCGGATCCCGACGTCGGCCTTGATCACACCCCAGTGGTCGAGCACCACCGCGCCGGTGATCACCAGGTCCGGGGTGCCCTCGGCACGCGTGGCGCGGGACTGACCCATCGACTCGCGGATCGACTTGCCGCCGCCGAAGACCGCCTCGTCGCCGCCGACGCACCGGTCCTCGGTGACCTCGATGAACAGGCAGGTGTCGGCGAGGCGGATCCGGTCGCCGGTGGTCGGGCCGAAGGAGGAGTCGTACTCCTGCCGGTCGATGTCAGCCATCGAGGGCACCTCCACACTCCCCACGCAGGCCCGCCACGATCCGCTCGCCGCCGATGGGGACCAGCTCCACGTCGACGGCCGCACCGGGCTCGAAGCGCACCGAACCGCCGGACAGCACGTTCAGCCGCAGTCCCCACGCCGCCTCGCGATCGAGGTCGAGCGTCGGGTTCACCTCGGCGAAGTGGTAGTGCGAACCGACCTGGATCGGCCGGTCGCCGGTGTTCACCACGCGCAGGCTCGTCACCGCCTTGCCCGCGTTGATCACGACCGGGTCGTCGCCGTAGATCACCTGGCCGGGGATCAGCGGCTCGTCGCCGTGGGCGTCGTCACCGACGTACCGGCGCCGTTCGGCTTGTCGCTCGCCGGTGCCCGGCCGGCGCGGCGGGCTGGAGACGCCGGGGCCGCTGTGGGGATGCCGCTCCGGCCCACTGGTACGGGCGCCCGAACCGCCGGGGTCGTCGCTGGGGTGGTGACCGCGCCCGCTCATGGGATCGGCGCCGTGACGGTGACGAGCTTGGTGCCGTCGGGGAACGTCGCCTCGATCTGCAGCATGGCGAGCATCTCCGGTACGCCCTCCATCACCTGCTCGCGGCTCACCACCTCGCGTCCGGCCTCCATCAGGTCCGCGACCGTGCGCCCGTCGCGCGCCCCCTCGAGCAGGAACGACGTGATCAGCGCGGTGGCCTCGGGCAGGTTGAGCCGGACGCCGCGGTCGCGCCGCTCGGCGGCGAGCTTGGCCGCGGTGTAGATCATGAGCCGTTCGCGCTCGTGCAGAGTGAGCAGCATCGAGTCCTCCTGCCTGGAAAGACGGCGCAGTCATGGCGGAACTGCGAGACTCCCGGCCGACCGCGCGGCTTTTCGCGTGTCCGCCTGTGGGCCCAGCATGGCCGGACTTCCCGCACCCCGCGACCTGGCGCAGGCAGCGTGCTCAGTCCGGTCCGCCGAGCAATGCGCGCATCTCGGAGAGCTGCTCCGCGTACGGGTCGCGGCGTACCCGCGGCCCGCACGAGGTGAGCAACCGCGTGAAATCGGCGGCCGCTCGGTTGATCCGTTCCGCGAGCCCTCCGGCCGAGTCGACCGCACCGAAGTCGTCGGTCGCGGCGTACACCCCGGTGGGGGAGACGATCGCGTGCAGGTAGGAGAACATCGGCCGCATCGCGTGCTCCAGCACCAGCGAGTGCCGCTCGGTTCCCCCGGTCGCTGCGATCAGCACCGGCATCTCGCTCAGCGACTCTTCGGGCAGGACGTCGAAGAACGACTTGAACAGCCCGCTGAAGGAGGCATTGAAGGCGGGCGTCACCGCGATCAGCCCATCGGCGCCGGCGACCGTCTCGAACGCGGCCTCGAGCTCGGTGCCCGGGAACCCGGTGAGCAGCGCGTCCATGACCGCCCGCCCGTGCCGGCGCAGCTCGACCACCTCCGTCGACACCGTCACGCCGTCCGCCGCCAGCCGGTCGGTCACGGCCGCGGTGACCCGGTCGGCGAGCAGCCGGGTGGACGACGGTTCCCGCAGGCCACCGCTGACGACCGCGAGCCGGGTCATGAGCGCTCCGATTCTCGGGCGGTGGGGTCCGGTGCCGTACGTGTCGCAGCCAGCAGGGACTCGTGGGTGGGCGCGTCCGGTACGTCATCGGGCCGGCCCACGGCGAACTCCTTGCGCAGCACCGGTACGACCTCACCGCCGAGCAGCTCGAGCTGCTCGAGGACGGTCGGCAGCGGCAGCCCGGCATGATCGACGAGGAACAGCTGGCGCTGGTAGTCGCTGACGTACTCCCGGAATCCCAGCGTCCGCTCGATCACCTGCTGCGGCGAGCCCACGGTGAGCGGAGTCTGCGCGGTGAACTCCTCGAGCGACGGCCCGTGCCCGTAGACCGGCGCGTTGTCGAAGTACGGCCGGAACTCCCGTACCGCGTCCTGGCTGTTCGGGCGCATGAACACCTGCCCGCCGAGACCGACGATCGCCTGCTCCCGGCGGCCGTGACCGTGATGCTCGTACCGTTCCCGGTAAAGCGCCACCATCCGTTGCGTGTGCGCGGCCGGCCAGAAGATGTGGTTGGCGAAGTAGCCGTCGCCGTAGTACGCGGCGAGCTCGGCGACTTCCGGCGTACGGATGGACCCGTGCCACACGAAGGGCGGTACGCCGTCCAGCGGCCGGGGCGCCAGGGCGAAGCCCTGCAACGGAGAACGGAACTTGCCGGTCCAGTTGACGACGTCCTCGCGCCACAGGCGGCGCAGCAGGCCGTAGTGCTCCACTGTCAGCGGTACTGCGGCACGGATGTCCTGCCCGAACCAGGGATAGACGGGGCCGGTGTTCCCACGCCCGAGCATGACATCGACACGTCCGCCGGCCAGGTGCTGCAGCACGCTGAAGTCCTCGGCGATCTTCACCGGGTCGTTCGTCGTGATCAGCGTCGTCGACGTCGAGAGGATCAGCCGCGAGGTGAGCGCCGCCACGTAGCCGAGCAGCGTCGTGGGCGACGAGGGGACGAAAGGTGGGTTGTGGTGCTCACCGGTGGCGAACACGTCGAGGCCCACCTCCTCGGCCTTGCGGGCGATCGCGACGGTGGCCCGGATCCGCTCGGCCTCCGTCGGCGTACGCCCGGTCGTCGGGTCGGTCGTGACGTCGCCCACGGTGAAGATCCCGAACTGCATGCCGCTCACGCCAGCCCTCCTCCGCCGTGCGTTCATCGAATCCGGCCACGTGACGGGCCGCAACCGCGACCACGGGTTAGCGTCGCTCCCATGAGCGGTCCGGTCACCGCGGCGGATGCGCCGCCCACGGTCGCGGAGGCCGGCCGCCCCGATCACGCCTGTGTCGAGATCACCGACAGCCACGAGGCGCGGGTGGGGGAGTTCACCGTGCGCCGGGCCCTGCCGCGGCGCGGGCGGCGCACGGTAGGGGCGTGGTGCTTCGCCGACCACATGGGTCCCGCCACGGTCACCGAGGACCAGGGCCTCGACGTCGGCCCGCACCCCCACATCGGGCTGCAGACCGTGACCTGGCTGATCGACGGGCAGGTGCTCCACCGTGACAGCCTCGGCTCGGAGCAGGTGATCGAGCCCGGTCAACTCAACCTGATGACGGCGGGTCACGGCATCGCGCACTCCGAGGAGGCGACCGGGCACTACCGCGGCCGCCTCGAGGGCATCCAGTTGTGGGTCGCCCAGCCCGGACGCACCCGGCACGGCGACGGTGCGTTCGAGCACCACGGCGAGCTGCCGCGCGCCGAGCTCGCCGGCGGGGTGGCGACCGTGCTGCTCGGCGAGTTCGCGGACGAGCGCAGTCCCGCCCGCTGCGACACCCCACTGGTCGGCGTCGACCTCGACCTGTACGGCCCGGCGGCGCTGCCGTTGCGAGCGGACTGGGAGTACGCGCTCATCGTCCTCGAAGGGGCGCTCGGCATCGGTGGCCAGCGCCTGGCACCGGGCCGGCTCGGCTACCTCGGCGAGGACCGCACCGAGCTCGCCCTCGACGTGCGCGAACCCTGCCGGGCGGTGCTGCTGGGCGGCGCGCCGTTCGGCGAACCGGTCCTGATGTGGTGGAACTTCGTCGCGCGGACCCGCGAGGAGATCGACGACGCGTACCGTTCCTGGCGCGACCAGGACGAACGGTTCGGGCAGGTCCGCTCACCGCTGCCGCGGATCCCCGCTCGGCCTCCGTCCTGGCACTGAGCGGGCGGCTGTCGCGCAGCAGGCGCTCCACCGCGGGCCGGCTCGCGTCGATGGTCCCCTTAGACTCGGCACCATGTCGTTGCTGGAGGGCATCCGGTCGCCCGTCGACGTGAAGGCCCTCCCGGAGGAGCAGCTTTCCGCGCTCGCGGCCGAGATCCGTGAGTTCCTCGTGGCGCACGTCACACGCACCGGCGGGCACCTCGGACCGAACCTCGGGGTGGTCGAGCTCACCATCGCGCTGCACCGGGTTTTCGACTCGCCGAGCGACGTGCTGCTCTGGGACACCGGCCACCAGAGCTACGTGCACAAGATGCTCACCGGGCGCGCCGACCGGTTCGACACGCTGCGCCAGTCCGGCGGCCTGTCCGGGTACGGCAGCCGGGCCGAGAGCGAGCACGACGTGATCGAGAACAGCCACGCGTCGACCGCGCTGTCGTACGCCGACGGGATCGCCAAGGCCTTCGAACGGCGCGGCGTCGGCGAACGGCGCAGCGTCGTCGCCGTGATCGGTGACGGCGCGCTCACCGGCGGCATGGCCTGGGAGGCCCTGAACAACATCGCCGCCGCGCCCGAACGCCCACTCGTCATGGTGTTCAACGACAACGAGCGGTCGTACTCACCGACCATCGGTGGGCTGGCGCACCACCTGGCGACACTGCGGACCGCGCACGGTTACGAGCGCGTGCTGGAGTGGGGACGCTCGGTACTGGGGCGGACCCCGGTGGTGGGTGCGCCGCTGTACGAGATGCTGCACGGCGTCAAGAAGGGCCTGAAAGACATCCTCGCGCCGCAAGGGATGTTCGAGGACCTCGGGCTGAAGTACGTCGGCCCCGTCGATGGCCACGACGTCGGCGCCGTCGAGCACGCGCTGCGGCGGGCCCGCGCCTACCGCGGGCCGGTGATCGTGCACGTGCTCACCGAGAAGGGCCGCGGCTACCGGCCGGCGGAGCTCGACGACGCCGAGCGCTTCCACGCGGTGGGCGTGCTGGACAAGACGACCGGGCAACCGCTGTCGGCCGGGGCGCCGTCGTGGACCTCGGTGTTCTCCGACGAGCTGGTCGCCATCGCCCGCGCGCGGGCCGACGTGGTGGCGGTGACCGCCGCGATGCCGGGGCCGACCGGGCTCGCCCGGTTCGGCCGGGAGTTCCCCGGACGGCTTTACGACGTCGGGATCGCGGAGGCGCACGCCGCGACCTCCGCCGCCGGGATGGCGTACGGCGGGTTGCACCCCGTTGTCGCGGTGTACGCGACGTTCCTCAACCGTGCCTTCGACCAGGTGCTGCTGGACTGCGCGCTGCACCGCGCCGGTGTCACGTTCGTCCTCGACCGCGCCGGCGTGACCGGCGACGACGGACCGAGTCACAACGGCATGTGGGACCTGTCGATCCTGCAGCTGGTCCCCGGGCTCGCGCTGGCCGCGCCGCGGGACGGCGCCCGGCTGCGCGAGCTGCTGCGCGAAGCGGTCGCGATCGACGATGGGCCCAGCGTGGTGCGCTACCCGAAGGGTGCCGTACCCGCCGACATCCCGGCGGTCGAACGGGTCGAGGGTGTCGACGTGCTGCGGCGCGACGAGGACGCCGACGTGCTCGTCGTGTCGTACGGCGCCATGGCGGGGCTCGCGCTGGAGGTGGCGCAACGCCTGCAGGCGCAGGGCATCGCGGTCACCGTCATCGACCCCCGGTGGGTCGCCCCCGTCCCCGACGCGGTCCTCGAGCTCGCCGAGCGGCACCGGCTGGTCGTGACCGTCGAGGACAACGGGCGCGTCGGCGGCGCCGGCTCCCGGCTCGCGCAGCTGCTGCGCGACGCCGGCGTCGCGGCACCGGTCCGCGACTTCGGGATCCCGCAGCGCTTCCTCGACCACGGCAAGGTCGCCGACGTCCGCGCCGCGATCGGGCTCACCGCCCAGGACGTGTCCCGCTCCGTCGTCGAGACAATGGCGCGCCTCGACCCCGAACCGGTCAGCACCACCCACGCCGCCGCCGAAACCGACTCCTGACTTCCAAGATCTTCCCAAAGGGGCGATCAAGGAAGCTGAACTACGCATTCTGGCCCGAACCAGCGATCTTGCGCGGCGCCGCCGCGGGTCGCCGGTCCTTGCGAAGATCGCCGATTCGGGTCGGTTCGAGCAGCTGAAGTGCCGTGATCGCCCCTTTGGGAAGGAAGCGGGCAGTCAGTGGAGGCGCTGGACGGGCTCGACGTGGTCGGGGCCGAGCGGATCGCTCACGGCGTACCGGGTCGGGTCGCCGCCGTCGCGCACCTGGACCACCTCGTCCGCAGTGACCAGCAGCGGGCGGGAGAAGCCGCGCCGGTCGGGATCGGTGAGCGACGCGGCGGCGAGCGCGAACGCCGGGTCGACCCGACCGAGGTCGAGCCAGCCGCGGCGGCGGTCGGGCACCGCGGCGCACCGCAGCCCGACGACGCCGGCGGCGTCCCGCACCACGGCGTGCCGGTACGCGGTGGACGCGAGCAGCGTGACGACGTCGCAGTCGCCCACCGGGCGCATCGGGGCGTGCGGGGAGCGCAGCAGGCGCTCGGCGGCGAGCTCGCCCATCTCTTCGAGGTAGCGCGATGCGCACGTGGCCACCGGCTCGACCTCGATCCCGGCGCAGCGCAGCACCCCGAGGGGCAGCACCCCGAGCGCGTCGTCACGACTGCGGCCGTCGTCGTCGACGCCGCGCAGGGCCAGCCCCACCTGCAGCGCACCGCCGAGCACTTCGCGGCAGGCCCAGTGCGGCCCGGGGCGCAGCGCGTGGTCCGCGGGCAGCGCGAGCGGGCGGACGTGGGCGAGCAGCACATCGGGACCGGCGCTCGCGACGAGCGCCGCGACCCGCGCGCGCAGCCGCAACCAGCGCGCCACCTGCCGCGGCAGCTGCGCCTCGTCCGTGCAGTGCGCCGCGAGCTCGTCCCAGGACACCGCAGTGCCGCCGGGCAGGTGGACACCACCGTCGCTGATCGCGATGTCCGCGAGGTCGGTCGGCTCCCGCAGCGCGAAGGCGAGTACCGCGCGCCGCAGCTCGAGCGCCGGGCGCGGGTCGGTCACGGTCACGGTGGCAACCGTAGGGGGGTCCCGATCAAGATCGCAGACCTGCGCGGGTGAGTTCCGGACACGGGGCGTGGCGGGGCATGACCGCACTGCTCACGCGGTGACCGGGGGCAGCTGCTCGTCACGGTGCTCGATGATCTGCGCCGCCTGCTGCGCCGGCAGGCGGCTGACGTACGCGAGGGCGAGCACGATCGCCGTGAGGGCGACGTTGGCCAGGATCGACCACTCGAACCCGATCACGTCGCGCTCTCCGGCGTTCGCGGTCCCGCTCACCCCGGAGTACGAACCGAAGTAGCTGAGCACCGTGATCCCGGCGAACCAGACCAGCACCCACCAGCCGTGGCGGAAGTCGAGCGGGGGCGCGGCATCGCGGGCACGGAGCTGGAACAGGCCGAGCAGCACGTAGCCGAGGACGATGGCGAGCATCATCTTCCACACCTGGTCCCAGCCGGACCAGTAGATGATCAGGTTCGTCGACAGCAGCGCCAGCGACGCGATCACCCAGGCGCCGCGCAGCCGGAAGGGACGCTCGACGTCGGGCACCTGACGCCGCAGCGTGAGCAGCGCGATCGGTCCGCTGCCGAACGACAGCACGGTCATCGTGGTGACGATCCCGACCAGGCTCTGCCAGCTCGGGAACGGCAGGAAGAAGATGCACCCGACGACGAACGCCAGGATCAGGCTGACCCAGGGCACGCCTTTGCGGTTGACCGCCGCCATCGCGGCCGGGGCGTTGCGGTTACGACCCATGGCGTACGAGAGCCGGGCGGTGACACTCAGGTAGATCAGTCCGGTGTCGCTGGGCGAGATGATCGCGTCGGCGTACAGCAGCACCGCGAGCCAGCCCAGGCCGATGATGCTCGCGATCGCGGCGAGCGGTGCGAACTGCGCGGTCGCGCCGCCGATCGCCGCTGGGAAGTTGACGCCCACGTTGGCCCAGCCGCCCTTGGCGACCGCGTCGCTCGGGACGCTGCCGAGGAAGGCGAGCTGCAGCAGGAAGTACAGACCGCCGCAGATGACGACCGAGCCGATCAGGGTGATCGGCACGTTCCGCTTCGGGTGGGCGGTCTCGCCGGCGAGCTCGATGCCCTGCCGGAACCCGAAGAACGAGAAGGCGATCGCCGCTGCCGGGATCGCCGAGAAGGCGCCGTGCCAGCCGTACGGGGTGAAACCGCCGAAGTCGGTGAGGTTCGACGCGTGGAACGCGGTGACCAGCAGCGCGACGATCACCAGCACGATCATGAACAGCTTCCACCACACGAGCACGTTGTTGATCCGCGCGAACCAGCGCACGCCGAGGAAGTTGACCCCGACGAAGATCGCCATCAGGACCACGGCGACGATGATCCCGCCGGCGGTCAGCGTGGTGTTCGGGTTCTCCAACCACGGCACGTAGCTGGTGGCGTACGTGAGTACGGCGGACACCTCGACCGGTGCGACGGCGGCCGCGCCGAGCCAGGTCACCCAGCCCATCGAGTAACTCGTGAACGACCCGAACGCGTAGTGCGGGTACCGGGCCACGCCTCCGGAGTGGGGGAACATGACCCCGAGCTCGGAGTAGGTCAGGCCGATCAGGATGAACATGACCGCGCCCACCACCCACGACACCAGGGCGGCCGGCCCGGCCTGCTCGGAGGCGTGCAGCGAGCTGAACAGCCAGCCCGAGCCGATGATCGAGCCGATGGCCGCGAACAGCAGGCCGATCAGCCCGATCTCCTTGCGCAGCTTGGGGTCGTCGCCCGCGACGGCGACCGGGCTCGTCGGCAGTTCCTTGATCGCCATGGCGGGGTCGCCCCTCTCGGTGCTGGCGACAACGCGGCCACGGCCGCCGACCGCCGCCCGGGGTCGTTCCCCCGACCGGCCCGTCTGTGCGAGCGCCGCGCCCGTCACCTCGGTGTCAACCAAGGTGGACAACAGATAGGGACATGGTGCGCGCGCGGCAGGAAGCGCGCAACACGAGCCAGATCCGGGTGCCGGAGCACCCTGCGGGTACGGCGTCAGCGCGGCAGGCTGGCGACCCCGGGCGGCAGGAACCGGGCTCCCGTCACCCGCTCGCTGGTGCCGGTCCGGTCGAGGTACGGGGTGATGCCGCCGAGGTGGAAGGGCCAGCCCGCCCCCAGCAGCAGGCACAGGTCGATGTCCTGGGGCGCGGCGACGACGCCCTCGTCGAGCATCAGCCGGACCTCCTGCGCGAGCGCGCCCAGGGCACGAGTACGCACCTGTTCGGCGGTGGACGGCGTGTCGCCGACCTGCATCAGCTCGGCGACGTCGTCGGCGATCCGCGGGGTCGGGCCGTCCCAGGCCAGCAGCGTCGACTTGCCGGCCGCGACGATCCGCCGCTGGTTCTCCGAGACCGCGAAGCGGTCAGGGAACGCCGCGTGCATGGTCTCGGTCACGTGGAACGCCACTGCCGGCCCGACGAGCTGCAGCAGCACGAACGGGGACATCGGCAGTGCGAGCGGGTCGAGCGCGTGGTCGGCCACCTCGAAGGGAGTGCCCTCGTCGAAGGCCGCGGTGACCTCGCCGAGGAACCGGGTGAGCAGCCGGTTCACCACGAAGGCGGGGGAGTCCTTCACCAGTACGCAGGACTTCTTCAGCGCCTTGCCGATCGCAAAGGCGGTGGCGAGCGAGGCGTCGTCGGTGCGCTCCGCGCGAGCGATCTCGAGAAGCGGCATGAGGGCCACCGGGTTGAAGAAGTGGAAGCCGACGACCCGCTCCGGGTGCGCGAGACCCGCGGCCATCTCGGTCACCGACAGCGAGGACGTGTTGGTGAGCAGCACACAGTCGGGGCGTACGACGGCTTCGACCTCGGCGAAGACCTGCGCCTTGACCTTGAGGTCCTCGAACACCGCTTCGAGCACCGCGTCGGCATCGGCGAACGCGTCCTTGTCGACCGAGCCGGTGACGAGCGCCTTGAGGCGGTTGGCCCGGTCCGGTGAGACCCGGCCCTTGGCGCGCAGCTTGTCGACCTCGTCGTGCACGTAGCCGATGCCGGCATCGACGCGGGCCTGGTCCAGGTCGGTCATCACGACAGGGACCTCGAGCCGGCGTACGAACAGCAGCGCGAGCTGGCTGGCCATCAGTCCTGCCCCGACGATGCCCACCTTGTTCACCGGGCGGGCGAGCGACCGGTCCGGCGCGCCGGTCGGGCGCTTGGCGCGCCGCTGGACCAGGTCGAAGGCGTACAGGCCTGCGCGCAGCTCGTCGGTCATGATGAGGTCCGCGAGCGCCTCGTCCTCGGCCGCGAAACCCTCGTCGCGGCTTGCGGTGCGCGCGCCGGTGAGCAGCTCGAGTGCGCGGTAGGGGGCCGGGACCGCTCCGTGGAAGCGCAGGTCGATCAGGCTCCGCGCCCCGGCCAGTACGGCGTCCCAGGACTCGCCGCGGTCGATCTCCGGCCGTTCCACCGTGACCTCGCCCCGCACGACCCGCGCGGCCCAGCGCAACGACTCGGCGAGGAAGTCGGCCGGGTCGAGCATCACGTCGGCGATGCCCAGCCCGTACGCGTCCTTGGCCCGCATCATCTTGTTGTTCGCGAGCGGGTTCTCGAGGATCACCTTCACCGCGTTCTGGATGCCTACCAGGTTGGGCAGCAGGTAGGCCCCGCCCCATCCGGGGATCAGACCGAGGAACACCTCGGGCAGCGCGATGGGCCCTGCCGCGCTGGACAGGGTGCGGTACGTGCAGTGCAGCGCGATCTCGAGCCCGCCGCCGAGCGCTGCCCCGTTCATGAACGCGAACGAGGGCACCGGCAGCTCACCGAGCCGGCGGAAGGTGCGGTGACCGAGCCGCCCCAACTCGAGCGCCTGCTCGCGTGAGGTGAGCAGCGGCACGCCGGTCAGGTCCGCCCCGACCGACAGGATGAAGGGCTTGCCGGTGACGGCGACAGCGACGATCTCGCCGGCGGTCGCGAGGCGTTCGGCCTCGTCGAGCGCAGCGCCGAGCGACCGGAGCCCACCGAGCCCGAAGGTGTTCGGCTTGGTGTGGTCCTGCCCGTTGTCGAGCGTGATCAGCGCAGCGCGGCCGGCAGCGCCGGGCAGGTCGACAAGACGCAGCTTCGCCTCGGTCACCAGCTCGTCAGGAGCGCCCTGCAGAGCGTCGGTCATCGTCAGGACTCCTTGCCGTAGTGAGGGTTCTCCCAGATCACGGTTCCACCCATGCCGAGCCCCACGCACATCGTGGTGATGCCGTAGCGGACCTCGGGGTGGGCTTCGAACGATCGCGCCAGGTAGGTCATCAGCCGGATGCCGGAGGATGCGAGCGGGTGGCCGACGGCGATCGCCCCGCCGTACGGGTTCACCCGCGGGTCGTCGTCCGCGATGCCGAAGTGGTCGAGGAACGCGAGGACCTGCACGGCGAACGCCTCGTTGATCTCGAACAGGCCGATGTCGTCAATCGTCAGCCCGGCCTTCGCCAGCGCCTTCTCCGTTGACGGCACCGGGCCGATGCCCATGACCTCCGGCTCGACGCCGGCAAACGCGAACTCGACGAGGCGGGCCTTGGTCGCCAGGCCGAGCTCGCGGGCGACCGGTGCGGCCGCGAGCAGCGCCGCGGTGGCGCCGTCGTTGAGCCCGGCGGCGTTCCCCGCTGTCACGCGGCCGTGCGGGCGGAACGGCGTCTTGAGCGCCGCGAGGGCCTCGCGCGTCGTCCCGGGACGTGGCGGCTCGTCGACGGTCGCGAGGCCCCAGCCCTGCTCGGCGCTGCGTACGGCGACCGGCACCAGGTCGGCCTGGATGACCCCGTCGGCGTACGCCTTGGCGGTCCGCTCCTGGCTGCGTACCGCGAACTCGTCGGCACGCGCCTTGGTGAGGTGCGGGAAGCGGTCGTGCAGGTTCTCGGCGGTCTTGCCCATGAGCAGCGCCTCGGGGTCGACCAGCTTCTCGGCGAGGAACCGCGGGTTGGGGTCGACGCCCTCTCCCATCGGGTGCCGGCCCATGTGCTCGACGCCGCCGGCGAGGGCGAGGTCGTACGCCCCGTACCCGATGCTCGCCGACATGGTCGTCACCGCGGTCATCGCGCCGGCGCACATCCGGTCGATGGAGAACCCGGGCACGGTCCGCGGCAGCCCGGCGAGGATGCCGGCGCTGCGCCCGATCGTCAGGCCCTGGTCACCGATCTGCGTCGTCGCCGCGATCGCTACGTCGTCGATCCGGTCGGTGGGCAGCGTCGGGTTGCGGCGCAGGATCTCGCGCAGCGCGGCGACCACCAGATCGTCGGCGCGGGTCTCGGCGTACATCCCCTTTGGACCGGCCTTGCCGAACGGCGTACGTACGGCATCGACAAGGACGACATCTCGGACTTCGCGTGCCACGACAAACTCCTCGGGTCGGCGTCCAACCATGCTACTCGCGAGTAACAAGAGGGTCCACCGCGCCGCCGTGCGATGCTGCGCCATGCCCTTCTTCGCGCCGCTCCCACGACCCGAGGACCTCGCCGAGGAGTACGAACCGGCGCAGTACTACGCGTACCCGTGGGCCGCGCCGGACAACGTGCTCCCCGGACTCGGCGACGCAGGTGTGCTGCTGGCGCGCAACGACACCACAGCGGTCCAGCTGGCCGTCACCGGCGCGTACCGAACCGGGCTCACGCTCGTGATCCAGGCGCGGTTCCACCCCGACCATCCGTACGACCAGTGGCCACCGGGGCCGGGACCTCTGCGGTGGCGCGAGGACTTCCGGTTCGGTCTCGAGTGGGCCGACGGGAGCCGGTCGCTGCCCGTCGGTGACGAGGAGGACGACACCTCAGCGTCGTACCGGCTCCAGGGCAACGGCGGTGGCGGGGGCGGGTTGCGTTACGACTGGGACTACTGGCTCTGGCCGCTGCCCCCGCCGGGGCCGGCCACCGCGTACGTGTGGTGGGAGAGCCGCGGCATCCCGGAGACCGCCGTGACGATCGACCTCGCGCCGTACGTCGAGTGGGCGGAAGGGGCGAGCGAGCTGTGGCCGCTTCCCGAAGCGCCGCAGGAGTTCGGTTGGACCGCCTACGCACCATTCGGCGGCCGTGCACAGGTGCAGGCGGTCCGGAGCGCGACGGCGGGCGACGCCCCGGAACCGACCGAAGGCCGCGATCGTTGATACGTGCGGCAGCTTCATCGACGACGGAGCGACTCGCCGCCCTCGGCACGGACGACGGACCGGTTCGCCGCCCGGTCCGAAGGAAGTGGTGCGATGACTCTCCTCGCGTTGCGGCGATCGCTGTACCCCGTCGCCAGGCTGGCCACCGCCGGTGTCCTTGCGGTCGGACTCGCCCTGGCTCTCGTCCCACCTGCTCAGGCAGTACCCGACGCGCGGCCGACGATCCGGCACCACCGGCCGTCGTCCTGTCGCTCGCTCGCCCTCAGTCGCAGCCGGCCGCAGGGCGCGGCGGGGTCGTCGTACTGGACCATCCGCTTGCGTAACACCGGTGGGTCCACCTGCCGGCTGCGCGGCTTCCCGCGCCTGGTCTACCTGAACGCGGGTCATCGTCGGGTCGGGGTGCGTGCCGGCCACCTACCGATGGCGGTGCACACCGTACGGCTGCGCGCGGGGCGCGTTGCCGTTGTCGTCCTGCAGGTTCCCGATCCGGGAAACTTCCCGCCGAGGCGCTGCAGGCCGACCAACGCCGCTGCGCTGCGTCTGACGGCGGCCGGGCGGCGGTACCGGGTGCCATTCCTTCAGCGGGTGTGCACGACGCGGGCCGGCCGCGCGTACGAGTCGCCGTATCGGCTGCACCGCACTCACTGAATCCCCCAGCGGCGCCGGTCGAGCCTCGGCAGTGCCGCGCAGCCGAGACCCGTTCCCGCAGCAGTGATCTCGACTGCGCTCGACCACCATCTGGTGGCGCACCGGAAAAGGCCAGGCGACCGTCCGGTGGTCGAGTCGAGACCACGTTCGTGGGGCAGCGACATTGACTGGGCTCGATCACCGTGTGGTGGCGTCCGATCGCGGATGGGACCGCTAACGCTGGCGAGGTCGGGCGCCTGTTCGGTGGTCGAGCGTAGTCGAGACCACGATCTTGCGGCAGTGATCTCGACTACGCTCGATCACCGTGTAGTTGGGCGAGCCTGCTCCGTTTCGGAGCACACCGTGTGACCCAAAAGGCTGGCTAGCCGTGAAAGGACCAGGCGACTACTCGGTGGTCGAGCGTAGTCGAGACCACTTCGGTGATCATGGTCTCGACTGCGCTCGACCGACGTGTGGTTGCGGACGCCGATTTCGGAGGCGACCACCGTCGCGAAGGACTCGACTGCGCTCGAGCGTGTGGTTGCGGACTCCGATTTCGGAGGCGACCACCGCCGCGAGGTCTCGAATGCGCTCGACCACCGATGAGTCACCGGATTCTTGGCTCAGTGCGCTCGACCGCCGATGGGGTGACCAGATTCTTGGCTCAGGACGGGTGTTCGTCTTCCGCCGGCCGGTCTGCCGGGGTCTCGTGCAGCGCCGAGGCCACGGCATCTGCGGTCAGTTCGACCTGCCACGGGCGCGCACCGAGCCCGGTCAGTCGAGCCGAGACCGACGGCTGGTCGAAACGGTCCGGCGGGGACCAGGCGAGGCGCTTCACGACGTCCGGCGGGAGCAGGTTCTCGGCCGGAAGCGAGAGCTGCTCCGCGATCGCGGCGACCGCGGCGCGTACTGCGGCCAGGCGTGCTGCGGCCTGCGGCGCTCGCTCCTGCCAGGCGCGCGGCGGTGGCGGTCCGTCCGTGTGTGCCGTGACCGGGGGCAGCTTCTCCTCCGGCAGGGCGTTCGCCTCGGCGACCGCCTGTGACCAGGTACGCAGGTGCCGGCGCGCACCGCGTCCGGTGAAGCCGGGCAGCTCGGCCAGTCCGTCGCTGCCGCGGTGGGACGCGGCGGTGATGATGGCGGCGTCCGGCAGTACGCGACCGGGCGCCGTGTCGCGGGTGCGCGCCACGCGGTCCCGCGCGTACCAGAGCTGGCGGGCCACGGCGAGCTCGCGGCGTCCACGCAGCCGGTGCATCCCGGACAGGCGCCGCCACGGGTCCTGGCGGGGTGGGGTGGGCGGTGCCGTCCGTACTGCCTCGAACTCCTCCTGCGCCCACGCGCGTTTCCCGGCTGCGCGCAGCGCCTCGTCGAGACGGTCACGGAGCGCCACGAGCACCTCGACGTCCAGCGCGGCATAGCTGAGCCACGACTCCGGGAGCGGGCGACGCGACCAGTCGACCGCGGAGTGCTCCTTCGCGAGCGCCAGCCCCAGTTCCTGACGCACGAGCGTCGCGAGCGCGACCCGCGGGAATCCGAGCAGCCGCCCGGCGAGCTCGGTGTCGAACAGCGCGTCGGGTACGAGATCGACCTCGCGCAGGCACGGCAGGTCCTGACCGGCGGCGTGCAGGACCCATTCGGTGCCGCGCAGTGCGGCCGCGAGCGGGCCGAGCTCGGGTACGGCGATCGGGTCGACGAGGACGGTGCCGGCGCCGGCGCGCCGCAGCTGCACGAGGTAGGCCCGCTGGCCGTACCGGTAGCCGCTGGCGCGTTCGGCGTCGACCGCGACCGGTCCGGTACCGGCGGCGAGCCGCTCGGCCGCCTCGCGCAGTGCTGCAGGGGCGGCGACCACCTCGGGTACGCCGTCGCGCGGCTCCAGCAGCGGGACGGCAGGGGGTTCCTCCGGAGCCGCGGGGGAGTCGTCGGCGTCGGCGGAGGTCGCTGGCACGCCGGTCAGGGTACGCCGAGCGAGGGTACGGGCTGCGACGGCGCGCGTCAGCGGACCAGTCCGGCGCGCATCGAGTGGGCGACCATCTCGGCGCGGTCGCCGGTGCCGAGCTTGCGTGCGATCCGCGCCAGGTGGCTCTTCACGGTGAGCGCGGACAACCCGAGCTCCTCGCCGATCGCCTTGTTGGAGTTGCCTTCCGCGACGAGCTGCACCACCTGGATCTCACGCGCGGACAGGTCGTCGGTGGCCCCTCCCGGACGGCTGCGCGGGCGCGCGAAGACCGGTGGCGTGAGGACCGTACGGTCAGGGGTCACGACGTAGCCGCGTACGCCGCCGCTGAGGGCGGCGCGCACCGCGTAGGGGTCGTCGCGGACGGTCAGCAGGACGACCCGGCGCCATCCCAGGCGGCGCAGGTCGGCGAGCACCGGAAGGGAGGGCCCGTCGGGCAGGCCGCTCTCGATGACGACCAGGTCGCGCCCGCAGTTGGCCATGCCGCGCACCCGGGCTTCGGCGCCGCTGGCGGCCTCGATCAGGTCCCGCGCGCCGAGCGCACGCAGCCGGGCGCAGACCGTGGCGCGGCGGGCCGCCGACTCGACGACCACGAGTGCGGTGAAACTGCTGCGCGGAAGCGGCACCGCCCGGGCGCTTGCCGCGGACTCGACGAGTGCCACCACAGCTGCACCCCTTCTTCTGCGGTACGGATGGTCGGAGGTCTTACCTCCTGACCTATCGGCGCACCGCGGGCCGACCTTGACGTCCTCGTCAGCGGCGGGCGGGGCGCGGGAGCAGGGTGACGCCGTACGGCAGCGGAGGCAGTCCGGCGACGTGGGCGAGCAGGTCGCCCCACGCCGCGAGGTGCGGGGCGATCACCGCGTCGCGCGGGGTCCACGACGCCCGGACCTCGACCTCGCCGACCGGCGGCCGGTCGGCGAGCGAGCCGAAGGACTCGGAGGCCGTGCGGGTGACGGTGCCCGACGGGGCGTCCCACGCGGCCCCTTGTCCGTCCAGCGCCTCGAGCAGCCAGGCCCACGCCACCTCGGTGAGCGCCGGGTCGGTGGCCATCTCGAGCTCGACGTACGCACGCACGAACGTCACGATCCGGAAGGTGCCGCCCCACGGCTCCTGCCCGGCCGGGTCGTGCAGCAGCACGAAGCGGCCCGAGGCGAGCTCCTCGTCCCCGCCCTTGACCTCGCCGATCAACGCGACCGCGTGCGGTGCCAGACGCGACGGCGCCGGGGTCTCGTCGACGAGCACCTCGGGGCGCAGCGTGGCCGCGCGCAGACTTGCCAGCGCGGCGCTGAACGCAGCCGGCACCGGGCCGTCCGTCGCCCGGTCGCGGCGTCGTACTGTCACCGGTCGACTCTAGGCGCGCGAGGTCCACTTCTCGCGCAAGTTCTGCGGCGGCGTGGCGTGTGGCCACGCTCAGTCCGGGTGCAGCTCGACCTCGACGATCTCGGCCTCCGGCAGGAACCCGAGGCGGCGGTACACACCATTGCTCGTCGGGTTCGCGGCGTCCGCGTACAGCAGCACGGTGCTGCAACGTCGGGCGAGCAGGCCTGACACGTGCGCGGTGATCGCCGCGCCGTACCCCTGCCGGCGGTGCGCGGCCGGTGTGAACACCGGGCCGACCCGTCCGACCGGACCGTGCGGGCCGTCGATCGGCTGCGCGTGCCCGGCCAGCGCGACCGGTACGTCGCCGACGCACCACCACCACAGCCCGCCGAACGCAAGCCGCCCGCGCACCGAGGACGGCATGTCGAACGCGGGTACGTCCGCGTCGCGCGCGAACTGCTCGTGCCAGGCGACAAGCGTGTCGAACTCGGCGGCGCTCGCCTGCCGCGGTGCGCCGGGGACCGCCGCGGGCGTCACCAGTTCGCCGAGCAGGTACAGCGTCTCCGTGCTGCGTGCACCAAGGTGGGCCGACGTGCCGGCCGCGTACGCCGTGACCACCTCCCGCGTGCCGTACGCACCGGGCGGCAGGTCGCCGGCTGTCGCCCTGCCCAGCTCCCTCGCCGCCTCCACCGGCATCGGAGAGAGCTGCAGCGGGTGCGGGCGGGTACGAGCCGCGGCGCCCCGTACCCGGCCTGCCGGGTCACGTACGACCCACCAGTCCTCACCGTCGTAGCGGCGCCCGTCGACGACTCCCTGAGCGACGGTGGCAAGCACGTTCGTGAGGTACGGCTCGGCCGCGCGTAACGGTGCCGTGAGGGAGAGGAACGCCTCGGCGTCCGGGACGCGCTCGACGCGGTACGCCGGGTCCACCGCGGCATCCTCGTCGCCGTGCCGCCGGCAGGGCAAGCGGGATGACACCCTGGGGTGATGGCAGGAGCAGCGGACCGTCGCATCGCCGTGGTCGGGGCCGGGATCGCCGGTCTCGCCGCCGCCTGGCACCTGTCACGGTCCGCGTCCGGCGCCCACGTCGTACTGCTGGAGGGCGCGACCCGGCTCGGCGGAAAGCTCGCCGGCGCCGAGTTGCTCGGGCTTCCGATCGACACCGCCGCCGACCGGCTGCTCGCGCACCGGCCGGAGGCCGTCGACCTGGTGGCCGCTGTCGGGCTCGGCGAGCGGCTGGTGGAGGCGGTGACCGCCGGACGCCAGATCGTCGTCGACGGCGTGCTGCGGCCCGCGCCGAGCAACGCCGTCGCCGGGATCCCGACCGACCTCACCGAGCTGGCGCGCCTCGGGATCCTCGACGCCGGAGCGCTCGCCCGGATGCCCCTGGACCACGTGCTCCCGGCGACCGACCTCGACGGCGACGTGAGCGTCGGCCGGTACGTCGGTGAGCGGCTCGGCGTGCAGGCGGTGGACCGGCTCGTGGCGCCGCCGTTGCGTGCGATCCACGTCGGTGACGTCACAGCGCTGTCCTTGCAGGCCACGATGCCGCGGCTGTACGGGCGGGCCCGTACCGAACGTTCGCTGTTGGCCGCCGCGCGCCGCCTCGCCGCGGAGGGCGGCGACGGCCCGCGCTACCTCGGGCTCGCCGGCGGCCTGGCCGCGCTCGTACCGGCGATCGCAGACGCACTGACGCAGGCCGGGGCCGAGATCCGTACCCGCAGCCACGTACGAGGACTGGCGCGCATGGGCCGGCGCTGGGTGCTGACCGTCGGCTCCGCCGCCGCGCCGGAGCACCTCGAGGTGGACGGGGTCGTGCTGGCGGTGCCTGCGCCGGCGGCGGCACGGCTGCTCGCGGACGTCAGCCTGGGCGCCTCGGTCCACCTCGCCGAGATCGAGTACGCCGCGGTCGCCACCGTCGCGCTGGCGTACCGCTCCGCGGACCTGCGCCTCGGCGCGGGCGAGGACCGACCCGGTCGCGCGCTGCCGGGCGCCGGCTTCTGGGTGCCGCCCAGCGAGCCGCGGCGGGTGATCGCGGCCGAGTACCTGACGACCACATGGGACTGGCTCGCCCGCCGGGCCGGTGAGCATGAGGTGGTGCGGGTGCTGCTCGGCGGCGTCGGTCGCACCTCGCTGCTGCAGGTGCCCGACCCCGAGCTGGCCGAGCTCGCCCACCAGGAGCTCGGGTTCCTGCTGCGGCTCGGGCGCGCGCGCCCGGTCGCGTCGACCGTGACCCGGTGGGGCGGCGCGTTGCCGCAGTACACGGTCGGGCACGCGATGCGCGTGCGGGCGATCCGGGAGTCGATCGCAACGCTGCCGGGTCTCGCCGTGTGCGGGGCGGCGTACGACGGGACCGGCGTGGCGGCCTGCATCGCGTCCGCAGAACGCGCCGTCGCCGACCTCGACGTGCGGTGACCGCCCGCGGTACGCGACGCGTCAGCGGCGCGTCCGGGCCACCCGCAGCAGCGATCCGCCGACCAGCAGCAGCGCGAAGCCGAGCAGCAGCAGCGTCAGGACCTCTGCGCCGGAGTGCGGCAGCGGCGGGCCGCCCCCCTCCGGTACGTCGAGCGACGCGGTGTCTCTGTCGTCACGCGGGTTCGTGTCACCCTGCGAGCCGCTCGTGATCTCGGCCTCGTTGACCACGGTGCTGCCCGGCGCGGCGTCGACGGCGGTGTCGATCTCCACCGACGCCGCGTCGCCCGGTCGGACGGAGTCCGCGTGGGTGCAGGTCACGACCTGGCCCACGGCCGCGCACGTCCAACCGGATCCGCGCGCACCCTGGTAGCTCAGCTGCGCCGGAAGCCGGTCGACGACGATCACCGGGTCGACAGTGGCGTTCGGGCCGAGGTTGACGACGGTGAGGCGCCAGGTCGCGACGCGGCTTGCCCGGTCGTACCCGAGCAGGTCCTTGGTCAGCGCCAGTGAGACCTGCGGGGTGACCGGGACCCGATCGGTGGCCGTGTCGTTGGTCGGGTCGGTGTCCTCCGCCGGGGTGGCCACCGTCGCCGTGTTGACGACCTCCGGGTAGGCCCCGGCCTGCACCGCCGCCCGTACCGTGATGGTGGAGGTAGCGGATGCGGCGAGCCCGCCGCCCCGTACGCAGGTCACCGACTGCCCGGCGATCTCGCATGCCCAGCCGGGCCCCGCGGCGCTGCTGGGGGTGAGCCCCTTGGGCAGCTGGTCGGTCACCGTGACCGGGCCGGGGTCAGCGGTCGGGCCGTTGTTCACCACGGTGAGGAGGAAGTCGACGGTGCCGCCGACTGCGGCATCTCCCTTGTGGGACTTGGTGATCCCGAGGTCGACGAGCGGCGGTACGGCGACCTCGTCGCTCGAGGTGTTGTTGTCCGGGTCGCTGTCCGGCGTGGTCGAGCCGACGACCGCGGTGTTCGAGACGCTCGGGTACGCCTCGGCGTCCACGATCGCCGTCACCGTGATCGCGCTGCTCTGACCGGCGTCGAGCGTCGGGCGCTCGCAGCTCACCGCCGCACCGGTGGCGTCGCAGCTCCACCCGGCCCCCGCGGCGCTGACGTAGGTCAGCCCGGCCGGGAGCACGTCGTCGACGGTCACGTCGCGGGCCTGGGAGGGCCCGAGGTTGGTGACCTGCAGGGTGAACTCGAGCGGCTCACCGATCCGCACCGGACCGGTGTGGCTCTTGACGATCGCGAGGTCCGCGACGGTGGCGACGGTGACGGTGTCGTCGTCGGTGTTGTTCGACGGGTCGGGGTCCGGGGTGGGGGAGCCGACCTCGGCCGTGTTCCGGTACGCGCCCGGGTCGGCGTCGGACGCGATCGCGACGATCATCGTCAACGGCGGGGCGTCAGCACCGGCGGCGACGGCGGTCGCTGGGGTGCCGAGGGTGCAGTCGACCTGCTGCGGGTCCCCTGGGTCGACAGCGCACGACCACGGTGCCGCCGCGGACACGAAGCTCGTCCCGGCGGGCAGCGTGTCGGTCACCCGCACGGTCGGCGCGGCGTCCGAGGGCCCGGCGTTGTGCACCAACAGGTCGTACGTCACCGTGCCGCCCGCAGCGGCGGTGTTGCCGCGGTGGCTCTTGGCGAGCGACAGGTCCGCCGAGGTGTCGACCGGCACGTTGGCGGTGTCGGTGTTGTCGTCCGGGTCGTCACCCGGTGTCGTCGTGGTCACTGTCGCGGTGTTGACGAGGGTCTGGCCGTCCGCCACCCAGGCGGCGACCCGCGCGGTGACGGTGATGTCCGGGGCGTCCTGGCCCGCTGCCAGGGAAGGCCGCGCACAGGTCACCGCGGACGGCGTCACGTCGCAGTTCCAGCCGGTACCGGTGGCCGACTGCGCCAGCAGCCCGCTCGGCAGCGTGTCGGTGACGACGAGCGCGTCGGCGTCCGAGGGCCCGGCGTTGTGGACCCGCAGCGTGAAGGAGGTGCTGGTCCCGGCGGTCACCGGACCGCTGCCCACGCGCGACTTGCGCAGGCTGACGTCCGCCCGGTCGACGACCGTGACCGTCACCTCGTCATGGTTGTTCCCGGGCACCGGGTCAGGCGTGCTCGCGGTGACGTCGGCGGCGTTGCGGATCGCGGTCGGCCCGGCGTCGGGGTCGACGGTCGTGGCGATCGTGATGTCCGGTGCGCTCGCACCCGCGGTGAGCGCCGCGCGCGTGCAGTCGACGAGCCGGGTGGCCGCGGTGTAGCCGCAGGTCCAACCGGTGCCGGTCGCGCCCACGTAGGTGAGTCCGGCCGGCAGCGTGTCGGAGACCGAGACGTCGCGCGCCGTGGACGGGCCGAGGTTGCGCACCGCGAGCGTGTAGGACAGCGCGGTGCCAGCGGTGACCGGGTCCGCGCTCGCCGTCTTGCGCAGCGCGAGGTCCGCGCTCGTAGTCGTCGTCGAGTCGTCGGTGTCGGTGTTGTTCGACGGATCCGGATCGGTGGTCGGGGAGCCGACGGTCGCGGAGTTGTGCAGGTTGCCCGTGACGTCGGCCGCCACGGCCACCGTCACCTCGAACGTGCTGTGCGCGCCGGCGGCGAGCCCCGCACCGCGCGTGCAGGTCAGGTCCTGCCCGGACGCGGCGCACGACCAGCCGTCCGCGACCGCGACCGCGACGTAGGTGACCCCGGCCGGCAGCGTGTCGGTCAACGTGAGCGGACCGGCCGCGTCCGACGGCCCGAGGTTGTCGACCCGGAACCGGTACGTGCCGTTCTCACCGGCGGTGAGCGTCCCCACGTGCGTCTTGGTGAGGGCGAGGTCGGCTGCGGTTCCGGGCGTCGTCGTCACGGTGCTGGTGTTGTTGCCCGGGTTCGGGTCGGTCGTCGGCGACGACACGGTCGCGGTGTTGACGACCGCGCCGGTCCGGTCGCTCGGTACCGCGACGACGACGGTGAGCTGCGGGGCAGCCGCGCCGGCCGCCAACAGCCCCCGCTCGCAGGTCAGGGTCTGCGCGCCCGGCGCGCCGGAAACCGAGCAGTCCCAACCGGTCCCCGCCGAGGAGCGGTACGTCGTACCGGTCGGCAGGGTGTCGACGACGCGCACCTTCGCGGACGCGTCCGACGGTCCCAGGTTGGTCACGTCGAGGGTGTACGTCGCATCCGTGCCTGCGACCATCGGCCCGGAGAGCGCCTTCACGATCCGCAGGTCGGCCCGGGTCGTGACGGTCGCCGTCGCGTCGTCGGTGTTGTTGTCCGGGTCGGGGTCGTGCGTCCGCCCGCTCACCTGGCCGCTGTTGGTGTAGGACGTGCCGTCCGCGGTGTCCGCTGCGATGGCGACGGTCAACGTCACGGGGAGGAACGATGCGCCGGAGGCGAGGGTCTCGCCGGCGACGGTACGCGTGCAGGTCGCCACCCGACTGGGACCGTCGTAGCTGCAGCTCCAGCCGGCGCCCGTCGCCGACACGAACGTGACGCCGTTCGGGACGGTGTCGGTCAGCGTGAACGGGCCGACCGCCGGGTCGGGGCCGTTGTTCGTCACGCGCAGCGTCCAGGCGCCCTGCTGCCCGGCGACGAACGCGCCGGCCACGGACTTCGCCAGCATCAGGTCGGCGGCGTGGATCCGCGCGGTCGCTGTCGCGTCCGGCCCGGAGTACGGACCGGTGGCGTTGCGATCGGCGCCGGTGGCGTCCTCGCCGTGCGGGCGCACGGTGTTGGTGTGGGCGATGGAGGCCCCGGCACCCGGCGTCTCGAGAGCCGCCGCGGTCGGTCGGGTGGTGAGCGTGATCGTCAGTGCCTGACCGGGTGCCAGGTCACCGAGATCGGTCCAGGACAGGGTGCTCCCGGTCGCGGGCGAGCCGCCGAGGACCGGTTCGACCTGCGTGGCCGCCCCTCCGGCGATGCTGATCTGGGCCGTCCCGGCGCGGTACGTCCAGTTCGGCGGCAGCGTGTCGAGGGCGTCGATGCCGTACGCCGTGCCGCGCCCGTCATTGGTGATCGTGACGCGCCAGACGAAGTCCTCGCCGACGTACGCCGGTCCGGCGGTGACGGCCGTCTTGGCGGCGGCGACGTGCGGGAAGTCCGGCGTGACGGTGGCGGTCGCGGCCGGGACGTCGTCGTAGTGCCGGCCTCCGGCGGGCAGCGAGTCGTACGTCGCGTCGACGCTGTTGGTCAGTCCGGCTGCTGTCAGTGTCGTCGACGCCGCGAGCTTGCCTTGATAGCTCAACGCCTTCGAGGCGTTCGGGGCGAGCGTGGTCAGCGTCCAGGTGATGGTGCCGCCGCCGTTCGCGCCGGCGCCGGTCAGCACGCCGCCGTCGGAGATGCTGGCCGGGGTGACGACGACTCCGGTCGGGACGGTGTCCACGACGACGACGCCGTGCGCGGTGCTGAGGTTGCCGGCGCCGCCGTTGGTCGCCGTCACGGTGTAGGTGAACGTCTGCCCGGGCTCGGGAGTCGTGTCACTGACGCCCTTGGTGAGGCGCACCCGCGGTTCCTGGACGGTCACGGTGGCCGTGCCGGTGGTGCTCGACCGGTCGAAGGACGCGCCGGCGCTCGTCGGCGGCAGGCCGGAGTTCAGGTTCCAGCGCGCGGTTGCGGAGTTGGTGAGTGCGGTGCCCCTCGCGTTCGAGGGGACGTCGCGTACCAGCGCCGTGTAGGTGACGGTGAGCGTCCGCACCCCGGGCTGCGCGAGCAGGTCACCGAAGAGCCAGCCGATGGTCGTGCTGCCCGGGTTCGCGACCGTGGTCAACGGGGTCGCGGTCGCCGTGCACCCGGGCGTGCAGGTGGCCGACTCGGTGACGAGCGTCGCCGCGTCGAGCCCTGCAGGCAGCTGGTCGATCAACGACGCGTTGTAGTAGTTGATGTTCGCGGGGATCGTCGCGGTGACGGTGAATCTCGCGCGCTCGCCGATCGTTCGTGTCGGGGTGGAGGTCGACTTGGTCAGCCCGACCGGCGCGACGTTGATGGTGCGGCTCGCGGTCGCGGTGACGCACCGCTCGATCGTCGTGGCACTGCAGTCGTTGCCGCCGTCGCGCAGCGTGCTGCCCGTCAGTGTCGCGGTGTTCGTGTACGCCGCCGCACCGGCGGCCGCCGGGTTCACGACCGCCGTGTAGGTGAGCGTCTGCGGCGTGGTCGCGGACACGGTGCCGATGTTCCAGGTCAGCTTCGTGGTACCGGTGGCGCAGCCGTTGGTGCCGTCGCCCGGCACCGCCGGGCTGGTCGTGCCCTGCGAAAGGGCGCCGTACCCGCTGAAGTTCAGCCCTGCGGGTACGCAGTCGACGACGACGGTGTCGTGGGCGGGCGGGCGGCCGCTGCCGTTGTTCGCGGTGAGGGTGAAGGTGACAGTCTGTCCTGCGGTCGCCGAGGTGACGTTGCTCGTCTTGCCGAGCGTGGGCGCGGGCACGACGACCTGGGTGGTCGAGGACGCCGTGCGGCCCGGCAGGTTCGTGCCGCCGCCGGCCGTCGTCGTGCTGGTGAACGTGGCGGTGTTGGTGCGGTTCGTGCCGTGGGCGTTGCTGGTGACGGTGTTGACGCGGGCCGTGATGGCCAGACCGAAGACGTGGTCGGTGTTGCTCGTGTTCTGGTATGTCTGCGGGTACCTGAGCGTCGCGCTGTTGGCGGAACCGGTCGCGCTGAAGTCGGGCAGTGCGAGCGGCACCGTCGTCGTCCCGCCGTCCAGCGACTGCGTCCCGGTGACGTTCAGCAGCGTGAGACCGGTCGGCACCGGGTCGGAGAGCACCCCGCGGTAGACGGTGGTGCGCGCCGGGACCCGGGAGGTCACGGTGTAGGTGACGACCTCGCCGATCGTGGCCTGGGTCGGCGTGTTGTTGTTGTTCTCGGTGATCGAGGTGGTCTGCGTCTTCGTGACCGAGGTGTCCGGCAGCCGTACGTTCGACGGGTCCGTGGCGACGGGGGCGCGCTGCTGCGCCGCTGGGACGGTCGTGTCGACGTTGTTCTTCGGGTAGAAGTCGACCGCGGCGCCGGTGTTGGCGTCGGCCTGGAAGGTACGCACCGAGGCGGTGTTGACCAGGTTCGCCGAGACTCCGGTGCCGGCCGGGACCGTCATCGTGTAGGTCAGCGTCCGGGTGGCGCCGGGCGCGAGCGCTGCCGGCAGCACCGGCCAGCCGATGGTCGACCGGGTGGCGTCGGCGACGGGTCGGGCACCCGGGGCGCTGCAGCTGCCGCCGTCGGAGATGGCACCGATCGCCGCGCAGGTGATCCCGGCCGGCAGCACGTCCCACACCTGCAGGTGGTGCACCGGCACGTCGGTGCTGTTCGTGTCGACGCCCTTGTTGGTGACGTCGACGCGGAAGGTGACGACGTCACCCTCGCGGACCGTCACGTCGTCGACGTTCGGCCCGTTCGCCGGGCCGGCGTTCACGTTGGCGACACCCTTGACGATGCCCACGTCCGGCGTCGGGGCGATGCCGGCGTCCTCCCGGTCGCGCAGCGAGTACACGACGCCGCCGGTGCTCTCGGCTCGCAGCTTCATCAGGTTGCCGCGGACCTCCCGGGCGCGCGCGGGCGCCGGCGAGGTGACGATGACCGCGATCCGGGCCTCGAAGACGGCACCCTTCGCGACGTAACGCGCGCCGTGGTTCGGCGCGCCGAGCTGCCAGGTCGGGTTCGCGCCGCCGACCGCGGCCGCCTCGTCGAACGACACGTCGGCCGCCGGCACGGTGTTGGCTCCGGTGAGGGTCATCGAGCCCGGCTCGTAGCGCGTACCGCGCGGCAGGAAGTCGGTGACGACGGCATTGCGCGTCGTCGTGGTGCCCGGGAAGTCCACGCGCAGGGTGAAGCAGATCCGGTCGCCCTGCTGGAAGGTCCGCTGCACGTGCGTGAGGCTTGTCGACTGCGCGTACCCACTCGTGTTGCAGACGTACGGCGCGTTGGTGGCCGGCAGGATCGTCTTGTCGATGCTCGGGCCGCTCGAGGTGATCGTCGCCTCCGAGACGTCGGAGACCGTGCGGTCGCCGGTCTCACCGGTGCCCGTAACGGGCGTGGTGACGCCGGTGAGGCTGACGTGGTTGGTGTACGAGTCGCCGGCGGCGGTCGGGTTGCCCGCGTCGTACGTGGCCCGCATCCGCGCCTGGTACGTGACCGTCACGACCCCGTTGGCCGGCACCTCGAAGGCCGTGAACCGGATCGTGTACTCCTGCCCGGCGTGGGTGACCGCGTCGAAGGCGATCGTGCCGGTCGGGGAGCCGCTGATCGTCGGCTTGGCGCCCGACGCGCACTCGGCGGGGGTGCCGGGCGCGTGGTTGCCGGTGTCGTCGAGCGGGCACAGCCCGTCCGGCAGCACATCGGTCAGTACGACGCCGGCGGCGGAGGTGTACTGGCTGCCGCGGATCCTGAGGGTGTAGGTCGCGATCTTGCCTTCGTCGAACTTGGTCGGGTTGACCGACTTCGCCAGCGCCAGGTCCTCGACGCTGCGGGTCAGCTCGTCGTCGGCGCTGACCGGGGTATTGCCGGGGGTTGGCGAGCCCTGGTAGGTGCCCGCGTAGTCACCGGTCACGATCGCGCGGTTGGTCGCCGACTGCTCGGTCGCCGTCTCGCGCGTCGACGGGCCGGTGTTGTTGTCGAGGTTGGCGGCCTGCGCCGTGAATCCGATCGGCGTACCGCCGGCGAACTCCGCGGTGTTCGCGCGCAGCGGGATGCCGGCCCGGTAGGGCCGCTCGACGGTGGCTCCCGCTGCGAGAGTCCCGAGGTTCCAGGTGAGTTTGGTGTAGACGCCGGCGGGCAGTGGCGGGGTCGCGACCGGGTTCACGACGGTCTCGACCCGGTCCGGCATCACGCAACTGGGGAGCGGTCCGATGCTCGTGAGTCGCGGCGCGCCCGGGTACTCGACCCGGCCGCCGCCGGTGTTGTCCAGCGCCCCGCAGCCGAGGAATTCCAGGTTCGCTGGCAGGTAGTCGACGACCTGCGCGCCGTGCGTGGCGCCCTGGCCGCTGTTGCGTACCCGCAGCATGTAGATGGTGCCCTGGGTGTGCAGTCCGCGCATCAGCTCGCCCTCGCTGCTCGGCTCACGCTTGCGGATCTCGATGGCGGAGATCGTCGTGGTGACCGGGCCGCTGCTGGCCGATTCGGTGTAGCTGGTCGGGTCCGCGGTGCCGGAGCCGTCGAAGCCGGGCGCGATCCGCGGATCGGTGTTCGCGTACGCGCTGCCGGCGTTGACCGCGCTCGCTCCCGCGGGCAGCACCGCCGGGTCGGTCGTGACGGTGAAGCCGAGCTGGTAGTCGCCGCCGACCTGCAGGTCCGCGACGTTCTCCCAGAGCAGCACCTGGTGCTCGGCCGGCCCGGTGCCCGCGGTGACGATGGTCGGCTCGCCGGCACCGGCCGGCGTGGTGGAGCCGGGCTGGTAGCTGACTCCCACGGGCAGCTCGTCGCGGAAGGCGAGGTTGTACTCCGGCGCCGTACCCGGGTTGCTCGCCCGCAGCGTGTACGAGATCGGCTCGCCCGGCAGCACCGACGTGTCTGCGGTCTTGGCGAGCGTCAGCCGCTCACCAGCGGCGGCTGCGGGGGCGGCACCGACGGTGCCCACCAGCAGGCCCCCCAGCAGCGCGCTGACGGTGATGACGGACGTACGGCGCAGCAGCGCGTGGTTCAGCATTCCGCGTGGTGTCCCCTGGTCGCGCGCCACGAGGGTCGGTTCCCGAGCGCTCTTGATCGGTCGCGAGGCTAGCAGCGACGAGCGATGACGCTCCGTACGCCACGTCGCCCGTTAGGACCAATCGGCAGGGACCCCGCAGGACTTGAGCGGTGCGTCAGGACGCCGCGGGTTCCAGGCGCAGGCTCACGCTGTTGATGCAGTAGCGCTGGTCGGTCGGGGTGTCGTACCCCTCGCCCTCGAAGACATGCCCGAGGTGGCTGCCGCAGTGCGCGCAGCGCACCTCCACCCGTCGCATCCCGAGCGAGTCGTCCGGCAGCAGCACCACGTTCTCCCCGGCGAGCGGGGACCAGAAGGAGGGCCAGCCGCAGTGCGAGGTGAACTTGGTCTCGCTGCTGAACAACTCGTGCCCGCATGCCCGACAGGCGTAGACGCCGGTCGTCTTCGTCTCGTTGTACTCGCCGGTGAAGGGTCGCTCGGTCCCGGCCTCGCGCAGCACGTGGTACTCCTCGGGGCTGAGCTCGCTGCGCCACTCGTCCTCGCTGCGCGCCCCTGCGTACGCCGTACCGTCCGGCCGGGTCGTGGGCATCGTTGCCGATTCACTCATGCTCCGACCGTACGTCGCCCCTCGCGCAACGGGGTAGTGAACTACCCCGTTGCGCTAAGTACGGTCGGGGGATGGCGAAGGCGGAGGCGATCGAGCTCGAGGTCGGCGGGCAGCGGGTACGGGTGAGCAACCCGTCGAAGGTCTACTTCCCGGAGCCCGGGATCACCAAGCTCGAGGTGGTCGAGCACTACCTGGCCTGCGGCGAGGGGATCCTGCGGGCGCTGCGCGACCGGCCGACGACGATGGAGCGCTGGCCGGGTGGTGTGCACCCGGGCATGAAGCTCGCCACCCGCGCCGACAACCGGGGCGACGCGTTCTACCAGAAGCGCGTCCCGGCGAACGCCCCGCAGTACGTGCCGACCGCCCGGATCGCGTTCCCCTCCGGGCGGACCGCGGACGAGATCGCACCCGACTCGCTCGCCGTTGTCGCGTGGGCGGCGAACCTCGGCACGATCACGTTCCACCCGTGGCCGGTACGCAAGGCGGACGTGGAGCACCCGGACGAGCTGCGCCTGGACCTCGACCCGCAGCCGGGCACCGACTTCCGCGACGCGGTCCAGGTCGCGGGAGTGCTGCGCGAACTGCTCGCCGAGCTCGGGTGGACCGGCTGGCCGAAGACCTCCGGCGGGCGCGGCGTGCACGTCTACGTACGGATCGAACCGCGCTGGTCGTTCACGGACGTCCGGCACGCCGCGATCGCCATCGGCCGGGAGCTGGAACGGCGGATGCCGGGCCGGGTCACCACCAACTGGTGGAAGGAGGAGCGGGGCGAAACGATCTTCGTCGACTACAACCAGAATGCGCGCGACCGCACGATCGCCTCGGCGTACTCGGTACGCCCGCGACCGCAGGCCACCGTCTCGATGCCGCTGACCTGGGACGAAATGACCGCGGTGGGCCCGCTCGATTTCACGGTGCGTACGGCGGGGGAGCGGTTCGCGGCGGTCGGCGACCGGCACGCCGGGATCGACGAGGTCGCGTACGACCTCACGCCCGTCCTCGAGTGGTACGACCGCGACGAGCGCGACCGCGGGCTCGGCGACCTGCCCTATCCGCCGGAGTACCCGAAGCAACCAGGCGAGCCGCCACGCGTCCAGCCCAGTCGCAAGAACCCCGCCAACTGGTGAGCCGAGATGGCGACCGGAACCTCATGATCGCGGGCGGACAGCGCCCGGAATCTCATGATCGCGTGTTAGCGGCGTACGGCTGTCAGTCTCCGCGGCTCTTGGCCGTCTCCCTGTCGTTGGCCTTCTGGATCGCGTCGACCAGCTCGTCCTTGTTCATCTTCGAGCGGCCCTTGACGTCCAGGCGCCGCGCGATGCCCATCAGGTGCTCCTTGGAGGCGTTCGCGTCGACACCGCCCTTGGTCTCGCGATCGGTGTCGACCCCGCCCTTCGCCTGCGCGTCGGACGGGCCGCGCTTCTCCTTGGCCTCCCAGTGGTCTCCCACCTTCTCGTAGGAGTGCTTGAGCGCGGAGTACGCGACGCGGTGCGCGCGCTCGCCCTCGCCGTACTCCTCGGCCGCGGAGTCGTGGGCCTTGGCGAAGGTACGTTGCGCCTTGGCATCCGAGCGCTGCAACGTGCTGGGCAACTCGTCCTTGATCGGCTGTCCGCTGGACTTCGTCTTGGGCATACCGACGATGCTGGCGCCGCCCCGCGGTTCCCGCCACTCGTGGCGCGCGGTCAGGAGAGGACGTCGGCCAGGTCGTAGGTCACCGGGCGTTCGAGCTGGTCGTACGTGCAGGACCGCGGGTCGCGGTCCGGGCGCCAGCGCGCGAACTGCGTGGTGTGGCGGAAGCGGTTGCCCTCCATGGCGTCGTAGCGCACCTCGACGACCAGCTCCGGGCGCAGCGGGTGGAACGAGAGGTCCTTGCCGCCGCTCCAGCGCGAGACGGCGCCCGGGAGCCGAGCGCCCTCGTGGGCGGCCGCGTCCTGCCAGCGCGCCCACGGGTGATCGTCACCCGCGGCGAGCGGAGCGAGCTCGCGGGCCAGCTCGATCCGCCGCTTCATCGGGAAACTGACGGCCACCCCTACGCTCTGCAGCACGCCGTCCTCGTCGTAGAGCCCGAGCAGGAGCGAGCCCAGCACCTCCTGCCCGTCCGGACCGCGCTGCTTGTACGGCCGCCAGCCCGCCACGACGCAGTCGGCCGTACGGGCGTGCTTCACCTTGAGCATCGTGCGCTTGTCCGGGGTGTACGGCGCAGCGAGCGGCTTGCACACCAGCCCGTCGAGCCCCGCGCCCTCGAACTGCGCGAACCAGCGCTGCGCGTCGTCGAGCGCGTCGGTGACGCGGGTCACGAACACGGGATCCTGCGCCGCGACGAGGGCGGCGACGAGTCGTCGCCGTCGCTCGGCGAACGGCGCGTCCATCAGGGAGTCGTCGTCGACCGCGAGCAGGTCGAAGGCGACGTACGACGCCGGCGTCTTCTCCGCCAGCATGCGCACGCGTGAGTCGGCCGGGTGGATCCGCTCCTGGAGTCGCTCGAACTCCAGCCGTCCGTCGATGGCCACGATGACCTCGCCGTCGAGGACGCAGCGTTCCGGCACGTTGGCGCGCAACGACTCCACGAGCTCCGGGAAGTACCGGGTGAGTGGGCGTTCGTTGCGGCTGCCGAGCACGACGTCCTCGCCGTCGCGGAAGACGATGCAGCGGAAGCCGTCCCACTTCGGTTCGTACACCAGCCCGCCGTCGACGGCGTCGGGTGCCGGGATCTCGGGAACCGCCTTGGCCAGCATCGGTCGCACCGGCGGCGTCACGGGCAGGGTCACCGGAGGCGGACCCTGTCGCGCGCGCTCGCGGCTCCGCGCGAGCGGTGAGGGGCGGTCATGCTGCCGACCGCCCGGCCGTGAGGTAGCGCAGGAACAACGTGCCCCCGTCGGCGAGCAGGTGGGCGAGGGTGAGCGGGCGCGGTGCGCCGGGCAGCGGGGTGCTGGCGAGGATCCGGGTGATGTCGGTGCGGTCCTCGTAGCCGCCGCCGGCGAGCTTCGGGGAGAGCGTGAGCTGCAGCTCGTCGAGCAGGTCGGCCGCCGCGAGTTCGGCGAGCAGGTGCGGGCCGCCCTCGGAGTGGATCCGCCGCAGACCGCGCGCGTGCAGGTCGGCGACCGCAGCGCGCAGGTCGACGTCGTGGTCCCCGTGGACGAGGACATCGGCGACCTGCCGCAGCCGGGCGAGCCGGTCTGGGTCGGCGGCGTCGCACGTCACGACGATCGTCCCGGCGTCCTGGAACAGCGGTCCGGTGAGGTCGAACGACAGGGACCGGCTGACGATCGCGAGTGGCGGTACCGGCGGCTGCCCGGCGGCGGCGCGAGCCGCTGCGTAGCGTTGCCGGACGCGGACGCCCTTGTAGTTCTCCTCGCGCACGGTCGCCGCGCCGACGAGCACCACGTCGGCGAGCGCGCGCAGCCGACCGAAGACGGCGCGATCCTCGTCGGTGGAGATGTCGTGGGTCACGCCGTCCGGGGAACGGGCCGCACCGTCCGCGGTCGAGACCATGTTCACCCGCAACCAGGGACGGTCTGCCGGCCAGGCGTACGCCGCGTCGAGCCCGTCCTCGTCCAGGTCGGCGACGTAGGCCGGCAGCAGCATCTGCATGGCGACCATCCTGCCCGGGAAACCGTCCTCAGCGCCCGCCGGAGCGCGTCGCCGCCGAGAAGATCGCCACGATGACCGCCGCGACCAGGACCTGCACGGCGGCCGTGAGCCAGAAGCCCCAGTGCTGCGCTGCGCCGATCGCCGCGCCGATGGCACCCCCGACCACACCGATCAACAGGGTCAGCAGGCAGCCGAGCGGCGCGGCGTTGGGGGTGACGAGGCGCGCGAGCGCGCCGATGATCAGCCCGATGACGATCCCGGAGACGATGCCGCTCGGTTCCATGGCGGCATCCTTGCCCATCGCACGCCGGAAACGGCAGGCGCCCCACGGACCGTGACAGGTCGGGTGCGGAGCGCGAATCGGCCGAGCAGCCCATGACCGCCCGCCCCGATCCCCGTAGGTTCAGGCTGGCTGCGGCTCCGGCCCGCGGCTGCACCGCCGTGGCGGACCAGCGGGGAGGACGACGATGACGAGTACTGCCAGACGTGTGCCCGTGCTGCTCGCGGCGCTGAGCGTCGTCGCCGGCGTGATGCTGGCGGTGCCGCGGGCCGCCGAGGCGGCCGACGTCGTGGTCACGCCGGTGCCCGCCACCGCCGAGACCGAACCGGTCGCGCATTCCGGCGATGCCGCGGACGACCCGGCGATCTGGGTCGACCCGGCCGACCCGGCGCGTTCCCTGGTGATCGGGAACGACAAGGGCGGCGCACTCGAGACGTACGACCTGTCCGGCGCCCGGGTGCAGCGGATCGTGACCTCGGGGCGCTGGGGCAACGTCGATGTGCGGCAGGACGTCGGCATCCCGACCGCGCCTGCCGACATCGTCGCCGTCATGAACGGTGGGCTGCGCGTGTACTCCGTCGACCGGACGACCCGCGAGCTCGTCGAGGCGGACGAGGGCAAGGTCGCGACGGGCGGCGAGGGGCTGTGCCTGTATCGCGGCCCTTCCGGGCTCTACGTCTTCGTCGTGCTGCAGTCCGGACAGGTGAACCAGTTCGCGCTCACCGACGACGACGGCGACGGTCGGCTCGCTGCGGCGTTGGTCCGCACCTTCCAGGTCGGCAGCGAGGCCGAGGGCTGCTTCGCCGACGACGCCACCGGCGCGCTCTACGTCGCGCAGGAGACGGTGGCGCTCTGGCGGTACGGCGCCGAGCCCGACGCGGGAACCGCCCGGGTCGCGGTCGACACGGTGACCGGCTCCGGGGGCCGGCTCGCCCCCGAGATCGAGGGCGTCACCGGGGTCCGCCGCGCCGACGGCACCGGCATCCTCATCGCCTCGGCGCAGAACGTCGCCCACCGGTCGGAGTCGTACTTCGCCGTGTACGACCTGGACTCCAACGCCTACATCCGCTCGTTCCGGGTCGTCGACGGAGCGACGGCGGACGACTGCGACGGCACCGACGGGATCGCGGCGCACGCCGGGCCGCTCGGCGAGCAGTACCCGGACGGGCTGTTCGTCTGCCAGGACAACAACAACGACGCACCCGGCACCAACGGCAACCAGAACTTCAAGTACGCCTCGCTCGCCACGGCGCTCGCACCACCCGACGGCCCGCTCCCGCCGGACCCGCCGCAGCCTCCGCAGCCACCGGTGGACCCACCGCAGGCGGACGCCTCCTTCGTCGCGGCCTCGACCGCTGACGGCAACAGCGCGACCGGACGGATCACGGTGCCCGCCCAGGTCCGGGTGGGGGACACCCTGCTCCTCTTCGCCTCCACCGGCGCGGGCCCGATCACGGCGCCGCCGGGCTGGTCGGCCGTCGCGACCCGTTCCACCAGCCCCCTCGAGACAGGGCTCTACGTCCGGACCGCCACTGCCGCGGACGCGGGTGCCACCCTGACGGTGCCGTTCGCCGCGCTCAGCAAGTACGCGCTCACCGTCGCCGCCTACCGCGGCATCGACACCGCCGACCCGGTCGCCGCACTGGCGGCGAGCACCGAAAGCGCGGGTACCAGTCGGCTCACGCCGTCCGCGACCACGACCACGCCGGCCTGGGTCGTCTCGCACTGGGCGGTGCGCTCCTCGAGCGTCACCGCGTGGAGCGGCCCGTCGCGCGGCAGTTCCCGCGCGACGGTGCTCGGCAGCGGCGGCGGGCGCATCAGCACGCTGCTGGCCGACTCCGGTGCGGTGCTCGGCGCGGGTACGGTCGGTGCCATCACCGCCGGCACCGACACGTCGGCCAGTCGCGCGACCCTCTGGACCGTCGCGCTGCGACCGCAGGCCGGCGACGGGGGCGGCGGCACCGACCCGCTCCCGCCGACAGCGCGGGCGAGCGTCAACTGCGAGCAGCTGCAATGTCGGGTCGATGGCACGGCCTCGAGCGACCCGGACGGCGACATCGTCTCGTACGCCTGGGACTTCGGTGACGGCAACAGTGGCTCGGGCGCGAGCACGACCCACACCTACGCGGAAGCGGGACGGTACTCGATCACTCTCACGGTCACCGACGCGACCGGGCTGACCAGCGCGGCGTCGCAGCCGGTCACGCTGACCGCGGGCGGGGGCGACCCGGTCCCGGCGGCCGGCACCCCGTACGCCTGGGGCGGCAACGGGTACGGGCAGCTCGGCGACGGTGCGACCACGTCGCGGCTGAGCGCCGGCCCGGTGCGCGGGCTGACCGACGTCGTTGCGATGCACGGCGGCCGCGACCACGCGGTGGCGCTCTCCTCGTCGGGCACCGTCTACACCTGGGGGCGCAACCAGGTCGGTCAGCTCGGCCTGGGAGGCGGCGCGAGCCGTACCGTGCCGACGGCGGTGCCTGGCCTGCCGCGAGTGACGGCGGTGACCACGGGACACAACATGACGTACGCCCTGGACGTCACCGGTCAGGTGTGGGCGTGGGGCGACAACGCGAGCGGGCAGCTCGGCGATGGCACCCGTACGCAACGCACGTCGCCGGTCAAGGTGAGCGGGATGGGCGACGCGGTCGCCATCGCCGCTGGACGGGACATGGCGTACGCGATCCGCGCGGACGGCACGGTGTGGGCCTGGGGGCTGAACAATGACGGCCAGCTCGGCGATGGCACCACGACGCTGCGCACCACGCCGGTGCGCGTCACGGGGCTGACGGGCGCCACCGCGATCGCCGGCGGGCGCGACCACGCGTTGGCGCTGCGCGCCGACGGATCGCTGTGGGCGTGGGGCTGGAACGCGTACGGCCAGGTCGGTGACGGCTCGACGACGAACCGCAGCGCCCCGGTGCAGGTGGCCAGCGGCATGACCGCGGTGGCGGCGGGCGCGCACCACTCGTACGCGCTGCGCGCCGACGGGCAGGTCATGGCGTGGGGCCGGAACTACCGCGCCGAGCTCGGCGACGGGAGCACCACCGGTCGCTCTACACCGGTCGCGGTGCGTGGCGTGAACGACGCGATCGCCATCGGCAGCGGTCGTGACCAGGGGCTCGCCGTGCTGCGTGACGGGAGCGTGAAGGCCTGGGGCTACAACCAGTCCGGTCAGCTGGGCGACGGCACGACCGTCAACCGCACCACCGCCGTCAGCGTGCCCGGCGTGTCCGGGGCGACCGCGGTCGCGGGCGGTGCCGAGTACTCGATGGCCCTGGTCGGCGGCGCCGTGCCGCCGCCTCCGCCGCCTCCGCCCGGCAACGAACCTCCGACCGCACGGCTCACGGTCGGCTGCGACGGGTTGACGTGCACCGCCGACGGCTCCGCGTCGTCCGACCCCGACGGCAGCATCGCTTCGTACGCCTGGGACTTCGGCGACGGTACGCGCGCGGGCGGCCGGACGGCGGGCCACACCTACGCCACCGCCGGGACCTACCAGGTCAGCCTCACGGTCACCGACGACGCTGGTGCGAGCGACTCCGCCCGCCAGCAGGTCACGGTCACCGCACCGCCTCCGACCGGTACCACGATCGCGTTCGTCGGGCAGAGCTCCTCCGACGCGCACACCCGTAGCGCACAGGTAATGGTGCCCGTCGCGGTCCGGGCCGGGGACGGCTTGGTGCTCGTGGCGTCGGTCGCCTCGTCGACCGTGCAGACGCAACCCCCGCCGGGCTGGACCGCCGTCGGCGATGCCACGACCGACCCGCTCGCCACGCGGGTCTACCGGCGTACCGCCACGGCGGCCGACGCCGGTTCGCCCGTCACGGTCGCGCTCGACGGGCTGAGCAAGATCTCGCTGCAGCTCGTGGCGTATCGCGGGGTCGCCGTCGACGACTTCGTCACGGCCCGGTTCGTGACGGCGGGGGGCGGTACCGCACGGGAGGCCCCCGCGGTGGAGGTCGCCGACGCCGGGTCCTGGGTGATCGGCTATTGGGCGGACCGCTCGAGCAGCGACCGGACGTGGAGCGCGCCGGCCGGCAGTACGGTTCGCGGCACGACGTACGGGACCGGCGGGGGCCGGGTCACCTCGTTGCTCGTCGACTCCGGCGGGCCGGTCGCGGCCGGGGCGTACCCCGCGCGCACCGCGACGACGTCCGCCTCCGGGAGCCGCGCCGTCGCCGCGACGCTGGTCCTGCGCCCCGCGACCTGAGGCGTCAGGCGGCGAGCGGTACGCGTGCGAGCAGCGCGGCGGTGTCGGTGCCGCGCGGCAGCGTGCCGAACGTGGTGCCCGAGTCGCCGGCGAGCCGGGTCGCGCAGAACGTCTCGGCGACCGCCGGGTCGCCCTCCCGTACGAGCAGCGAACCGGCGAGCACGACGGCGACCCATTCGGCGATCCGCCGGGCGCGGGACTCGATGGCGGTGGTGTCGGACAGCGCGGTGAGCAGGTCGGTCACCGCGGCGTCGAGCCGCGGATCCATCCCGTCGGCGAGGCCGACCTCGGCGAGGTACGCGGCCAGCGCGTCGGGTGCGCGCTGCAGGGCGCGCACGAGGTCCAGCGCTGTGACGCTCCCCGAACCCTCCCACACCGAGTTGACGGGCGCCTCCCGGTAGAGCCGCGGCATGCCCGACTCCTCGACATACCCGTTGCCGCCCAGGCACTCCAGCGCCTCGCCGACGGCCGCCGGCGTGCGCTTGCAGACGTAGTACTTCGCCGCCGGGAGGGCGAGGCGGCGAAGTGCGGCGCTCACCTCGTCGCCGGCGTCGAACGTGGCCGCCAGGCGCAGGCCGATCGCGAGCGCGGCTTCGTACTCCACGACGAGGTCCCCCAGCACCGACGCCATGAGCGGCTGGTCGGCGAGGCGCCGGCCGAACGCGGTGCGGTGGCGCGCGTGCCACACCGCCTCGTGCAACGCGCGGCGCTGCAGCGCCGTGGAACCCAGCACGCAGTCCAGCCGGGTCGCGGAGACCATCTCCACGATCGTCCGTACGCCGCGCCCCTCCTCGCCGAGCCGGCGGCCCCAGGTGCCGTCGAGCTCGACCTCGGCGGAGGCGTTGGAGCGGTTGCCGAGCTTGTCCTTGAGGCGCTGCAGGTGGAACGGGTTGCGGGCGCCGTCCGGCAGCACCCGCGGCACCACGAAGCAGCTCAGGCCCCCCGGAGCCTGGGCGAGCACGAGGAACACGTCGCTCATCGGCGCGGAACAGAACCACTTGTGGCCGGTCAGCAGGTAGCCGTCGGAGACCGGGACGGCGGTCGTGGAGTTGGTGCGCACGTCCGAGCCGCCCTGCTTCTCGGTCATCCCCATGCCCGCGATCACACCGGCCTTGGTCTGCGGGGCGCGCAGCCCGGCGTCGTAGACGCGCGAGGCCAGCCGCGGCACCCACTCGTCCGCCAGCAGCGGGTCGGCGCGCAGTGCAGCGACTGCGGCGTACGTCATCGAGATCGGGCAGCCGTGCCCCGCCTCGACGCCGGACCACAGCACGAAGCCCGCGGCCCGCTCGGCATGCGCTCCGGGCGTGGTCGCGAGCCACGGTGCGGCGTGCAGGCCGTGATGGACCGCAGTACGCATCAGCTCGTGCCAGGCGCCGGTGAACTCGACCTCGTCGATGCGGTTGCCGTACCGGTCGTGGGTACGCAGCCGTGGCACGTCCCGGTTCGCGTCCTCCCCGCGCGCCAGCCAGGTGGCATCGCCGGCGAGCCGGCCGAGGTCGTGCATGCGCTGCTGGGCCGTGGGGGCGTAGCGGCGTACCGCCTCCGGCAGCGCCAGGTCGGCGGCGAACGCGTCATGGCCGGCGAGCGGCGGCGGCTGGTTCGTCACGGCATGGGTCGTGGACGTGGGTGCACCGGCGAGGTCGGTCATGCTCGACACCGTACGTCCGCCCGGCGGGACCTAGGGTCGGGAACGTCGGCTCGTACGCGCGAGGCGGTCCCTGGGGAGGTGGGCGCGGTGGGTGCGCTGCTCTTCGCGCTGGCGGCCGGTCTCGGCCTGCTCGCGGGAGCCGCGTTGCACCTCGCCGGGACGGCGGGGCCCGGGGACCTCATCTGGGGGCTGACCACGCTGCTCGCCCTCGGCCCGGCGCTCTGGGAGGTCGTGCAGGGACTGCGGCGTCGCCAGCCGAGCGTCGACCTGATCGCCGTGCTCGCCCTCGTCGGGACGCTGCTCACGCGCGAGTACCTCGCCGGCGCCGTCATCGCGGTGATGCTCGCGGGCGGGCAGGCGCTCGAGGCCCGCGCGCAGTCCCGGGCCAAACGCACCCTCGCCGGGCTCGTGGCACGCGCTCCGCGGGTCGCGCACCTGCTCGCCGACGACGACACCGTCGAGGACCGCCCGGTCGAGCAGGTCCGGCCGGGGGCGCGGATCCTCGTACGGCCCGGCGAGGTGGTCCCGGTCGACGGGCGGCTCGAGGGTCCGGCGCTGCTCGACGAGTCCGCGCTCACCGGTGAGCCGATCCCGGTCGAGCGGCCGTCCGGGGACGAGGTCGCGAGCGGGGTCGTGCTCGCCGGCGGTGCCCCGGCCGTGCTGCGGGCGACGACCGGCGCCGCGGACAGCACGTACGCCGGCATCGTCGCGCTGGCCGAGCACGCCAGTGCCGAGAGCGCGCCGTTCCTGCGGATGGCCGACCGCTACGCCGCGTGGTTCGTGCCGTTCACCCTGGTCCTCGCCGGGCTGGCCTGGTGGCTCAGCGGTGACGCGGTACGCGCGGTCGCGGTGCTCGTCGTCGCGACGCCGTGCCCGCTGCTGCTGGCCGCACCGATCGCGATCGTCTCGGGGCTGTCCCGCGCGGCCTCCCGCGGCGTCGTCGTCAAGGGCGGGGCAGCGCTGGAGGCGCTGGCGGGCGGCCACGTGCTGCTGCTGGACAAGACCGGCACGGTCACCGCTGGGCGCCCTGCGGTCGTCGGGGTGGCGGCGGCGCCGGACGGGCCGGGAGCCGACGAGGTGGTGCGCCTCGCGGCGTCGGTCGAGCAGGCCTCCCCCCATGTGCTGGCCGGAGCCGTCGTGCAGGAGGCGTTCCGGCGCGGGCAGCCGCTCTCGCTCCCCGCGGACGTGCACGAGGACCACGGCAGCGGGATCTCCGGAGTGGTGGACGGGGTCGAGGTCTACGCCGGGAAGCCGCCGCCGCCGGACGCAGCCGATCCGGGCTGGCTCGCCGACGCCCGGGTTCGCTCGGAACTCGCCGCGGACCCGCTGGTGCTGGTGACGCGCGCCGGACGGCCGGTGGGGGCGCTGCACCTGCAGGACCCGCTCCGCCCGGACGCGTCGCGGATGCTGCGCGCGCTGCGGTCCGCCGGCGTGGACCGCGCCGTCATGGTGACCGGGGACCGTGCCGAGGTTGCCGACGCGGTGGGCCGCCTGGTCGGGGTGGACGCGGTGTTCTCCGGGTGCGACCCGGCCGACAAGCTGGCGGTCGTCCGCGCCGAACAGGCTGCGGGCCCGGTCATCTTCGTCGGTGACGGGGTCAACGACGCGCCGGCGCTGGCCGCGGCCGACGTTGGTGTCGCGGTCGCCGAGCGTGGCGCGACGGCGGCCAGCGAGGCCGCCGACATCGTGCTCACCGTCGAGCGGATCGACCGGCTCGCGGAGGCGATGGGCACCGCCCGGCGCTCGCGGCGCATCGCGCGGCAGAGCGTGCTCGCCGGCATGGCGCTCTCACTGGTCGCCATGGTCGTCGCCGCGCTCGGCCACCTGCCGCCGGCCGCGGGCGCGGTGGTGCAGGAGGTGATCGATCTCGCGGTGATCCTGAACGCGTTGCGCGCCGTCGCCCCTGGCCGCAGCGAGCGGCCGGCGTTCACCGCGCCGGAACGGCGCGAGGTGCGCGCCCGGGCTGCCGAGCACGGGCCGCTGCGCGACCTGGTCGACGTCGTACGCGACGTGGCCGGGGAGGTCCTGGTGAGTGCCGCGGAGGGTGGTGACGCGCTCGGTCCGGCGCGCACCCTGCAGCACCGTCTGGAGACCGAGCTGCTGCCGCACGAGGAGCGCGAGGAGCAGGTGATGTACCCGATGCTGGCCGCCCGCCTCGGCGACACCGACGCGATCGAGCTGATGCGCCGCGGACACGCCGAGATCCTGACGCTGGTGGCGCGCAGCGGCCGGTTGCTCGAGCTCGCGACCGAGCCGCCGACCCCGGCCCAGGTCCGCGAGGTCGGCGCCACGCTGTACGAGCTGCACGCGGTCCTGCGCCTGCACTTCGCGCAGGAGGAGGAGGCGTTCTTCTCCCTCCTCGACGACGGCGCCGCCCCGACTCCCGTTGATCATGACGTTGTGGGTCCCCACCCCCGTTGATCATGATGTGGTCGGTCTCAAACGGCGCTTACGACCGACAACATCATGATCAACGAGGACCCCGCGAGCTCTCGGCGGCAACCCGGTGGGTCCGAACCGCCTGATGTGGTTCGCTGCTCGCTGTGTCACCCGCGCTCGACGACCGGCAGCTGCTCGCGCAGTTCCACCGCCAGATCCGCCTCGCCGGCCGGGAGGACGAGCCGACGCCGGGCATCGTGCAGGACACCGACGGGCCGGTCGTACGGCGGTACCCGGAACACCCCGGCACGTCGTACTGCATGGTCGAGTGCCCGCGCGGACTCGGCGAGGACCCCGACCGCTGGATCGCCCGACAGGTCGCGTTCTTCAGCGCGCGCCAGGAGAAGGTCGAGTGGAAGACCTACTCGTACGACGAACCGGCCGACCTGCCCGAGCGGCTGCGCGCCGCCGGGTTCGTCGCCGAGGACCCCGAGACGCTGCTGCTCGGTGAGGTCGGCGCGCTGATCCACGACGTGACGCTGCCCGCGGACGTACGGGTGCGCACGGTGCACAGCGACGACGACCTGCAGCGGGTCGCCGAGCTGATGCGCACGATCTGGGGCGCGGACCGCGGTGGCGGCTCGCTCGCCGCCGAGATGCGGGCGAACCCGGACGCGCTCGACGTGGTCGTGGCGGAGCAGCGCGCCGACGGCCCGGTGCTGTGCGCGGGCTGGCTGCGCTACTCACGAGGGACCGATTTCGCCAGCATGTGGGGCGGGTCGACGCTGCCCGACTGGCGTCGGCGAGGCCTCTACCGCGCGACCGTCAGCCACCGCGCCCAGCAGGCCCGCGCGCGCGGCTACCGCTTCGTACGCCTGGACACCTCACCGGACTCCCGGCCCATCCTGGTCCGCCTCGGGCTGCGGGCGGTGGCGACGACGACGCCGTACGTCCGCGACGCGCGCGCCGGCTAAGGCGCCCGTCCGAGCAGGGCGGCGTGCAGGGCGCGCACCTCGGCGGCCAGGTCGGGATCCGGCCCGGCGACCGGGACTCCCGGCGCGACGACGGTGATCGGCAACGCCGCGACCGGCCCGGCGGGTACGCCCCATTCGCGTCGCCACGCCGCCAGCTGCGCGCTGCTGGACGCGTAGACGATCCGGCCCAGCCCCACCCACGCGTGGGCCGCACTGCACATCGGGCAGTGCTCGCCGGAGGTGTACACCGTGCTGGCGGCACGCTCGGCGAGCGGCAGCTCGGCCGCCGCCCAGCGGGCGAGCGCGAACTCCGGATGGCGGGTGCGGTCACCACCGCTCACGCGGTTGCGATCGGAGTGCCGTACCTCGCCCGTGGCGTCCACCAGCAACGAGCCGAACGGCTCGTCCCCGGCGGCGAGCGCCTCACGCGCGAGGTCGACGCAGCGCCGCAGGTACTCCCGGTCCGCCGCTGTCAGGGTGCTCTGCGTGGCCATCCGGCCAGCATGCCGGACCGACCCGCCGGCGGTGGCGCAGGCCGCTCACCGCGACTCCGGACCGCGCCCCGCACCGGACGCCGACAGCACCGCCGCCATCACGGCGACCCACGCGGTGCCGTACAGCCAACCGCCGACCACGTCGGACGCCCAGTGCACGCCGAGCCAGACGCGCGTCCACCCGACCACCGCTGCGTAGGCCACCGCCACGACCCACAGGATCCGTACGGCGCGAGGGCCCTGGCGGCGGGCGCGCGGGGTCAAGGCCCACGCGCAGCAGAGCGCGAAGACGGTGGCGGTGGTGGTGTGGCCCGACGGGTACGACGGCCCACCAGCGGCACCGGCCCAGTCGAGGACCGGCGCGCGCAGCCGGTCCACGCGGTGGTTCACGACGAGCCCGAGGAAGACGCCGAGCCCGGCGAGGCCGCTCAGCACGATCCCGGAGCGCAGCCGCCGCAGCGCGCTGCGCGGCGCCGCGGGCGCCCACATGCCGACCGCGAGCAGCACCGGAAGGGCCAGCCAGGTGCTGCCTCCCCAGGTCAGCACGTTCGCCACCGCGACGTCGGTCGCCGTACGGGTGGAGAGCACCCAGCTGTGCCAGCCCAGGTCGCCCAGCGGCACCTGCGGCCCGGCCAGCCAGACGGCCACGGTGAGCACGCCGAAGCCGAGCCCCGTCGCGCACGCGATCCACACGTAGCGGCGGACCTGCTTCCAGCCGCGAGCGTCGGGGCCACGTTCGGCGGGAGCGCTCACGGCTCGCTCCGCGGGACGCAGACCAGCAGTGAGGATGCGGCGACGCGCAGCTCGAGCTCCCGCGTGGCGGGCCGTACGTCACCGTCGACCTCCGCCGCGACGGCGCGGTCGGTGCGGACCCGTACCGTCGTCGCGGTCCACCGCTCGACGTGGGGGCGGCGCCGGTCGTACCTCACGACGACATGGGCGGCGAGGGCCGCCCAGTCCCGCCAGCGCGTCGGGCGCAGCACCGCAACGTCGAGCCGGCCGTCGGCGGGATCGGCTCCCGGGAGCAGCAACATGCCGCCGGTGAGGGTCCCGACGTTGGCGACGAGCACCCCGACGCCGCGACTGCGGACGCACCGCCCGCCGTCGAGCTCGAGCTCGACGCGCAGCACCGGCGCCCGCGCAGCCGCCCGCAGCCCGGAGACGGCGTACGCCAGCCACCCGATGCGCCCCTTGAGGCCCTCCGGCGCCTCGCCGACCATGGCCGCGTCGATGCCGAGCCCGGCCATCACGGCGAACACCTCGTCCCCGCACACCCCGACGTCGTACGCGCGCCGCTCGCCGTGCAGCGCGACATCGATGGCGGCGTCGAGGTCGGCGGGTATGCCGAGGTTGCGCGCCAACAGGTTTCCCGTCCCGGAAGGCAGGATTCCCAGCGCCACGTCGGTGCCGTGCAGGCCTTGCGCGCAGGCGCGTACCGTCCCGTCGCCGCCGGAGCAGAGCAGCAGGTCGATGCCCTCCGCGAGCAGCTCGCGGGTCTGGGAGAGCCCGACATCCTGCTCCGTCGTCTCCCGCCAGCCCGCGGGTGCTGCGCCGGCCGCCGCGAGAGCGGTCTGCACCTGCTCGCGCAGCGTGTCCGGCTCATCGACCTTGCCCGGGTTCACGACGACTCCCGCACGGAGGGGACGGGCCGGTTCGGCACTCATGCCGCTGCCGCTTCCGAGGTGTCCGGGCGTGGTTGCTGCCCGGACGTCCCTTGCACTTCGCGCTGCGCCGCGGGCAGCAGCGTCGTCAGCACGATCAGCAGCCAGAGCCCGCCGCCGATCGCACCGAACAGCACGTCGCTCGGATAGTGCATGCCCCGGTAGAGCCGCGATACGGCCACCACCACGGGGACCAGGACACAGCCGACGACGAGGCACTGCGCCAGCCAGGCCCGACGCAGGTTGCGGGCCAGCACGACCGCGATGCACCCGTACAACGCCACAGCCGCGGCCGTGTGGCCGGAGGGGAAGCTGGAGGTCGGGGGAGCGGCGTCCAGCTGCGGGACGTCGGGTCGTTCCCGGCGTACGGCGAAGGTGACGACGAGGAAGACGAGCAGCTCACCGGTGATCGCCGCGAAGAGAGTCACCGACTCGCGCCACCTGCCCAGCCAGACCCGGAACGCCAGGGCCAGTACGACGAGCAGCCCGATGCAGGTCACCGTCTCGGACAGATAGCTGCCGACGTGGGTCACGGAGTCGAGAGCGGGGGTCCGGTTCGCGTACAGCCAGTGCATGAACCCGTTCTCCCACCGGCCCAGGAAGGCCGGTGAGAGGACCAGCACGATGAGCCATCCCACGGCGCTGAGCCCGATCGCCAGGGCGGCTCCGCCGCCGCCGAGCCGTACGGCGACCGCGCGAGCATCCCGGCTGCGCGCCGCGCTCACGGGTGCCCGTCGGGGACACGGCGCCAGCACGCTTCTGCCACGCCGTACACGCCGAAGACGACGAGGCCGAGCCCGAGGGCGACGACGAGCAACGGTCCGTACGGCGCGGCAAGAAGCGTGTCGAACGCCTCGTCGATCCCGCCGGCCCGGTCCGGTTCGGCGCGCCAGGCAGCCACGATCACCAGGACGCCGACAGTCACGAAAACCAGCCCGCGCGCCACGGTGCCGGTGCGGCCGAGCACCACCAGCAGCCCACGCCGGCCGCGCGGCAGTGCGCCGAAGTAGCGCAAGAACTTCTTGGCCCAGCCCTCGCGGATCATCGCCGCTCCGACAACGACGACGACCGCACCGACGAGCGCGACCGCCAAGCGCCCACCCGGGTGCGACATCGCCTCGGCCGCCAGGTGGCGCTGCGTGCCGGACTGCGAGCCGCGGCCGCCGAGCAGGACCGTGGTCGTCGTGACCGCAAGGACCACGTACGCCAGGCCGCGGCACAGCGACTTGATGCGTGGGCCGGCGCCGTCGCCCTCGCCGGTGGTGCCGAAGGCAGCCTCGGACAGCCGCCAGAGCGCGTACGCGGCGAACCCCAGCGCGAGCAGCCCCACCAGCCAACCGCCGAAGGGCAGGTGGATGGTCCGGGTGACCGCGCCACGCTGGTCGACCTCCGCACGCCCGCCCAGCCCGACGTCGATGGCCAGCGCGCCCATCACGAGGTAGACGGCGGCGCGCGCCGCGAGCCCGGTCCGGGCGGCCCAGCCCATGGGCCGGCTCGTCGCGGCGTCCTGGATCCCGTCGACCGTGTTCGACGTCGAGGCCATGGCGGGATTCTGCGGGATCTTGATCGATCCGGCATCCGAAGCGGGCAACGCACGAGCGGACGACCCGAACGGGTCCGGTGGGCGATACAGGATTTGAACCTGTGGGAGGCATACCCTCTGATCTGCGCGGATGCGCTCTGACCTGCGGTGACGTGGGAAGCGACCGGCAGTAGGCGGCAGCGTGTACCGTTTGACGAGTGCACGCGAGGGCACGCGGAAGGGGTCACTGATGCCGAGCCAGTATCAGCAGCGGTCGAGGGCACGCGAGGGCACGCGCTCACGGAAGGCGCCGCGTACCTGGGGCAAGCTGCGGAAGCTGCCCAGCGGGCGTTACCAGGCGTCGTACGTCGGCCCGGACAACGCTCGGCACGTCGCGCCGTACACGTTCGACACCGTGGCTGCTGCCGATGCCTGGCTCGCTGCTCGGCGTACGGAGATCTCGGGCGGGAGCTGGGTCCGGCCCGCTGTGGCCGAGCGGCCCGCGCCCGAGCTCGTCACGTTCGGCCAGTACGCCGACGACTGGCTCACCGGGCGCACCCTCAAGCCGCGTACCCGCGCGGAGTACCGGACGATGCTCGACCGGCTGATCCTGCCGCGCTTCGAGCGGGTCCCGCTGGTCGACATCGACCCGACCGTGGTCCGGTCCTGGCACTCCAAGATGGGCGACCAGGCCCCGACCCAGCGAGCGCACGCGTACTCGCTGCTACGGACCATCCTGTCGACGGCGGTCGACGACGAGCTGATCCCGGCCAACCCGTGCCGGATCCGCGGGGCCGGTGGGACGAAGCGCGCACGCAAGATCGAGCCCGCGACGCTCGACCAGCTCGCGACCATCGCCGAGTCGGTCCCAACGCGGTACAAGCTGCTCGTGCTGCTCGCCGGGTGGTGCGCGCTCCGATTCGGTGAGCTCGCCGAGTTGCGGCGTCAGGACGTCGAGGTGGAGCGCGGCATCTTGCGGGTGCGACGCGCCGTCGCACGCACGGCTGACGGTGCGGTCATCGTCGGCACGCCGAAGTCGGATGCGGGAGTCCGCGACGTGACGATTCCGCCGCACCTCATGCCAGCGGTCGTCGCGCACCTGGGGCAGCACGTACGGCGGGAGCAGGACGCGTTGCTGTTCCCAGCCGCGGGCGATCCGAACGCGCACATGGCACCAGCGACGCTGTACCGGGTGTTCTACCCGGCTCGGGAGGCCGCAGGTCGGCCGGATCTGCGCTTCCACGACCTGCGGCACACCGGCGCGGTGCTCGCTGCTGCGACCGGTGCCACGCTCGCCGATCTGATGGCCCGACTCGGGCACTCGACCCCGGGCGCAGCGATGCGCTACCAGCACGCGAGCGCGGACCGGGACCGGGTGATCGCCGAGGCGCTGTCAAAGCTCGCCGAGGCGTCCGCGCCGTAGCCGCGGCGAGCCGTTCGCTGTCAGACGCCGGCCGCGGCGGCCAGCCGCAGCGCCTCCGCCTCGCTGTCGGTCAGCGGCCGGGTGAGCGCGCGTAGCGCGGCGAGCAGCTCGACAACTTCGTGGTGGGCGTGCTCGCAGCCGAGGCCGCGGTCGACGGACTGGCCCCAGTGCTTGAGGTGGCGGCGGGCGAGCAGGACGTCTACGGCGTCGAACTGCTCGTCGAGCGGGACGCGTCGCTTCACTGGTAGACCCCTCTGGCTCCGGTACGGCGCTGCGGTCGGCGGTCGTCGGCGTCGGGTACGCGCAGCGCGCCGAGCAGGCGGGCGAGGGTGATGCGCTGTTGCCGGAGCTCGACCAGGACCGGGCTCGGCTTGCTGGCGCCGGTGGCGGGGTCGGGCACGGTCGGCCCCTCGGTCGTGAGCACGGCCTGCAGCTGGTCCAGGGTGTCGGTCAGGCGGGCGGCCTGCAGCAGTTGTGCGCGCTCGTGCTCGCTGAGGTCGAAGTCCTCGACCACGCTGCGCCAGAGCGCGGCGCCGCTGGCCTTGAGGCCGGCGGGGACCTTCACCTTCATGATCAAGACTCCGATCGTTTCAGGTCGGGCCGGGGATTTTGTGGAGGGAGCCGGGGTCGCCGTGGTGCCCGCTCTTAGAAAACTGGGTGGTGGGTCCGGGGGCGCAGGTCGCGTCAGCGAGGCGAAAGGAAGGCCTCTCGGCGCCTTGGCTCCCGCCGGCCCCCGCTCATCCGTAGATGGGGCCGGCGGGTGGCTTTGACGCCCCCGGACCAGGCTCGCTAGAGCGCCGGCACGATGAGCCCGGTGCCGGAGATGACCGAGACGGCTGAGGGTTGGCGCACCGCGAGCGCGGAGTAGCCGTAGACCACCAGGCGGCTGGTCAGGGTGCTCGACCCCGGCCCGTCGAAGCGCAGCTGCACGGGGCCGGCGGCGTCCTCGAGTAGCAGCACGTCGCGGAAGTCAGCCACGACGATTCGGGTCTCGTTGGTGCCGCTGCCCAGGTTGGTGGGCATGTTGCCGTCGAGGACGACCGGGACGCCGAGCAGCGTGCGCCCGGTGGCGCCGTACTCGTTGGTACCCGACAGGCCGACGCTATTGACCGCGGCTCCGTCGCCGGCCCCGATCAGCGGCCGGCCGGTGCTGTCCTTCTCGCTGAGCATCCACGCCCACACGCTCGGGTGCATGATGATCGCGGTCGGCCCGGTGTATCGGGTCGAGACGACCCGCCCGAGCGCGTCGGCGAGCTTGGGCCACAGCTTCGGCACGGTCGGGCTCGCGTCGGTGTAGGTGACCAGGTTGATGCTCGACACGTTCAGGACGCCGGTGTGCTGCCCACTGGACCCGGAGCCGTTGAGCACCTGCAGGTCCAACGCTGCGGAGTACGCGCCGGCGAGGTCGGCGAGCAGCACCTGCTCGACGAGCTCTCCACGCTCCAGGCTCTGCCGGGACGCGTCGACGTAGCCGCCCACGGTCACCACCGGGACGGTCAGGTCGGTGTCGTCGGGATCGTTGTTCGATACCGCGCTGTTCTCGCTTGCCTGCACTCCCGCGCTGCTGCCGGTCGTGACTCGCGGGATGTGGACCTGCATGCCCCGCTCGGGCAATGGCACGTGGGTGCACTGGTTCGCGGTCGGTCGCCCGGCGCGCAGATACTCGGCGAACAGGTTCACCAGGTACTGCGGCGGGACGAACCCGGCCACTCCGCCGGTGGATACCGCGCGCTCATACATCGCCGGCGCCTCGGCGCGGACCTCCTCGCCGTGCTGGTTCAGCCGCGCGAGTGCGGCAGGGTCGGACTTGACCTGCGCCCGGTACAAGTCGAGCAGGAAGCTCGGCCCGTCGCCGGCGCGTTCAGCCTGTGCGGAGTAAGTGCGCGGGCTGGTTACCGAGACGGTGGAGCGCGCACCGGGGGTGTGGGAACGCTCGGCGGCGACCGGACGGAACTCGCGGGCGAGCGCAGCCGCGGCCTCGTCGCGAGCTCTCTCGGCGTGCAGCTCGTCGAGGCGGTCCTGCTGCGCGCGGACCGTCGCGTTGGCGCGCTCCAGCGCCCGCACAGCCTCGTCCACGTCGCTCTGGCTCACGTTCTCGCCGCGGTCGAGCCGGGCGCGCAGCGAGCTCGCGCGACGGTTGGCGCCCGCGGCGAGGCCGCGGGCCTCGTCACGGTCGCGGGCTGCCTCGTCGATCAGGTCATCGATAGTCGTCATTGCTCACCCTCCAAGGGTGTGAGATTGGAATGGTCCGGCGGCGCGTGGCGCACAGGCTGTGCGCGAGGCGGCTCGGCAGGGACCAGCGGAACGAACAGACAGAGCCCGGCGGCGGGTCCTGCGCTCTGGCCGGTGCGGGTCAAGCGAGCGATGCTCGGAGAGCCGCGGCGGCGGGCGCCCGGAGGGCCAACCTGAAACTCCGCACTCAGCATAGCGGAATCACCCCGTCCACCGATCGAACGCGATGCCGTGCGTGAAGCACCACGCCCAGTCGTCGAGTCCGGATTCCTGCTCACGCCGCCGCTGCGCGTCGAACTGGTCGAGCAGCGCGCGCAACGGTGCGAGCACCTGCGCATACCCGGCGGACAGTTCCTCCGGACTCGCCCATTCATAGCGAGCCGCCCACGCCTCGGCGTCGTCCGACCGTTCCGGCAGCTCGCCCTCGTCGAATCGCCGGCGCAGCAGCCGAGCGACCTGCTCTACTGCCGCCGGTCGCAGCTCACTCATCGGGATGTCCTCTCTTGGTGGTGTGAGAAGTTGTCGGGCACCGACATCTCGCTATCAGCGCGATCTCGCTTGGAGCCGCTCCCCGTGGTGGGCAAGCAGTTCACGCTGTCAGCACGAGGATGTTCCATTGGACCGCTTGCTGACACCGGGAACTCCGATGACCGCACGGTCCGCAGTGCTTCCTGGCGCGCGCATCTGCGGTCGGCGTCGGTCATCGGTCGGTCCTCTCGGGTCGTCGAGAACTTTCGGCTCCGGAAAAAATGTTGACTGGCGGGGTCAGGCGCCGGATTATTTGCTCAAAAGTCGGTGACGGCGCCACCTCCGGCCGCGAGCGCTTCGGCCAGTACCGGCCGGCGAACACGGAACCGCAGGACAGCGGCAACAGCTCTCCCGCGAGCGAGAGGCAGTCGCCGACGACGACGCAGCGGGAGTAGTACTTGTGCACGAGCGCCTCGCCGACCTCGGGGTCGACGTCGACGAACTCGTGGGTGGTCACGCCACGGCAGGCGGCTCGGGCCAGCCAGTCGTCGGTCATCGCTCCGCCTCCCGTTCGGCGTCGTCGAGGTCGGCGATGACGTCCCGCAGGGCAGCGCGCCAGGAGCCGGCCGCGTGCTCTGCCAACTCCTTGGTGGCGTAGTAGCCGTCGAGCACCACGGCGACCATGTGCCTGCCCTCGTGCGGGACGGTCACAACGTCGTGCAGCAGTGGTTGGCGGCGACGGTGGACGAGCAGCATCGCGAGGCCCTCACGCAGGCGGGCGCTCACTGGTCCTCCTCGCACGTCGGGTGCGTGTCGAGCCCGGCATCAGCGAGCGCGGGGTCGAGGCGAAGGCCGCAAGCGGAGCAGCGCGGTGTCTCCGGGGGGCGACCGTCTGGATGCGTAACAGGCGTAACAGGCGTAACGACCTGCTCGTCTGGCCCTTCGGGATGTGACGTTGTTACGTCTGTTACGTCACTGTCCGGTCCCGGATGGAGGTAGCGAGACCAGGCATCGCCGAGGTCGGCGGCGTCGTACCCGCGAGCGGTGTCTTCGCCGATGCGCACCACTTTCGGGGTGACTGCGTACTTGGACAGTCGACGTGCCAGACCACGGGCGTCCAGTGGCTTGCCGCGCAGGTCTGCCCAGGGTGATTCCTCGAGCTGGTGGAGCCGCTCGAGGATGACCTCGGTGGCGAGCTTGTCCGTGCCTGCGGTGGTGAACACGTTCCGCAGGTCGGCCAGGAGTAGCACTCCAAGGCTCGGGCTGCGGTCCCGTGCCTGCGTAACAAGCGTAACGGCCGCAACACGGGACCGTTCCGGCCAGGCACCGCCGGCGGCGTCGGCGACCGCGAGCAGCGGCTCCCACACGTCGGCGTCGCGGTCCTCGACCCCGGTCGGCATGTCCGGCCAGGTCTCCACCACGAACGGGCTAACCTGCTCAGACCAGGCGCAGAGCCCGTCCGCGATCGGCTCGGCCTGCGGTTTGTGCAGGCGCAGGCGCCACGGCTCGACGACCTCCCCCGGTGCCCGCCGGCGCATCCGTACCACGACGCTGCGGGTCATCAGGGTGTCCGGCAAGTCGTCCAGCCCAGCGAGCGCGACCGCACAGTACGCCGGCAGCTCCTCGGTGAGCACCGTGGTGCCGCGCACCACGCACCGGCCGGCGGTGGCTCCCCGGCGGTGGCCGGCGTTGAGCATCCCGCGGATGTCTTCGTTGTCCTTGGCGCGCGGGCCGAACACCGTGTCGATCTCGTCGTACAGGATGGTCGGCGGGCCGGCCTCGTCGGAGACCTTTCGGAACAGGTACGCGGGTGTCGTGTTGACGGCGTGTACCGGTCTGGGCACCAGCGGCTCGGTGACCTCCAGCGCGCGGGACTTCCCGGACCCCGGCTCCGGGGACAGGAACGCGATCCGCGGTGTGGACTCCCAGCGGTCCATCAACCAGGTGTGCGCGATCCACAACGTGTGTGCGACCCGCGCGTGCTCGGACGGGTACGCCACGAACCGCGCCAGGAACGTCTCGACCTGGTCGAGCAGCGCGGCACCGGCGACCGTGGCGGGCACGACGGCGGGAACGGTCGGGGCACTCATGACGCCTCCCGCAGCTTGCGGGCGGACTTGACCGTGTTCGCGACCGCGCGCTCGGGCAGCCCGTTGGCGACCGCGGCAGCGGTCAGCTCGTCGAGGACCGACTCGGGCAGGCCGTCTTCGACGGCGCGGCACGCGGCCCAGAACAACGCCTCGTTCCGGTTGCCCTCGCTGGACTCCTGCACGGTCCGCACCAACCCTGCGCCCGACCCACGGCCGGTCCGGGTCCGCACCGTTCGCGCAGGTACCGGCCGGGGTCGCAGCGCAGCGAGCGCCCGCGGCGGCAGCGCCGCGATCGGGTGGTGCTCCCATACGTAAGGCCGGCCGGTCGCCGGGTGCACGCTCGGCGGAACGATGCAGTACCCGGACAACTTGAGGTCGATCCCGCTCGGCAGTCGCGCAGCCGAGGGGCGGAACACGGGCCGGAAGTAGTACAGGTGCCGGCCACCGTCACCACGACCCGACCACGCCGTCAGGGTGGCCGGCAGCGGCCCGAGGACATCCTCGAGACCCTCGATGGACCCGCCGTTGCGGGGGTCGACGTCGAGCACCAACAGGGTGCTCGGCACCGGCGCTCCGATCATCGCCTTCGGCCACCGCGACCACCACGCCCGGACCTGTTCGAGGTCGCTGGTGGCGTCGTGGAACCCGTTCTGGGTCAACGGGGCCTTGGCCGTGGCGCCGCGCCACTTGCACGGGAACACCGACCAGCCGGCCGCGGCCAGCTCGACGGCCGCGGCCGCCATCGTCTGCTCAGACATCGCGACCACCTGCCTCGGTGGTGTTCAGGTGGGTACTTTGATTCACCTGAACACGCGGACACTGCTCGCACAGGTACGCAGTCAGGTAGTGGTGGACGGTGCCGACTGAGCGCGGGAAGCCGTGCGCTGCAAGGGCTGCCACCGTCTGGCGAACCGACAGAGCGCCGTCGTGGGCCAGGTGGTGCGCCCAGCTCAGCGCGTCGTACTTCTCCTGTCGGGCTCGCCGCGGGTACGTCTTACCGTCCCGGCCGTGGACCCTGGCAACATCGGGAATGCCGACGCTCATGACGCCACCTCCAGCGGAGGCAGAGATTTCCCGTACGCTTGCCTTGGCTTCGCCGCCTGTCTGACCGCCTGTCGCCCCTCGGTTTCCCGGCCGGGGGGCGCGGTCGTCTATCGGTGGCGCGCTCATGCCGCACCCCCGGTACGCCGGCCGAGAGCGTCCAGGTCGCCGGGGTCGATGCGCACGACGCGGGGGCCGTACCGGTACGCCGGGAGGATGCCGGTCGCGATCCAGTTGCGGATGGTGCGCTCGGAGACGCCGAGGTACTCGGCAGCCTCGATGATGCTGACCTTGCGCCGGAGCTTGTCCGCCGCGATGCCGTTGCGGGACATCGTGATTCTTCCTCGGCCCGTACCGAGGGACCACGGATCACCAACTGTTGGTGATCCTGGTGGTGGTGCCGGTGGAGCCGCGGCCGTCCTTCGGACGGGCCGGTTGAGCGGTGGCTACGCGGCCAGCAGCTCCCGGCTCACAATGGTGGGGCCGTGGCGCAACAGCACCGTGGTGAACGGACGCAACTGCGGCGACCGGTAGCTCGGCTCAGGTACAGCCGGGCATGCGGGAGCATTAGGTTCGTCGCAGCTCAGCAGTTCGAGCAGAAGCGACATCGGCACTGTCGGCGTCTCGACCCCGGCCAGCGCCTCAACGAGGGCGGCAAGTGCAGGGGACCCCGCGCGGAGTTCATCCATCGCCGCCGTGTCGCCGTCGAGGTAGGCCTCGACTGCCGCTGTGAACTCCGGCGAGCCGACCCCGAGGCGATCGATCGCGGCTTCGAGCCGCAGTCGCGCCGCGACCTCGGCGTGCGGAAGGCGAACACGGCGGCGGCGGCGGTAGCGGCTCCACGCGCGCTCGCTGCGGGGATCCGGCCGGTAGAGGTTGGCGAGCAGTCGGATCGCCGTCGGCGGTTCGAGTGAGCGCGACAGCAGTGCCAGCACCTCGCTGGTGTCCATGTGCGCTCACCGCCCAACTTACACCGGTGTAACTCTGCCGCAAGAAAGCGTAACACGCGGCGGCGACAGGGTGCGGAATGCAACTACGGCCGTGCGCGGAAGCAGAGGCCGCGCCAACACCATGATCAATCCGGGAGGGCACGGCGAGTGCACGCGCTCCGGGTGCGGTGCAAAAGCTTGTTGACTACCAACGGTTTTCATCGGTGGGCGATACAGGATTTGAACCTGTGACCTCTTCCGTGTCAAGGAAGCGCGCTAGCCCCTGCGCCAATCGCCCGTGTGCTGTTGTCGTGCATGTGTCGTGCATGGAGTGCTTGCGAGGTGGCGGCGGGATTTGAACCCGCGTACACGGCTTTGCAGGCCGTTGCCTCGCCTCTCGGCCACGCCACCGTGGGGACGATGTCCCAACCCGAGCGGACGACGGGATTCGAACCCGCGACCCTCACCTTGGCAAGGTGATGCTCTACCAACTGAGCCACGTCCGCACCGCTACGGGTGGTGAGGCCCGTCCCGTAGTGCGCCGTTACCTTAGCCGATCGGCAGGGCGTCACCAAAGCCGGCCACCTCGATACGGTCGGCGCGTGCCCGAGCCGATGGCCCACCTCGGTGGTCACCTGGCCCGCGGCCTGGTGGACCTCACCGATGACCTGGGCGCCCTCGACGGCCCCGGCTGGTGGGCCGTGGTCGTCACGTTCGAGGGCGGCGTGCACTGCGCGAGGTTCTCGGACGTACGCGGCGCGCCGAATCCGGGCGGTCCGTGGCGCGGGCCGGCGCGTGACTGCTGGCACAGTTCGCTGGACGAGGGCGCGTACCTCGCCGCCGTCGCGACGGTGCGGGAGCGCATCGCGGCGGGTGAGGTGTACCAGGCGAACGTGTGCCGCGTGCTGCGCGCACCGCTGCCCGACCCGAGACGTGCGGACATGGCCGGTCTCGCGGCGCTGCTGGCGGCAGGCAACCCTGCCCCGTACGGCGGATTCGTGCGGTTCCCGGGGATCCAGGTGGCCACGGCGTCCCCGGAGCTGTACCTGCGCCGCCGGGGCGAGGTCGTCGAGTCCGGCCCCATCAAGGGAACCGGGCGCACCGTCGCCGACCTGCGCGAGAAGGACCGCGCCGAGAACGTGATGATCGTCGACCTCGTGCGGAACGACCTGGGTCGGGTGTGCGGCACGGGAACCGTGGAGGTCCCCGACCTGCTGGCGGTGGAGCAGCATCCGGGGCTGGTGCACCTGGTCTCGACCGTCCGCGGGAGGCTGGGCGTCGACACCAGCTGGCCGGAGCTGTTCGCCGCCACCTTCCCGCCGGGCTCGGTGACCGGCGCCCCCAAGTCGAGCGCCATGAAGCTCATCGGCGAGCTCGAACCGGTGCCACGGGGGCCGTACTGCGGAGCCGTCGGCTGGGTGTCCGAGGGTCGCGGCGAGCTCGCCGTCGGTATCCGCAGCTTCTGGCGCGAGGCGGACGAGCTGTGCTTCGGTACGGGCGCCGGCATCACGTGGGGGAGCGACGCGGCGGCGGAGTGGGCGGAGACCGAGCTAAAGGCCGACCGGCTGCTCGGCGTCGCCGCCGGCTCATGGGAGGCTGGCCCGCCGTGAGTGGATTCTGGGTGAACGGCGACCTCGTCGCGCCGGACGAGGCGATGCTCTCGGTGCTCGACCACGGGTTCACGGTGGGCGACGGGGTCTTCGAGACCCTGCTGGTGCGCGACGGCGCACCGTTCGCGCTGACCCGTCACCTGGGTCGCCTGGCGCGCTCGGCGGCCGGACTCGGGCTGGCGCCGCCGTCGGAGGTGCAGCTGCGTACCGCGGTCACGGCGGTGCTCGGCAGCGGTGAGGCCACCGCTCTCGCCCGCGGCCGGTTGCGGATCACGGTGACGAGCGGTGTCGGCCCGGTCGGCAGCGACCGCGGCGAGCACCCGCCGACCCTGATCGTGACGCTGACGGAGGCCGGCGCGTGGGGAGCGACGACGACGCTCGCCACCGTCCCCTGGACCCGCAACGAGCGGTCGGCCACTGCCGGACTGAAGACCACCTCGTACGCCGAGAACGCGATCGCGCTCGCACACGCGCGCAGCCGGGGCGCGGACGAGGCGGTCCTCGCCAACACCGCCGGCGACCTCTGCGAAGGCACCAGCACCAACGTGTTCGTCGTTCTGGACGGCGTCGTGCGGACTCCGTCGCTCGACTCCGGCTGCCTCGCCGGCGTCACGCGCGCGCTGGTCCTCGAATGGTGCGCCGCGGCAGGTCCCCGGATCGTCGAGGAGCAGCTGCCGTACGACGTACTGACCCGCGCCACCGAGGTCTTCGTCACCTCGTCCACCCGTGACGTGCTCCCCGTCGCCCGGGTCGACGACCGCGTGCTCCCGACGGGCCCGGTCACGCGGCGGATCATGGAACTGTTCGCCGCCCGCGCCGCTGCCGATGCCGACCCGTGAGCGGCTACCACCGCCGAGGCGATGGGCGATCATGAACTTCCGGTCGCCATTTCGCGGAATTCCGACCGCAAGCTCATGATCGGCATGCGTTTCGGGCGCACCGCGCCGATCCGGTAGGGTTTGCGCGTTCCGGGCGATTAGCTCAGTGGTAGAGCGCTTCGTTCACACCGAAGAGGTCACTGGTTCGAACCCAGTATCGCCCACTCTCCTTCCGGCCCAGTTCGTCGGATCGGCGGCGCGGCCTCGGCCGGCAGTGCGCCCATCGCATCGAATGCCTGCTGGAGCGCTGCAGTCGCCCGAGCCTGGAACGGCCGCATGCCGTGAGCGGCGTACGCGTCGACCGCGGTGCGCAGGTAGGCGATCCCCTCCGTATGGTCCCCGGCCGCGCACGCGAGCACGCCGAGCGTCTCGTCGACGATGCCGTCGAAGAAGACCGAACTACCGCCGGTGGCCCACTGGCCGGCGTACGGGGTGAGCGTGCGGCGGAGGTCCTCGATCGCTCTCGGGTCTTCGAGCATCGCCCACAACCGCGCGCGTAGCGTCATCGTGCAGAGGTAGAGGTAGTCGAACGGCAGCTCGGGCTGCGCCTCCCACGGGCCGGCAGCCCGTCGCGCCTCCGCCGGTCCGCGGCCCTGCAGCAGGGCCGTCAGGTGTACGTCGCGCAATCCGGCGGACCGGTCGGCGACAGCGGCGAGCTGGTCCTGCATCGCATCCAGCCGGCCCTGCAGCAGACACAACGATGCGCGCTGCACCAGCGCGATCCCTTCGCCCGTCATGCTCACCGAGCGGTGCAGTGTCGCCATGCGTTCGAGCGACTGCGCGGCCGCAGCGAACTCACCGGTCACCTGCAACCAGAGGGCGTCCATCCAGCCGGCGACGAGCAGCAGCGGGACGAGACGCTGCTCGGTCGCGATCCGGTGCGCGCGTGCGGCGTCTGCACGCGCCGCGGTGAACCGACCCGATACCGCCACGTCGGCGGCGCGGTCCAGCAGCGCGTGCGCTATCGCTGCCGGGTCAGCGAGGCGCTCCGCGACCTGCACCATCTGTTCGGCGACAGCGGTGCGGCGCGGCACCAGGTCCGGTTGTTCCAGGGCGATGTGCGCGGACCCGAGCACCTGCAGCAGGTCCTCGTCGTCGCAATGGACCTGGGCCAGCTGGACCGCCTGATCGGCAAGGTCGGCGTTACGGGCGGTACGGCGCGGCTCGTGCAGCAGCTCTGCTCCCAACGCGGCCGTGACACGGGCGCGCAGCGCATGCTCGTCGACTGGTAGCCGGTGCAGGATCTGCTCCCAGAGCTCGACAGCGTCCGGCGCGTACCCCTGGTTGTCACGCCAGGTCCACGGCATGCCCTCGGTCACGATCAGCACGGCGCGTGCGGCCGTCGCCGCGTCGTCGAGCGCGAGTGCCGCCTTCCCGGCGAGTTCGAGGTGCTCCCAAGCCTCGCGGGTGTTCGCCTGCAGCAGACGAGTCCGTCCCATCTCGGTGTGCAGGTGCAGCACTTCCTGCGTCGTCGCGTGCGTGTCCGCCGCGATCATGTCGAGCGCCAGTTCGTAGAGACGGGCGGCTTCAGCGAGCGCGCCGTGCCCGGCTGCCGCCGACGCCGCTCGGCCGGCGTACGTCCAGCAGTCGCGCGCATGGCCATGCCCGGCCAGCCGATAGTGCTCGGCCAGCTCGGTGAGGTGGGCGTCGATGCGCCCGATCCGTTGCTGCTCCAACGACTGGGCGACGAGTGCGTGCAGCCTGGCCCGGCGCCGCGGTGGAACCAATCCGTACACGACCTCCCGGACCAGTGCGTGGGAGAACTGCAGCTGGCCAGCGGCGGTGTCGGGCCGTATCAGATCGTGGAGCAGCGCGAGATCCAGCGCGCCGTCCACGACCGACTGATCGAGATCGAGGACGTCCTCGACGATGTCCAGGGGGAACCGGCGTCCCGCCACTGCGCAGACCGCCAGCACCGAGCGGGTGTCCTCCGGCAGCGCCCCCAGCCGACGGCGTACGACATCGCGTACGCCGTCGGGCACCTGCAGCGACCGGACCGCATCGGCGGTGATGTCGTGCCCGTCGGCAGCGAGCAGTCGGAGCAGTTCTCCGGCATGGAAGGGGTTGCCGTCGGTGCGTTCGTGCACGGCGGCGACGGCGTCGGGCTCGAGGGCGCGGCCCAGGCGCGCGCGAGCCAGTGCGTCCAGGTCGTCGCAGGAAAGGCCGCACAACGCGATCCGGACGGGATCGCACCGCGCCAGCACTCCCAGCGTGTCGATCACATCGGTGGTCAGGTCCGCTTCGACGGTGCGCGTCGTCACGACGAGTACGGCACCGGTGGCGTGCACCGTCCCGGCCACGCGGCGAAGGAGTCGCAAGCTGTCCGCGTCCGCCCATTGCAAGTCCTCCAGGACGAGCAGCACCGGACGCTCCGCCGTCAGTGCGGCGAGCAACGCGTGCACGGCCTCGGCCAAGCGAAGCCCGGCACTCTCGACGTCGATTCCGTTGCTCGTAGCGGCTCCCTCGCGCCTGTCGCGCAATAGCGGGGTGAGGTGCTCCTCGACACCCGGCGCGCCGAGTTGATCGAGGGCGGCGGACCACGCGGAGAAGGCGTTCGCCCCTCCCTCCTCGTGCCATCGGCCCCACCCGACGGTCACGCCGGTGGCGGAGCGGGCTGCCGACGCCACCAGGGTCGTCTTGCCGATGCCCGGCTCACCGGTCACCAGGACCAGCCGTCCCTGGCCACGCCGAAGGGCAGCGAGGGTCTCGGCGAGGGCTCCCAACGCATCGTGGCGACCCAGCGGGACGTCCATTGCCGCGGGGAGCACCGACGTCGGGGTGTCCCGGTGCGCCCGATCCGGTGCGTGCAGGGGCGGCGCAACGTCGTGCGCGAGGATCGCCGCTTCGAGATCGCGCAGCTGCGAGGAGGGGTCCACGCCCAGCTCGTCCGCGAGGACTGCGCGTGCCCGACGTAGCGCTGCCAGTGCGTCGCCCTGGCGCTGCGCCCGGTACAGCGCGAGCGCCAACAGCCCCCACCCGCGCTCGCGCAGCGGCTGCTGGGCGACGTGGACCTCGAGGTCTCCGACCACTGCCGCGTCCTCGCCGGTGTCGAGCCGCGTCTGCCAACGGTCCTCGAGCGCCGCGAGCCGGATCTCGTCCAGCCGCGTCGCCTCCGCGCGCAGCAGCGCGCTGGTACCGGTCAGACCGGCGTACGCCTCCCCGCGCCAGCTCGACAGTGCTGCGTCGAGGATCTCTCCCGCTGCGTGCGGGTCCACGTCGCGCAGCGCGCGACCGCGCGCGGCGTCCGCCGCGAACTGCTCGGCGTCCACCTCGGCCCCGAGCAGGGCGTAGCCGGGTGGTCGAGTCACCAGTCGGCTCGGCCGGGTACGTGGCGCGCGGTCGGGCTCGAGGACCCGCCGCAGGTTCGAGATGTGAACCTGCAGCGATCCCAACGCCTTAGCGGGTGGGTGCTCGCCCCACAGCTCGTCGATGAGCTGTTCGACCGCCACCGGGCGTCGCGCGGCTGCCACCAGCACGGCGAGCAGCGTCCGGGCGCGTACCGGCCCGAGGTCGACCGCGACATCGTCGAGCTCGACGGCCAGAGGCCCGAGCACGCTCACGCGCACGGGCGGAGCCTATGACCCGGCGCACAGTCGCGACCAGCATGCGGCTCGTTGGGAGCGCAAGCCGGACGCAAGTCGAGTGCAAGTCGCTCCTCCGAGGGTGGTCCCGCCTCGAACGAGGCATCACCCGCCGGGTGCAGACACGAGGAGAACCGCATGATCACCACACCGAGCGCGGCGCCCGCCGCCGGCCAGACCGATGTCCGCGACATGTTCGTCGTACACGCCGGGTTCCGTCGCGAGTTCCGGCTGGCGTCGGGCTTGGTACGTGCCGTCGCCACGGGCGACACCGCCCGGGCGCGCGACGTCGGCGAGCATCTGGACCTGATGGTGGTGCTGCTGCAGCACCACCACACCAACGAGGACCAGAAGCTGTGGCCGCTGCTGCACGAGCGCGTGCCGAGCCAGCTCGAGCCGATCGTCGACCTGATGGAACGCCACCACGCTGCGCTGCACGACGTGCTCGCCCGACTGTCCATCCGCACCACAGCGTGGACGGCCGGCGCAGGGGACATGGAGCGGGAAGCCCTCGCCGAACTGCTCGACCGGCTGCACGTGGTGCTCGAGGAACACCTGAGCGCCGAAGAGAGCCGGCTGCTGCCGATCGCGGCCGAGTACGTCACGCAGGCCGAGTGGGACGACCTCGGCTCCGGATCTCTCCCGATCCCGTTCCGCCAGCAGCTCCTCGTCGCCGGCTCGCTGCTCTACAGCGGCGACCCCGAGGTCGTCGCGCTGATGCTGTCCAAGGCGCCATGGCTGGCGCGTGTGCTGATCCCGCGGCTCGGGCGGCGCGCCTTCGCCCGCCGGGCGCGGCAGCTGTACGGCACCGCGACGCCGTGAGGGGACTCGTCAGCCGCGCACTGCTGCGGTGTACGCGGCGTACTGCCCTTGTCCGGTGCTCGCCCAGCGGGCGGCGACCGGCGGTGGCAGCGTCTGGAGGAACGCCGCCCGCTCGTCGGCCGCCATCGGATCCATGATCAGCCCCAGCACGACGAGGCGGTCGGCGTCAGGGACGGCACCGTGGGAGTACCGGACGAACGACCGCCATTCGGCCGGCGAGAGGTGTTCGGCGATCACCGGCAGTGCGCTGGCCTCTTCCAGGTCCGCGTGCTCGGCGAACACCGACGTGACGGCGTCGAGCGCGTCCGCGAGCCTCTTGGTGTGCGTGTTGTCGGGCGTCCGCTCCCAGCGATGCAGTGCGTCATCGACTGCCGCCACCCGGCCCGCCACCTGGCCGTGCTGGGTCTCCATCGTCTCGAGCAGCGCTGTGTGTTCCGGCGCTCGTGCGAACAGCAGCGGCCATACGCAGGCGTCCTCTGCCTCGTGATGCGCCTGCAGCATGCTCAGCACGAGCCGCAGGTGACGGGCCACGGCCGTGGTGCGTCCCGCCGCGTCCGGGGTCACACCGCGTACCAGTTCGGATGCGCGGGGAAGGTGGTAGCGAAGAACCCGGTGGGTCAGGCGCATGTCCCGTGTCACCTGGTCGAGAGACAGCGGCGTCGATGTGGCGTCCAGCTCGCTCACGTCACCCCCGTGTGGTCGGGCCGTGGTCGGCCGAGAACGCGCGCAACCATCGCGGACGATACCGCCCGCGTGAGACCGGCGAGGGGTCTCGACGGCGCTCGGGCGGCGAGGGTGAGGCTGGAGCGGGGAAGGCGGGGCTCGGCCGAGCAGGGCCGCGGTGCCCCGGTGGCCTAGGCTGGCGGGGGTAGGAGCCGACCCTGTCGTCGCGCGTCGCTCTCGTAGAACTCGAGGACAACATGAACCAGGACCAGCTCGACATCGTGGCCACCAAGCCGGGTTTCATCGCGGCGCTCGACCAGAGCGGTGGCAGCACCCCGAAGGCGCTCAAGCAGTACGGCATCGAGCCGACCGAGTACTCCTCCGACGACGAGATGTTCGACCTGGTCCAGCAGATGCGGGCCCGCATCATCTCCAGCGCCGCGTTCAGCAGCGACAAGATCATCGGCGCGATCCTCTTCGAGGGCACGATGGACCGGGAGATCGACGGGATCGGATCGGCGCAGTACCTCTGGGAACGCAAGGGCATCGTGCCGTTCGTCAAGGTCGACCAGGGACTCGCGGACGAGGCCGACGACGTCCAGCTCATGAAGCCGCTCACCAAGCTCGACGGGCTGCTCGCCAGGGCCGTCGACAAGGGCGTGTTCGGCACCAAGATGCGGTCGGTGATCAAGGCGGCCAACCCTGCCGGCATCGACAAGATCCTCGACCAGCAGTTCGACGTCGCCAAGACGATCCTGGCAGCGGACCTGTTGCCGATCGTCGAGCCGGAGGTCGACATCCGCAGCACGACCCGCGCCAAGGCCGACGAGTTGCTCGTGAACGGCGTACGCGAGCGGCTCGATGCGCTGCCGAACGGCTCCCGGGTCGCGCTCAAGCTGTCGCTGCCGGTGGAGCCGGGCCATTACAGCGACCTGGTGAAGCACCCCGCGGTGGTCCGGGTGGTGGCGCTGTCGGGCGGTTTCACCCGCGAGGAGGCGGTGCGCGACCTCGCGAAGAACCCGGGCGTGAGCGCGAGCTTCTCGCGGGCCCTGCTCGAGGGCCTCACGGCTCAGCAGAGCCCGGCGGAGTTCGACGCGATGCTCAGCAACTCGGTCGAGGAGATCTACGCGGCCTCCGCCACCGGCTAAGGTCCCGGCATGTACAGCCTGGCGATCCTGCTCGAGGACAGTGCCCGTCGTTACCCCACGCGCGACGCGCTCGTGCTCGGCGACACCCATCTGACGTACGCGCAGGTCGATGCGGCGGCCAACCAGGTCGCCAACCTGCTGGTGGAGCGCGGGATCGAGCCGGGTGACAAGGTCGCCCTGAGCTGTCCCAACATCCCGTACTTCCCGATCGTGTACTACGGGATCCTCAAGTCGGGCGCGGTCGTGGTCCCGCTCAACGTCCTGAACAAGGGGCGGGAGAACGCCTACTACCTGGCCGACTCCGGAGCGAAGGCGTACTTCTGCTTCCACGGCACGCCCGAGCTGGCGATGGGCGCCGAAGGGTGGGCCGGGTTCCAGCAGGCCGAGGGGTGCGAGCACTTCTTCCTGATCATGCCGGACCCGGCGATGCCGGCATCGATCGAGGGCGCGACGACGTTCGCGGAGGCGGTCGACGGTCAGGCACCGACCTTCGAGTCGCGGCTCGGCTCGGAATCGGACACCGCCGTGATCCTCTACACCAGTGGCACCACCGGCCAGGCGAAGGGTGCCGAGCTCACGCACAGCAACCTGATGCTCAACGCGCTGACCTGCAACCGGCTGTTCCGCAGCGAGCCCGCCGCCGACACGCACCTGCTCACGCTGCCGTTGTTCCACTCGTTCGGCTCGACGGTCCAGATGAACGCCGGATTCGCCATGGCGGCCACGCTGGTGCTGCTGCCGCGGTTCGAACCGAACCAGGCGATCGCGTTGATGCAGCGGCACGACATCACCGTCTTCGCCGGCGTTCCGACGATGTGGTGGGCGCTGGTCGGCGCGCTCACCGGTGACGTCGACGTGAAACGGATCGCGGGCAACCTGCGCATCGGCGTCTCCGGCGGCTCGAGCCTTCCGGTCGAGCTGATCAAGGACGTACGGGAGAAGCTCGGCGTGACGATCCTCGAGGGCTACGGGCTTTCCGAGACCTCACCGGTCGCGACCTTCTCCGACCCCGACCGCGAACCACGGCCCGGGTCCATCGGCATCCCCGTCTGGGGCGTCGAGTGCAAGCTGATCAACGACGACTGGAGCGAGATCCCGGTCGGGGACACCGAGTCGGTCGGCGAGATCACGGTCCGCGGACACTGCGTCATGAAGGGCTACCTGAACCGCCCGGAGGCCACCCGCGAGGTGCTGCGGGACGGCTGGTTCCGCACCGGCGACCTGGCGCGGCGGGACGCCGACGGCATGTACTACATCGTCGACCGGTCCAAGGACATGATCATCCGCGGCGGGTTCAACGTGTACCCGCGCGAGGTCGAAGAGGTCCTGATGACCCACCCCGGCGTCTCGCTCGCCGCCGTCATCGGCGTCCCGGACGAGAACCACGGCGAGGAGATCAAGGCCTTCGTCATCCGTGCCAAGGACGCGTCCGTCAGCGAGGACGAGCTGGTTGCCTGGGGCAAGGAGCAGATGGCGGCGTACAAGTACCCGCGTCTTGTCGAGTTCGTGGAAGCGCTGCCGATGACCGCGACAGGGAAGATCCTCAAGCGCGAGCTGAGCTAGTCCGCTCGTGCCGGCCGCGCCACCGTACGGGTCAGGGACGCTGTCCGACCTGGTCCCCGCACTGCTCGCCGCCCTGGGTCGTGAGGGCTTCGCGGACCCGCTCGGGCTGCCGCACGCGAGCAGTGCCGTGCTGCTGCTCATCGACGGTCTCGGCTGGGAGCTGCTGCGCGATCACGGAAAGGACGCGCCGTTCCTCGCCGGTCTGCTCGGGAGTCCGCCGCTGCACGCCGGCTTCCCGGCCACCACCGGCACCAGCCTCACCTCGATCGGGACCGGCAGGCCGGCGGGGGAGCACGGCATCGTCGGGTACTGCTTCGACACCGCCGCCGGGCCTCTCAACTGCCTCACCTGGCGCAGCCGGGAGGACGACCGTGACCTGCGCGACGAGCTGCCGCCGGAGCGGGTGCAGCCGCTGCGCACCGCCTTCGAACGGGCGGCCGACGCCGGGGTACGTGTCCTGGTCACCGCGCCGCGCTACCAGGACGGGTCCGGCCTGACGCGCGCAGCATTCCGCGGCGCGGGGTTCCGTCGGGTCGGGGCGCTGGGCGATCTCGCCGCGGAGGTCGTCGACACCCCCGAGGGGACGTTGCGTTACGCCTACCACGGCGACCTCGACGCGCTCGGCCATCAGTACGGGCCAGGCTCGAAGGCATGGCGCCTGCAGCTCGCCCAGGTGGACCGGCTCGTCGAGTCGGCGGCGCGGGCGCTGCCCGCCAGCTGCCTGCTCGTGGTGACGGGCGACCACGGCATGATCAGCGCGGGGGAGCGGATCGATGTCGACACCGACACCGAACTGCAGCGCGGTGTCCGGCTGGTGAGCGGTGAGCCGCGGGTGCGCCACGTCTACGCACAGCCGGACGCGGCTCCCGCGGTCCTTGCCACCTGGCGCGACCGGCTCGGGGACCGCGCCTGGGTGCGCTCCCGCGACGAGGCGATCGACGCCGGCTGGTTCGGGCCGGCGGTGACACCCGCCGCCCACGCCCGGATCGGTGAGGTTGTGGCCGCCATGCGGGGCGAGGCAGTGCTCGTCCGCTCCGCGGCCGAACCACTCGAGACCGGGCTGCGGGGCCATCACGGCTCCCTCACCGACGCCGAGCAGTTGGTGCCGCTGCTCGTCGTGACCGGCCCCGGAACCTGACGAACGGGCGACATGCCCGGCGCAGTCCGGTGGATCCGCGGGCGCGCGCCCTACGCTCGGTCCCCGTGACCGCACCCCGCCGCGCCCTCGCCGCGCTCGCCGCCGCCGCCCTGCTCGGGCCGCTCGTCGCGGGCGCCGCACCCGCCGCCGACGCGTCCGGTACGGACGTGCCCGTCCCGTCCACCGCAGCGCACCTCGTCGCCCCACTCGCGTCGGTACGCGCGAGCACCACCGTCGTCAAGAGCGGTTTCGACGGCCCGACCCAGGTCACCTCGGCGCCCGAGGGCCGCAACCGGCTCTACGTCGTGCAGCAGCCGGGGGTCGTCACCGCCGTTGCCGGCGCCCGCACGTGGACCTACCTGAACCTCCGCCGCTTCGTACGCTCCGGCGGTGAGCAGGGCCTGCTCGGTCTCGCCTTCAGCCCACGCTTCGCCAAGGACCGCCGGCTCTACGTCACCTACACCCGAAGCGACGGCGCGCTCGTCCTCGCCCGCGCCAAGGCGAAGCGACCCAAGGCCAAGCGGGTCAAGGCCAAGACGCTGCGCACCCTGCTCGTCGTGCCCCACCCGACCTACACCAACCACAACGGCGGCTCGCTCGCGTTTGGCCCGGACGGGCTGCTCTACCTCGGCACCGGCGACGGTGGCGGTGGTGGAAACCCGTTCGGCGCCGCGGAGAACCTGCGCGACCTGCGTGGCAAGATCCTGCGCGTCGACGTGAGCCGCTCCTGCGGCAAACGGCTCTACTGCATCCCGAGGCCCAACCCGTTCCGCGGCAAGAAGAAGGCCAAGCCGCAGGTCCTGCACCGCGGACTGCGCAACCCGTGGCGCATCTCCTTCGACCCGAGCGGTCGGCTCTGGATCGGCGACGTCGGGCAGGGCGCGTACGAGGAGATCGATGTGCTGCCCCGCGGGGCACGCGGACTGGACCTGGGCTGGTCGTGCCGCGAAGGCAAGCACGTGTACGACAGCTCCGCCTGCCGCGCCGGGGCGCGTTACACCGACCCGGAGATCGAACTCGCCCACGACGGCGTACCCGATGCGATGCGGGCGAGCTCGATCACGGGCGGCTACGTGTACCGCGGGCGTGCGTACGCCGGGCTGCTCGGCGGCGCGTACGTGTTCGGCGACTGGGTCAGCGGCAACCTGTGGGCCTACCGTGCGGGTGCGCTCGCCCGGATCGGCTCGCTGCCGCAGGTCACCTCGTTCGGCGAGGACGACGCCGGTGAGCTGTACGCGGTGACCTCGGGAGGCGAGTTGCTGCGCCTGAGGTTCAGCGGCTGAACGCAGCGCTCCTCCTCGGGTGGGGGAGCGTCCGTCGTGACGACGTGCAGGTCGAGGCGTACCCGTGCCAGCAGGTCGGTCAACGGTGGCGCAGCGCCGACGATCGTCAACCGTCGGCCGTGGCGCACCAGGCGCCGGTAGGCCTCGCCCAGCGCGCGCACCCCGGTGCGGTCGGCGAGCGTCAGACCGCTGACATCGGCGCTCCAGGAGTCACGCCCGGACACCAGGATCGCGCCGATCGCATCGCGGAGCCGGTACGACGTTCCCCGACCGAGGGTCCCGACGAGCGCGAGTCGACCACGTGGGAAGTCAAGGTGGACCCGCAGTTCCGATGCTGTCGGACCCACGTCGGTGGAGCGGGGAGGAAGGAAGGCCGGTTCGGACACGTCGAGTCACCTCGCGCGGCTGGCACGACCCGCCCGGGTAGGGCAAGGCCGGGCTGCCGGTGCTTGCTGGGGAGGGAAGCCCGCGGCTTGGACCTGGCGTCGACGGTAATCGACGGTGCTGCACCGGACAAGCCCGTGCCGCCGTCGACTGAGCAACCGATTCGGTCGGTCCGCGTGGAGCGACTAGTGTCGGGGACGCCCGAAGGTCGGCGCCTCGTAACCGCCGGCCTCCAGCGGTCGACGCCTCGTAACCGTCGACCCGAGCCCAGGAGTTCTCATGGTGGACATGCCCCTCGCCGAGCCGACCGATGCGCCGGCCCTCTCCGTCACCGTCGACCTGCCAGGTGGTTCCCGCGAGACGCGGGAACTGCCCGAGGGCGCGGTGGCGGCTGACCTGTTCCCCGACCGGCAGGTCGTCGTGGCACGGGTCAACGGCGAGTTGCGCGACCTCACTCACCAGCTGGCGGACGGTGATCTCGTCGCCCCGGTGCGGATCGACACCGACGAGGGTCGGGCGGTGCTGCGCCACTCCACGGCCCACGTGCTGGCCCAGGCGGTGCAGGACCTCTATCCGCGGGCGCGCCTCGGCATCGGTCCGCCGGTCGCCGACGGGTTCTACTACGACTTCGACGTGCCCGACCCGTTCACCCCCGAGGACCTGTCCGCCCTCGAGAAGCGGATGGCGGAGATCGTCAAGGCCGGCCAGCGGTTCTCCCGTCGGGTCGTGACCGAGCAGCAGGCGCGCGACGAGCTCGCCGACGAGCCGTACAAGCTGGAGCTGGTCGGGCTCAAGGGCGCGAACGACCCGGAGGTCATGGAGGTCGGCGGGGCCGAGCTCACCATCTACGACAACCTCGATGCGAAGTCCGGTGAGCGGGCCTGGGGAGACCTCTGCCGCGGCCCGCACATCCCCACGACCCGGCTGATCCCGGCGTTCAAGCTGATGCGCACCTCCGGCGCGTACTGGCGGGGCAGCGAGAAGAACCCGATGCTGCAACGGATCTACGGCACCGCGTGGGAGAGCCGCGATGCGCTGAAGGCCTACCTGGCGTTCCTCGCCGAGGCGGAGAAACGCGACCACCGACGGCTCGGCGCCGAGCTCGACCTGTTCAGCATCCCGGACGAGATCGGATCGGGACTCGCGGTGTTCCACCCCAAGGGCGGGGTGGTGCGCAGGGTGATGGAGGACTACTCCCGGCTGCGTCACGAACAGGCCGGCTACGAGTTCGTCTACACCCCGCACCTGACCAAGGCCCGGCTGTACGAGATCTCCGGTCACCTGGACTGGTACGCCGACGCGATGTACCCCCCGATGGACCTGGACGCCGAGTACGGCAGCGACGGTCACCTCAAGCGGGCGGGTCAGCAGTACTACATGAAGCCGATGAACTGCCCCATGCACAACCTGATCTACCGGGCGCGCGGGCGGTCGTACCGCGAACTGCCGCTGCGGCTGTTCGAGTTCGGCACCGTCTACCGGTACGAGAAGTCGGGTGTCGTGCACGGTCTGACCCGGGCGCGCGGCTTCACCCAGGACGACGCGCACATCTACTGCACGCTCGAGCAGATGCCGTACGAGCTGGACTCGCTGCTGACCTTCGTGCTCGACCTGCTGCGCGACTACGGTCTCGAGGACTTCTACCTCGAGCTGTCCACCCGCAACGAGGAGAAGTACGTCGGCAGCCATGAGGAGTGGGACCACGCGACCGAGCTGCTCCGCCAGTCGGCGCAGCGCCAGCACCTCGACCTCGTGCTCGACCCGGGCGGCGCGGCGTTCTACGGCCCCAAGATCTCGGTGCAGACCCGCGACGCGATCGGGCGCAGTTGGCAGATGTCGACGATCCAGGTCGACTTCAACATGCCGGAGCGCTTCGAGCTGGAGTATCAGGCTGCCGACGGCACGCGGCAGCGGCCGGTCATGATCCACCGCGCGCTGTTCGGCTCGATCGAACGGTTCTTCGCGGTGCTGCTCGAGCACTACGCCGGCGCCTTCCCGCCCTGGTTGGCGCCGGTGCAGGTGGTCGGCATCCCGATCACCGACGCGCACGTCCCGTACCTGCAGGAGGTGGCCGCGACGCTGCGCTCGCACGGTGTGCGGGTGGAGGTCGATGCGTCCGACGACCGGATGCAGAAGAAGATCCGCAACGCGCAGAAGCAGAAGGTGCCGTACATGCTGATCGCCGGCGACGAGGACGTCTCGCAGGGTGCGGTCTCGTTCCGGTACCGCGACGGACGTCAGAACAACGGCGTGCCCGTCGACGCCGCGGTCGCCGAGATCCTGGACGCCGTCGCGAGTCGGGTGCAGGTCTGAGGTGGGCGACGACTGGCAGGCGGTGTGGGACCGGCTGTGGAACCCGCAACGGATGGCGTACATCAAGGGCCATGACAAACCGGCCCACGACGACGCCGGTGACGAGTGCCCGTTCTGTGCCGCACCGGGCCGTGACGACGCCGCCGGGCTCGTCGTGGCGCGAGGTGAGCTGGTGTACGTGCTGATGAACCTGTACCCGTACAACGCCGGTCACGTCATGGTGTGCCCGTACCGGCACGTCGCGGACTACACGGAGGTGACCGCCGGGGAGGCCGCGGAGATCGCATCGTTCACCCAGCGGGCGATGACGACGCTGCGCGAGGTCTCGGCGGCGCAGGGGTTCAACATCGGTATGAACCAGGGCCGGGCGGGCGGTGCCGGCATCGTCGGTCACCTGCACCAGCACGTCGTGCCGCGCTGGGGCGGCGACACCAACTTCCTCTCGGTCGTCGGGGGTGCCAAGTCGATGCCGCAGCTGCTCGCCGAGAGCCGCGCCCTGCTCGCCGAGGCCTGGGGCTGAGCGGCGCCGGCTTCCGTTTCCCGGACATCGCCGGCGGAGTCCCGGGATCTCATGCCTAACGTGTTGCCTCATGTCAGCCACCGCGACCGGCGCGCGTCCGCGCCGCCGACTCGTCGCCTCGGCGGCCCTCGTCGCCGCGCTGTTGGCTGTCTTCGCCGTCACTGACCCGTTGCCGCGGGCGGCGCGAGCCGATCAAGGCCGTGCCACCCCGGCGGTCACGGATGCCGCGGCCGTCACGGACGCGCCGGCCGCCGCGGGCGCCTCCAGCACGGCGGTGACGAGCGCGCGCACGGACCGTACCCGCAAGCCGCCGTACGACGTCGTGGCGCTGGGCGACTCCGTCCCGGCCGGAACGCGGTGCGACTGCACGGCGTTCCCCGATCTTGTCGCGTCTGCGCTCGGTGAGCGCACCGGGCGTCGCGCGCGCAGTGCCAACCGCGCCGTGCCCGGGCTCGACACCGAGGAGCTCCGGGAGCAGCTGCGCCACCGTGCGGTGCGCCGGGATCTGCGGCGGGCCGACCTGGTCCTCGTCACCATCGGGGCGAACGACCTGCGCTACCGACCGCATTGCGGTGCTGCCCTCGGCTGCTACCGGGCGCAGCTCGATGACATGGAGTCGACGCTGCGCCACGTGCTGCACCGGGTGTACCGGCTGATCCCGGGCAGCGGCAGCATCGTCGTGACGGGGTACTGGTCGGTCTGGGAGGACGGTGCGGTGGCCCGCTCCCGGGGCGCGACCTTCGTCTCGGCCGCCCGCACCGTCACCGCCGAGGCGAACCGGATCCTGCACCGGCAGGTGCGCCGCCTCGGGGAGCGGTACGTGGACCTGACCGACGCGATCCGCCCGGACGGGGTCGACGCGACGCCGTTGCTGGCGGCCGACGGCGATCACCCGAACGCGAACGGTCACCGGGCGATCGCGGCGCTGCTGGTCCGGTCGCTGCGGGTCTGAACCGCCTCACCCGCCAGGCGCGAATCCCGGCACGTGGGCCCCGAGCCAGGCCAGCGCCGGGGCGAAGATCGGCGTCCAGACCGACAGCCGATGCCCGCCGTCGTCTGCCGTGTTCGCGGTGACGGCCAGCGGCGCGCGGGCCGCTGCGACGAGCGCCCGGGTGGAGGGGTAGGCGACGTTGTCCTGGCGGGAGGCGAATGCATACAGCGCCACGGGCGGCGGGTTCGTGCGCGCGAGCCGGACCAGGTCGTAGCGCTCGTACCCGGCGCTGCCCACCGGGTACGGGACCCAGTTGCCCCACTTCGGGCTGAAGTACCCGCCGAGCGAGATCGCCGCTCCGTACTGGTCCGGGTGCAGCAAGGCCACCATCGCGGCGCACCAGCCGCCGGCGGACGACCCGAAGGTCGCCCACGAGCTGCGCGCAGGTTGCACCCGGTAGTGCGCCTGCAGCCAGCGTGGCACGTCCTGGGTGATCCAGGTCTCGACCTGCGGGGTCCCGGGCGGGCCGTTGACGCACTCGGAGTCCCGGCCCGCCGGGTACCAGACGGTCGGGATCACCCAGATCACCGGGCCCATCGCGACACTGGTCACCAGCTGCTGGTTGGTGGGCGACAGCGGGAAGTGCAACGGCACGTCCTGTGAGGGTGCCGGATAACCGGGGAACGCCTCGACGACCGGGTAGCGGCGCGTGGCGTTGGCCGGGTCGAAGTACCCCTTGGGCAGCACGACGGTCACCGGCGCGGTGATGCCCGACGCGCCTCCCGAGACCGTCACGGTCGTGTCGTTGCTCCGGTCCGTAGGGTCCGGCGGCAGGTCCGACGCGCCCGCGAGCAGCGGGCTGGTGCCGGCGACCGGTCGGGTGAACACGTTCTTCACCGGTCCGCCGGCATGTTCGGCGGAGACAGTGGTGTGCAGGTCACCGAACAGGTCCGGCCAGCGCACGTAGAACAGGTTCGCGTCGTTGAGCGCGACCGCAGCGACGAGCAGGACCAGCAGGTACGTCCCGAGCAGCACGCCCACCCGACCGAGGACGGCCAGCGCTCGGGCTCCGGCCAGGCGCGGCCAGCCGACGACAGTCGCCACCGCCGCAGCGACCGCGATGATCACGAGCAGCCACAGCAGCGTCGGGTCGGTCAGTCCCATGTCGGCTCCCGGCTCAGGAGCCGGCGTTGGCGGCGAAACCCGGCACGTGTGTTCCGAGCCAGGTCAGGGCCGGGCCGAAGATCGGCGTCCAGGTGGAGAGCCGGTGACCTCCGTCGTCCGCGGTGTTCGCCGTCACCGACAAGGGTGGTCGCGCCGCTGCTGCGATCGCCCGTGTCGACGGATGTGCAAGGTTGTCCTGCTTGGACGCGAACGCGTACAGCGCAACCGGCGGCGGGTCGGTGGCAGCGAGGTGGATCAGGTCGTAACGCTCGTATCCGGGACTCCCGACCGGGTAGGGAACCCAGCTACCCCAGTCCGGTGCGTAGTACCCGCCGAGCGCGATCGCCGCGCCGTACTCCGCGGGGTGCAGGAACGTCGTCATCGCCGCGCAGAACCCACCCGCGGAGTAGCCGAAGGTGGCCCAGGACGTACGCGCCGCCTGTACGCGGTAGTGCGCCTGCAGCCAGAGCGGGACGTCCTGAGAGATCCAGGTCTCGACCTGCGGTGTACCTGCTGGTCCGTTCACGCACTCGGTGTCGGTGTCAGCGGGTAACCACACCGTCGGGATGACCCAGATCACCGGCCCCATCTTGTGCTGTGCGACAAGTTCCTGGTTTGTGCTGGAGAAGCTGAAGTTCTGGGTGAAGTTCGTGCCGGTGCCCGGATAGCCGTGGAAGGCCTCGACCACCGGGTAGCGCTGGGTCGCGTTGCCCGGATCGAAATAGCCCTGCGGTAGCACGACGCTCACCTGGGACGTGATTCCGGAGGCCGGTCCGCTGACGGTGAAGGTCTGCTCGTACTTGTGTCCTGCTGGATCGGACGGGAGTGCGGACGCGTTCGCGAGTAGCGGGTTCTGGCCTGGAGCAGGTTTGGTGAACACGCCCTTCAGCGATCCGCCGGCATGGGCCGTGACGACGGTCGTGTGCAAAGAGCCCGTCAGGTCCGCCCAGCTCACGTAGAAGAGGTTCGCGTCGTTCAGGGCCACCGCGACCGCGAGCAGTACCAGCAGATTCGTGCCGAGCAGCGCACCCACCCGGCCCAGCACCGGCAAGGGGCCGGGGCCAGCCAGCCGCCGCCAGCCGAGCACGGTCCCCAAGGCGGCGGCGCACGCGAGGGCCACGACCAGCCACAGGAACGAGGCGTCCGTCAGGCCCATCTGTCGTCCTCCTGCCCTGGACTCAGCCCACCGGGCGGAAACCGGTGAGGTGCGTTCCCAACCAGCTGAGCGCCTTGGGGAAGACAGGGGTCCAGTTCGCGAGCAGGTGACCGCCACCGTTCGCGACAAGGGCGGTGACCGACAGCGGCGGTCTGGCTGCCGCAAGCACGGCGCTGGTCGTCGGGTACGACTCCGGATCCTGCTGCGAGGTATAGACGAACAGCGAGATCGCCGGCGGCTTCCTGCCGGCGAGCGCGACGAGGTCGTACCGGCGGTACGCCGCGCTGCCGGTCGGGTACGGCACCCAGTTGCTCCACTGCGGCGCGAAGTAGCCGCCGAGCACGATCGCCGCGCCGTACTCGCCAGGGTGCAGGAAGGCGGTCATCGCCGCGCACCAGCCGCCTGCCGACATCCCGAACGTGGCCCACGACTGTGCGCCCGGCTCGACGCGATAGTGGCGCTGCAGCCATAGCGGTACGTCGTGCGTGACCCAGGTCTCGGCCTGGGTCGTGCCGCGCGGCCCATTGACGCACTCGGTGTCGGTCCCGGCCGGCACCTCCACGGTCGGGACCACCCAGATCGCCGGCCCCACGCGGTGTTGCGCGACGAGCGTGGCCTGCACGTCGCGCACCGAGAAGTCCGCTGTGACGCCGTTGATGGTCCCCGGGTACGCCGGAAAGCCCTCGACGACCGGGTAGCGGCGCGTCGCGTTGGTCCGGGCGAAGTAGCCCGTCGGCAGGAGCACCAGGACCGGTGCGGTGATCCCGGATGCGGAACCGGTAACGGTGTACGTCGCAGCGAGGGCACGGGAGGCCGGGTCCGGTGGCAGGCTCGTGGCGCCCGGGCCGGTCAACGGGTCGCGGTGCGACGCCCCCAGGACGGACGAGTGACCGACGGCTGCACCCGCGGACGACGTAGGGGTCGTCTGCAACGAACCGAACGGGTCGGCCCAGGTCGCGTAGAACAGATAGCTGTCGTTGAACCAGGCCCCGACCGTCAGCAGTACCAGCAGGTTCGTCACGACGACCGCGCCGATGCGCCCGAGCACCGGCAACGGCCCGGACCCGGCCAGTCGCCGCCAGCCCGCCACCGTGGCCGCCGTGGCAACGACGGACAGTCCCACCAGCAGCCACAGGAACGACGCATCGGTCAGGCCCATCGTCGGCCTCCCGGCTCAGGCCGTCCGGCTCGTGGCGCGGTCGCGGCGGTGGTGCACCGCGCGGTGCCCGGACACCCGATCGACCTGCGAGTGCGGCGGACGCGCCAGCCGGGGGCGGGTCAGGAACGATTCGGCGCGCAGGACGGCGAGCAGGATCCGCGGCAGTTCCAGCCCGCTGGGATAGCACAGGTACCGCGTCACCCACGTCGGGTGGTACTTCGCGCAGGAGCGGTACAACGAGTCGACCTGCCACTTCGACATCGCGCTCACGAAGGTCCGGTGGAACAGGCGCGCCGGCAGGGGTGCGTCGTCGGCGCGACCGAGGTCGAACCAGGTGCGCACCGCGACGAAGTTCAGCGAGAGCTGGCGGAGCCGAACGCGTGGCGTCCCGCGCAGCAGCGTGACGATCATCGCCTCGACGACCCCGTTCGCGGCGTCCGGCGCCCGGCGCATCAGGTCGAGGCTCACCCCGTCCTCGCCCCAGGGCACCCAGTACGTCAGCGCCTGCAACCGGTCGGTCGCGTCGAACGCGCGGACCAGCACGCACTCGCCGTCCGTGGCCGAACCCATCCGGCCGAGAGCCATCGAGTAGCCGCGTTCGACCGACCCGTGACGCCACTGTTCGGCGGCCGCTCGAGCGACGGCGAGGTCGGTCGTGCTCAGGTCGCGTACGCGGTCGACGTCGATGCGGTAGCCCGCGCGCTCCACCCGGGCCACGGCCTGCCGCACGGTCCGCATCGCCCGACCGTCGAGCCCGAAGGTGTCCGCGGCGAGCGTCGCCTCGTCCCCGAGGGGCAGCACGCGCAGCCCGGCCCGGCGGTACGTGGCCGCGCCGAACTGGCTCGCGCCGACGACGGCGGGGGTCCAGCCGCTGCGGCGCACGTGTGCGAGCCAGGCGCGGACCGTGTCGTCCCAGGCTGCTTGGTCCCCGACGGGGTCGCCGGCGGCGATGGCGACACCGCCCACCGTGCGGTAGGTGACCGCGGCGTCGGCGGCGAAGCTCGCCGCCCGGTCGTCGCGCAGGCCGAAGTAGGACAGCGAGTCCTCACTGCCGTACTGCGAGATCAGCTCTCGCAACGCCCGCTCGTCGCCGCGGCTGCGCAACCGCACCGGGCGGTACGAGCTGACGGCGACCGCGAGGACCACCACGAGCAGCGCGATGCCGAGGGTCGCGAGCGCGGTGCCCGCGGCCCAGTACGCGTCCGACGACAGGTAGCGGACCGGTCCGTCGACCCCGACCAGTCCCAGCGCCGCCTCCTGCACCCGGTCCCACCAGGTGGTGCCGGCAGCCTGCGAGTCGGCGTGCAGCGTCAGCAGCACCCAGCCACCGAGAACCGCGGCGGGAACGCCGACGAGGACCACCCAGAGCGTGCGGCGACGGCTGCGAGGGTCGGGTTCGGCGGTGAACTGCGACCGGGTGAGCAGCAGGAACACGAGCACGGCGGCGGACAGCAGGGCGTCCTCGAGGTCCAGGCGGGCCAGCAGGTGGGTGGCCACGGCCAGCGCGGACAACGCGGTCGCCGCCAGCCAGGCGCGCTGCTTGCGGCGCCGAAGTGCAGGTGCGAGCACCAGCAGCACCGCACCGCTGGCCAGGGTGACGGCGTTCGCGGCGGTCGGGCCGTGGTCCGGCATCCACTCGAGCAGCACCTCCAGCTGCTGGTGCAACCGCGGCGAGAGTGCCGAGAGGATGGAGGCCAGGCCGAGCAGCAGGACCAGTCCGGCCATGAGCGTCGGCACGTCCACGCGTCGCGCAATTGCGTTGCGGTCGGTGTCGGCCGCCCGCTCCCCGCTGTCCGTTGCGCGCCGGAATGCCATATTCGTGATGCTAGGTCGGGACGGCGGCGACGGGCGCCCGGCGACGACTGTCCACAGTCGATTCTCAGCGCGTTCGCAGCAAGAATGGCGGGCGGACGCAACGTACGTTCGGCCCGGACGCGTCATTCGCGGTCGCGGGGACGGGCGATGTGGTCAGGCGCTGGCCTGCTCCTGCTGGATCTTCTTCGCCAGCTGCGCCGGCATCGGTTCGTGGCCGACGTAGCTGCGGGTGAAGGTGGCGGTGCCGTGCGACAGGGAGCGCAGTTCGATGGCGTAGCGGGTGAGCTCGAGCTGCGGCACCTCGGCCTGGATCTGGGTGCGCCCGATGCCGACCGGCTCGCTGCCCGAGACCCGGCCGCGGCGTCCCGACAGGTCGCTCATCACCGAGCCGACGTACTCGTCGGAGACCAGGATCGTGACCCGGTCGACCGGCTCGAGCAGCGCCACCGTCGCCGCCGCCGCAGCCTCCTTGAGCGCGAGGGCCCCAGCGGTCTGGAAGGCCATGTCGCTGGAGTCGACGGAATGCGCCTTGCCGTCGAACAGCGTCACGCGCACGTCGACGACCGGGTAGCCGGCCGCGACCCCCTTCTCGAGCTGGGCGCGTACGCCCTTCTCGACGCTCGGGATGAACTGCCGCGGCACCGCCCCGCCGACCACCTTGTCGACGAACTCGAAGCCCGAGCCGGACGGCAGCGGTTCCACCTCGATGTCGCAGACCGCGTACTGGCCGTGCCCCCCGGACTGCTTGACCAGCCGGCCGTGCCCCTTGCCGGGTGCGGCGAAGGTCTCGCGCAGCGACACCTTGACCGGGATCGACTCGACGGCCACGCCGTACCTGCCGGTGAGCCGGTCGAGCAGCACGTCGACGTGCGCTTCTCCCATGCACCAGAGCACCAGCTGGCCGGTCTCCTGGTTGCGTTCCAGGCGCATCGTCGCGTCCTCGGCGACCAGCCGCGCGAGCGCCCCGGCCAGCTTGTCCTCGTCGGCCTTGGAGCGGGCGACGATGGCGACGGGCAGCAACGGGTCGGGCATCGTCCAAGGTTCGACGAGCAGCGGATCGTCCTTGTCCGAGAGGGTGTCGCCGGTCTCCGCACGCGCGAGCTTGGCGATGGTGACGATGTCGCCGGCCACTGCGTGCGGGACGCCGCGCAGCGTCTTGCCGAGCGGACTCGAGAGCGCGCCGACCCGCTCGTCCACGTCGTGGTCCTGGTGGTCGTCACGACCGGCCGCGACGTGGCCGGACACGTGCACCGCGGCGTCCGGGCGCAGCGTGCCCGAGAACACCCGGGCCAGGGAGACCCGGCCGACGTACGGGTCCGTCGTCGTCTTCACCACCTCGGCGCAGAGCGGCCCGCCCGGATCGCAGGTGAGGGGTGCCACCGGGGAGCCGTCCGGGGTCGTCGCGCCGGGCAGCGGTCGTTCGAGCGGGGAGGGGAACCCGCGCACCATGCCGTCGAGCAGCTCGTACGCCCCGAAGCCCGCCGGTGTCGTCGCGGACGGGAGGACGGGATAGAACGAACCGCGCGAGACCGCCGTCTCGAGGTCGGTGATCAGCGTCTCGATGTCGAGCGCCTCGCCGCCGAGGTAGCGGTCCATGAGCGTCTCGTCCTCGGACTCGGCGATGATCCCCTCGATCAGGGCGGCGCGCGCGGTCTCGATCAGCTCGACATGCTCGGGGTCGGGCTCGCGGGCGACCCGCTCGCCGGAGCTGAGGTCGAAGACCTGTTGGGTGAGAAGCCCGATCGTTCCTGCGAGGGTCTCGTCGTCGGCGTGCACGGGCAGGTAGAGGGGCAGCACGCCGTCGCCGAACACCCGCTGGCAGACCGCGACCGTCTCGTCGAAGTCGGCACGTTCCTTGTCGAGCTTGGTGACGACCACCGCCCGCGGCATCCCGACGGCGGCGCACTCCTCCCACAGCATGACGGTGGCGGTGTCGACGCCGTCGACGGCGGCGAGGACGAACAGTGCGGCGTCGGCCGCGCGCAGCCCGGCGCGCAGCTCGCCGACGAAGTCGGCGTAACCGGGCGTGTCGATCAGGTTGAGCTTCACCCCGTCGAACTCGACCGCGGCCACGGCGAGCGACACCGATCTGCGCTGGCGGGCTTCGGCCTCGTCGAAGTCCGACACCGTCGTCCCGTCCTCCGTGCGACCGGCGCGACCGAGCGCACCGGCGCTCACGAGCAGCTGTTCGAGCAGGGTCGTCTTGCCGGCCCCCGGGGGGCCCACGAGCACCACGTTGCGGATGCGACCCGGGTCTTCGGGCGCCGCCGCCGTGGTGCCGCCTCGTTCGCCTTTGTCCGCCTTCTCCGCCACTGCGTGGCCTCCTCGCTCGCGCCCGACTGCCCTGCCCCAACCCTCGCACCGGGCACCGCGCGCCGTCACCCGTTCTGGTCCGACCGGTTCCCTAGACTGCGGCGGATCGCATTGCCATGGGCCGAGCGCACAAAGGGACAGATGCTGAACAACGCGGGCGCGCGCGCGGTGATGGCGCACGTCATCGACCCGGTCGCCCGTGGGCTGCTGCGGCTGCGGGTGTCTCCGGACGCCGTCACCCTGGTCGGCACCGTCGGGGTCAGTGCCGCCGCACTCTGGTTCTTCCCGCGCCAGCAGTGGTTCCTCGGTGCGCTCGTCATCACGCTGTTCGTGTTCAGCGACATGCTCGACGGGACGATGGCGCGCCTCTCCGGGCGGCAAGGACCGTGGGGGGCGTTCCTCGACTCGACCTTGGACCGGGTCGGCGACGGCGCCGTCTTCGGCGGGCTGCTGCTCGGCTTCCTGCACCTCGGGGACACCCGTACCGCCGCGGCGGCGTTGGCGTGCCTCGTCGGCGCGCTCGTCGTCTCGTACGCCAAGGCGCGGGCAGAGTCGGTCGGTGCCGAGTGCGACGTCGGCATCGCCGAACGCTCCGAGCGGCTGATCGCCGCGCTGGTGGCGGCCGGGCTGTACGGGCTCGGAGTGCCGTACCTGCTGCCGGTGGTGCTGTGGGTGCTGGCCGTGCTGACGTGGGTGACGGTGCTGCAGCGGATGCTGCACGTGCGCGCCCAGCTGCACCCGGCGAAGCGGCGCGAGTCGTGAGCGCCACCGACGCGCTGGTGAACCGTGCGTACGGCACCGGGTGGGCGGTGGTCCGCCGGATGCCCGAGCGCGCCGCGTACGCCTCCTTCGAACGGCTCGCCGACGCCACCTGGGCCCGGCGCGGCAAGCAGGTCCGGCGCCTCGAGTCGAACCTGCGCCGGGTGATCGGACCGGAGCCGAGCGAGAAGGAGCTGCGGCTGCTGTCCCGCGCGGGCATGCGGTCCTACCTGCGCTACTGGTGCGACGCGTTCCGGCTGCCCGGGTGGAGCCGGGAGCGGATCCGTGACGGGATCGTCGTGCACGGCCAGGAGCAGCTGCGCGAAGCGCTCGCCGAGGGACGCGGGGCGATCGCAGCGCTGCCCCACATGGGGAACTGGGACCACGCCGGGGCGTGGGCGTGCCTCGAGCTGTCGCAGGTCGTCACGGTCGCCGAACGGCTCGAACCCGAGGAGGTGTACGAGAAGTTCCTCGACTACCGGCGGGCGCTCGGCATGGAGGTGCTGCCGCTGACCGGCGGTCCGCCGCCCTACCCGGCGCTGCTGCGCCGGCTGCGCGACGGGGCGCTGGTGTGCCTGCTCGCCGACCGCGACCTCACGGCCGCCGGGCTGCCGGTCGAGTTCTTCGGCGCCGAGGCCCGGTTCCCCGCCGGACCGGCCGCACTCGCGGTGCAGAGCGGGGCCGCGCTGTTCGCCGTCGGGCTCTGGTACGCCGACGGGCTCAACCACGCCCGGCTGACGCGGATCGAGGTGCCGACCGACGGGGAGCGGGCCGAGCGGACCGCGGTGACGACGCAGCGGGTGGCCGACGCGTTCGCCCGCGAGATCGCCGCCCACCCCGCCGACTGGCACATGCTGCAACGGCTCTGGACCGCCGACCTCGACCCGGCGCGGGCGGTCGGCCGATGAGGGTCGGGCTGGTCTGCCCGTACGACTGGTGCGCGCCGGGCGGGGTGGGGGCGCACGTGAACGACCTCGCGCGCGCGCTGCTGCACCTCGGCCACGAGGTGAGCGTGCTGACACCCGCCGAGGACGACGCGGGCCTGCCGCCGTACGTGGTCTCCACCGGCAAGCCGGTGTCGGTGTCGTACAACGGGTCGGTCGCGCGGGTCGCGCTCGGCCCGGTGTCCACCCGGCGCGTACGCCGCTGGGTGCGCGAGGGCGACTTCGACGTGCTGCACGTGCACGAGCCCGCATCGCCGAGCCTGTCGGCGCTCGCCGTGTGGGTGGCTCGCGGACCGATCGTGGCGACCTGGCACTCGGCGATGACGCGGTCCCGGGCACTGCAGGCGGCGTACTGGCTGGCCCAGATGCTGCTGGAGAAGGTGTCCGGGCGGATCGCGGTCAGCGAGGCGGCGCGCACCACGCTCGTCGACCACCTCGGCGGGGACGCGGTGCTGATCCCGAACGGTATCGACTGCGCCCGGTTCGCCACCGCCGAGCCGCTGCCGACGCCGCCCGGGACGGGCCCGACGCTGTTCTTCATCGGCCGGATCGACGAGCCCCGCAAGGGCCTGCCGGTGCTGCTCGCCGCGCTGCCCGCGCTCCTCGCCGAGCACCCGCAGGTCCGGTTGCTGGTGGCAGGGCCCGGCGACATTACGGACGTACGCGACGAGCTCGACCCGGGGCTGCGCGAGCACGTCGAGTTCCTCGGGCGGGTCTCCGAGCAGGACAAGGTGCGGGCCTTCCACACCGCCGACCTGTACATCGCGCCCCACACCGGCGGGGAGAGCTTCGGGATCGTGCTCACGGAGGCGATGGCGAGCGGCGCCCCCGTGCTGGCCAGCGACCTCGACGCGTTCCGCCAGGTCCTCGACGACGGCCGGGTCGGGACGCTGTTCCCGATGGGCGACCCGCAGGCCCTGGCCAAGGCGGCGAACCGGTTGCTCGCCGACCCCGCCGCCCGTACCGCGACCGCCGCCGAGGCGCTGGCGTGGGTGCAGCGCTTCGACTGGGACCACGTCGCCCGGCAGGTCGTCGAGGTGTACGAGTCGGTGACCGCATCGGGGGAGAAGGTCCGCGAGGACATCCGCGGCCAGCTCGTCGGCCGGCTCTCGCGCCGCCACCGCCGCGAGTCCCGCCCATGACGGCTGTTCCGGATGAATGTGGCAGGAGTCCGCTAAGAGCGGACTCCTGCCACATTCATCCGGAACGGTGGGAAGGGGAGTGGGCGTGGAGACGCTGATCGACGTCCTGCTGGTGCTGCTGCTGCTCGGCGTCATCGCGGTGTACCTGTCCTCGACCGCCGGTCGCCTCGACCGGGTACACCGACGCATCGAGACCGCGCAGGCCGCCCTCGACGCGCAGCTGCTGCGCCGGGCGCTGCTCGCCACCGAACTCGCCGAGAGCGGGCTGCTCGACCCGGCGGCGAGCCTGCTGCTCGCCGACAGCGCGGCCCGCGCCGCCGCCGCCGATCCGGCGGACACGGCGGAGCGCTCGGCCGCCGAGAGCGACCTCACGCGGGTGCTCGCCGAGCTGTTCCCGACCGAGGAGGACCGCGAGGAGCTGCTCGCCGACGCCGACCCCGAGGACGACCGGCTGATCGGGGAGCTGGCCGGGGCGACCCGCCGGGTCGAACTGGCCCGGCGGTTCCACAACGACGGGGTCGCCGCCGCGCGCGAGCTGCGTCGGCGGCGCCTGGTGCGCTGGTTCCGGCTCGCGGGCCGTACGCCTTGGCCGGAGACCGTCGAGCTCGCCGACACGCCACCGGACGGGCTCGCCGCGCACTGGCCCGACCCGTCGTAGGCTCCCCGCGGCCGATGCCGCGCCCGACGGCCGCGTCCCCGAGTCCGGGAGGAGGACGTCCCGTGCGTCACCGCGTCGCCGCGACGCTCACCGTCGCCGGCCTGCTGCTGGCCGGGTGCGCCGGCTCCGAACCACCCGCCGTCGTCCCGTCCGTACCGGCGCCGAGCCCGAGCCCCACACCGACCCACGACACCGGGATCGCCGCGGACGCCTCGCCGTTGTCGGGCCGGCCCGGCGGCGCCGGGAAGCCGGTGCTCGTCGTCAAGATCGACAACACGACCGCGGCGCAGCCGCACGCCGGCCTGCAGGACGCCGACGTGGTGTACGTCGAGGAGGTCGAGTGGGGCCTGACCCGCCTCGCTGCCGTCTTCTCCTCCCGGCTGCCGAAGGTCGTCGGTCCGGTGCGCAGCGCCCGGATCTCCGACATCGACCTGCTCGCCCAGTACGGCCGGCCGGCATTCGCCTTCTCCGGGGCGCAGCGCAAGCTCACCCCACTGCTGCTCGCGGCGCCGTTCCACGACGTGTCCGGTGACCTCAGCCTGCGCGGGTACTACCGCGACCCCGCGCGCCGCGCGCCGGTCGATTTCATGGGACGGCCCCGTGAGCTGCTCGACCGGGCACCCAAGGCCAGCGCCGCCAAGGACATCGGGTTCCGCTTCGACGTCGCCGCCCCGCCCGGAGGGCGGCCGGCGAAGAGCGTCACTGCCGACTACCCCGCCTCCCAGGTGCGCTTCGTCTGGGACCCCGCCAAGCGCCGGTACGACGTGTTGCTCAACAAGGCGCCGGCCCGTGCGGCCGGCGGTGGCACCCAGCACGCGACGACGGTCGTCGTGCAGCACGTCACCCAGCGCGACTCCGGGTACGGCGACAAGTACGGCGGCCGTACCCCCAAGGAGGAGACCATCGGCGCCGGCACCGGCTGGGTGCTGCGCGACGGGCGTGCGTACCAGGTGCGCTGGAGCCGGCCGACGGCCAAGAGCGGGACGACCTTCACCCACGGCGCGACGGTCGTACCGTTCGCGCCCGGGCAGGTCTGGGTGGTGCTGGTGAACAAGGCGACCAAGGTCAGGCCGTCCTGACCCGCTGATCAACCGGCACCGGCGGAGCGGGCCCTAGACTGGGAACGGACGAACCCACCGACCACAGACAGAGGTCTGCGATGCCCTCCGACCAGCCCACCGCCACCACCGGCACCCTGCGCGTCAAGCGCGGCATGGCCGAGATGCTCAAGGGCGGCGTCATCATGGACGTCGTCACGCCCGAGCAGGCGAAGATCGCCGAGGACGCCGGCGCGGTCGCGGTGATGGCGCTCGAGCGCGTACCGGCCGACATCCGCGCCCAGGGCGGCGTCGCGCGGATGAGCGACCCGGACATGATCGAGGGGATCCAGAAGGCCGTCTCGATCCCGGTGATGGCCAAGGCGCGGATCGGGCACTTCGTCGAGGCGCAGGTGCTGCAGGCGCTCGGCGTCGACTACGTCGACGAGTCGGAGGTCCTCACCCCGGCCGACTACGCCAACCACATCGACAAGTGGGCGTTCACGGTGCCGTTCGTGTGCGGTGCGACGAACCTGGGCGAGGCGCTGCGCCGGATCTCCGAGGGCGCCGCGATGATCCGCTCCAAGGGTGAGGCCGGCACCGGCGACGTCTCCAACGCGACGACCCACATGCGCAAGATCCGGGCCGAGATCGCCCGGCTCACCTCGTTGCCCACGGACGAGCTGTACGTCGCGGCCAAGGAACTGCAGGCGCCGTACGACCTGGTCGCCGAGGTCGCCGAGGCCGGCAAGCTGCCGGTCGTGCTGTTCACCGCGGGCGGGATCGCGACGCCGGCCGACGCCGCGATGATGATGCAGCTCGGCGCGGAGGGCGTGTTCGTCGGGTCCGGCATCTTCAAGTCGGGCAACCCGGCCCAGCGCGCGAACGCGATCGTGCAGGCCACGCTGCACCACGACAACCCGGACGTCATCGCGAAGGTCTCCCGCAACCTGGGCGAGGCCATGGTCGGCATCAATGTCGCGGACCTGCCGGTCGCGCACCGCCTCGAAGACCGCGGTTGGTAGTCCGCGCGTCCCTGCTCGAAACGTCGTCAACTCCCGCAGTTGACGACGTTTCGAGCAGGGACGCGGGTACGGGTGGGTGAGATGGATCCGGTCGTCGGGCTGCTCGCGCTGCAGGGTGACGTGCGCGAGCACGCGGCGATGTTCGTCCGGCTGGGTGCACGGACCGCGCTGGTACGCAGTCCGGAGGACCTCGCGCAGGTCCAGGCCGTCGTCATCCCCGGCGGGGAGTCCACGACGATGAGCGCCCTCGCGCTGCGCTGGGGACTGATGGAGCCGCTGCGCGCCCGGGTGGCGGACGGGATGCCGGCGTACGGCTCGTGCGCCGGGATGATCATGCTCGCGGACCGGCTCGAGGACGCCCGCCCCGACCAGCAGACGGTCGGCGGGATCGACGTGACGGTACGGCGCAACGCGTTCGGCCGGCAGGTCGACTCCTTCGAGACCGAGCTCGAGCTGCCCGACGTGGGCGAGGAGCCGTTCCACGCGGTGTTCATCCGGGCGCCGTGGGTGGAGGCGGTCGGCCCGCAGGTCCGCGTGCTCGGACGGGTCGGGGCCGAGCCGGCCGCCGGTACGATCGTGGCAGTCCGCCAGGGGTCGCTGCTCGCCACCTCGTTCCATCCCGAGCTGACCGACGACACCCGGGTGCACTCGTACTTCCTGCAGATGGTGAGAGAACACGCATGAGTGGCCATTCCAAGTGGGCGACCACGAAGCACAAGAAGGCCGTGATCGACGCGCGGCGCGGCAAGCTGTTCGCCAAGCTGATCAAGAACGTCGAGGTCGCGGCGCGGACGGGCGGCGGGGACCCGGACGCGAACCCGACCCTCTACGACGCGATCTACAAGGCCAAGAAGAACTCCGTTCCCAACGACAACATCGACCGCGCCGTCAAGCGCGGCTCCGGCGTGGAGTCCGGCGGCGCCGACTACCAGACGATCATGTACGAGGGGTACGGCCCGAACGGCGTCGCCGTGCTCGTCGAGTGCCTGACCGACAACCGCAACCGCGCCGCCTCCGACGTACGGGTCGCGATGACCCGCAACGGCGGCTCGATGGCCGACCCCGGCTCGGTCGCGTACCTGTTCAGCCGCAAGGGTGTCGTCCTCGTGCCGAAGGGGACGCTCGGGGAGGACGACGTGCTGGCCGCGGTGCTGGACGCCGGTGCGGAGGAAGTCAACGACCTGGGGGAGGCGTACGAGGTCGTCTCCGAGGCGACCGACCTCGTCGCGGTACGCACCGCGCTTGTCGAGGCCGGCATCGACTACGAGTCGGCGGAGTCCTCCTTCGTGCCGAGCGTGCAGGTGCCGCTCGACGAGGACGGTGCGCGCAAGATGTTCCGGCTGCTCGAGGCGCTCGAGGACAGCGACGACGTACAGAACGTCTACGCCAACTTCGACGTCAGCGACGAGGTGATGGCCGCCTTCGACGCTGCCGTGTAGCGCCTCCAACGGCGCCATAGGCGCCTCGCCGACGGGGTCCCTCGCCACAGGGCCACCTCGTACCGACCCGACCTACGCCCGCTGCTGCGAGTGCAACGCGCCGGTGCCGCCCGCCGCGGACTGCCTGTCGGGCGTCGAAAGACCGGTCCACCCGTCGTCGGTCGAGCGTAGTCGAGACCATGATCACCGATGTGGTCTGAGTCGAAAGACCGGACGCAACCAGTCGTCGGTCGAGCGTAGTCGAGACCGTGATCACCGACGTGGTCTCGACTACGCTCGACCACCGAGTACTCGCCCGGTCCTTCACGCGCCTACGGGCGCACCACCAGGCCGCCGACGGGCCACGTCGAGCGGAGTGAGTGATCCGCGGAGGCCGGGGGCGCCGAGCTTGCGAGGTGCCTCCGTCGCCGAGGCGGGTCGGTGGCCCTTGGAGGCGGAACGACACGCCCGGCGACCACCAGGCCGCCGACGGGCCACGTCGAGCGAAGCGAGTGATCCGCGGAGGCCGGGGCGCCGAGCTTGCGAGGTGTTTCCGTTGCCGAGGCGGGTCGGTGGCCCTTGGAGGCGGAACAACACGGCGTGGCGGCTGGGTGGCGTCGGGGCGGTGGCCTAACGTACGGAACATCGTTCGTACGTGTGTTCGGAGGGATCGTGCGGGTGCTGGGCGTCGACCCGGGGCTGACCCGGTGCGGGCTCGGCGTCGTCGACGGGCGCACCGGGCGCCGGCTGGCACTGGTGCACCACGACGTGGTGCGCACCGGGCGCGAGGACGACATCGCCACGCGCCTGCACCAGCTTGAGCTCGCGATCGAGGCCGCGCTCGACGCGTACCGCCCGGACGCGGTCGCGGTGGAGCGCGTGTTCAGCCAGCACAACGTCCGTACCGTGATGGGTACGGCGCAGGCCGGCGCGATCGCCATCGCCGCGGCGGCGCGGCGCGGCCTGCCGGTCGCGCTGCACACCCCGAGCGAGGTCAAAGCGGCGGTGACCGGCAACGGCCGGGCGGACAAGGGCCAAGTCGGCACCATGGTCACCCGGCTGCTGCGGCTCGCCGAGGTGCCCCGGCCCGCCGACGCTGCGGACGCGCTCGCGCTCGCGATCTGCCACCTGTGGCGCGGCGAGACGCACCGGCGGCTCGCGGCGGGACTTGCCTCGGCGCCACCGAGTCGGATCCCACGCAGCGCGGCCCGGGTCGGAGCGCGCCCGTGATCTCCTTCGTACGCGGGCGGGTCGCCGCGCTCGGTCCCGACACCGCCGTTCTCGAGGTCGGCGGCATCGGCCTGGAGCTGGTGTGCGCCCCGGCGACGCTGGCCGGGCTGCGCCCGGGCGAGCCGGCGACCCTGGCGGCGGCGCTCGTGGTGCGCGAGGACTCGCTCACCCTGTTCGGCTTCGCCGATGCGGACGAGCGTGCCGTGTTCGACATCCTGCAGACCGTCTCGGGCATCGGGCCGCGGCTCGCGCAGGCCGCTCTCGCGGTCCACAGCCCGGCGGCGCTGCGACGCGCGGTGGCGGCCGAGGACCTGGCGGCGCTGACCCAGGTGCCGGGCATCGGACGCAAGGGCGCCCAGCGCATGGTGCTCGAGCTCAAGGACCGGCTCGGTCCGGCCCCGGCGGACGACGTACCGCCGGTCCGCCGCAGCGGTGAGGGCTGGCGCGAGCAGGTCCGCGCGGGGCTGCTGGCCCTGGGCTGGTCGGCCCGCGACGCCGACGCGGCGACCGACGCCGTCGCCGCCCAGGCCGGGGACGCCCCCGACGTACCCGCGCTGCTGCGGGCGGCGCTGCAGGCGTTGGACCGCTCGTGAGCGCGCCCGACGAGCCCGGTACGACGTACGACGACGGGTCCCGGCTGGTGGCGCCGGCCGAGCTCGCCGAGGACCGCGCGGTCGACGGCGCGCTGCGCCCGCACAGCCTGGGGGAGTTCGTCGGGCAGACCCGGGTCAAGGAGCAGCTCGGCCTGGTGCTCGAGGCGTCCCGGCGGCGCGGCGGCGCGGCGGACCACGTGCTGCTCTCCGGTCCGCCCGGGCTCGGCAAGACGACCCTCGCCATGATCATCGCGGCGGAGCTGGGCGTACCGCTGCGGATCACCAGCGGCCCGGCGATCCAGCACGCTGGGGACCTCGCGTCAGTGCTCTCGAGCCTGGTCGAGGGGGAGGTGCTCTTCCTCGACGAGATCCACCGGATGGCCCGACCCGCCGAGGAGATGCTGTACGTCGCGATGGAGGACTTCCGCGTCGACGTCGTCGTCGGCAAGGGTCCCGGCGCCACCGCGATCCCGCTCGAGCTGGCCCCGTTCACCCTGGTCGGGGCGACGACCCGCGCCGGGCTGCTGCCCGGACCGCTGCGCGACCGGTTCGGGTTCACCGCCCACATGGACTTCTACGACGACGCGGACCTGGTCGCGATCCTGGGCCGGTCGGCGGCGCTGCTGGACGTACGACTGCACGACGACGGCGCGCGAGAGATCGCGAGCCGCTCACGCGGCACCCCGCGGATCGCCAACCGGCTGCTGCGCCGGGTGCGCGACTTCGCGCAGGTGCGCCGCGACGGCGTCGTCGACCTGGACGCCGCACGCGACGCGCTCGCGCTGTACGAGGTCGACGGGCTCGGCCTGGACCGGCTCGACCGCGCCGTGCTCGGGGCGCTCGTACAGCGGTTCGGCGGTGGACCGGTCGGGCTGTCCACGCTCGCGGTCGCCGTGGGGGAGGAGACCGAGACCGTCGAGACGGTGTGCGAGCCGTTCCTGGTGCGCGCCGGCCTGCTCGCCCGTACCCCCCGGGGCCGCGCCGCGACCCCCGCCGCGTGGGAGCACCTCGGGCTGCCGGTCCCGCCCGGGTCGGCGTGGCTCGGCGGCGCCCGCACCGGCGTCGACCGCAGCGGGACCCCGAGCCTGCTCGACGACCTCCCCGACTGACTCGCCCCCTTTCGCCCCAAAGGGGCGATCTAGGGAGTACAGCTACTCTCGGCGACCCGAATCCGCGATCTTGCGTTTGCCGGCGGCAGGCACAAGATCGCGTATTCGGGTCGGATCGTCGAGCTCAACTGCGCTGATCGCCCCTTTGGGAACAGGTGGGGAGTTTGGGTGGTCGGAGGTACGCCTGACCTCGCCTAGACTTGGCCGGACGTGCCGGGGGAGTTCTCCGGTCGCGCCTCCACCCCGGTAAGGATCTTCGTGGACCAGCTCGGTGCTCTGCTTCCCCTCGTCCTGCTCGTCGGCGTCTTCTACCTGCTCATCCTGCGCCCGGCGCGCAAGCGCCAGCAGGACCAGCGCAACACCATCGCGGCGCTCGCCCCGGGACGTCGGGTCATGACCTCCAGCGGCATCTTCGGCACCGTCACGGCGGTCGGCGACCGGGTCGAGCTCGAGGTCGCGGACGGCGTACGCATCGAGCTGCTCCCGGCCGCCATCCAGCAGGTGCTGCCCGAGCCGGTACCCGAGTCCGCGGACGCGGGGGAAACTCCCGCGGTGTCCGACACGTCGGACCAGCAGCAGAACGACACACCGGCCGCCTGAACGGGGGCCGTCCGCCGCGTTCCGGCCGCGCACTCCTATCCTGGCTGCGCCGCACGCACGCCGGCGGCTTGAACCGCGTCGAGAGACCATGACCGCGGCGACGCCTGCCGGGCGACCGCATGGGAGACAGCAACGGTGGCAGCACCCACCCACGGACGGCCCGGCCGTACGCTCACGCTCTTCTTCATCGGCGTGGCCGTGCTCGCCGCCTGGACGTTCTGGCCCGGTACGGCGCACACGGTCAAGCTCGGCCTGGACCTGCGCGGCGGCACCCAGGTCTACCTGACCCCGAACGTCACCGAGGGCGAGGCCGCCGACATCACCCAGGACCAGCTCGACCAGGCGGTCAACATCATCCGCCAGCGGGTCGACGGCTTCGGAGTCGCCGAGGCGGAGGTCACCACGCAGGGGACGGGCGCCGGCGCGGCGATCGTCGTCTCGGTCCCCGGCGAGCTGACCCAGGACCAGCAGGACGCGCTCGCCTCCACCGCCAAGCTCGACTTCCGCCCGGTGCTCGCGATGGACTACGGCGCGCCGATCACCCCGCCCGCGTCCCCGCAGCCGTCCGTCACGCCGACCAAGGCCCCCAAGAAGGACGCGGGCAAGAAGGACGCCACCGCCGAGCCGAACCCGAGCGGCAACGGCGCGGCGCTGACCGGTGGCATCGCGCCGGCCGCGGACACCCCGGGGGCGAGCCCGTCGCCGACGGCCACCGGCAAGGCCGACGACAAGCTGCTGCCCCCGATCCAGAGCAAGGAGAACGACGCGGCGCTGCAGGCCAAGTACGCCGCGCTCGACTGCACCGCCGAGGACGCCCTCGCCGGCGGCAAGCCGGTCGACCCGACGCAGTACCTCGTGACCTGCCAGCAGGACGGCACCGCAAAGTTCCTGCTGGGCCCGGCGACCGTGCTCGGCACCCAGCTCACCGGCGCGTCGGCCGGCCTGCAGCAGCAGGGCGTCGGTGGCTGGGTCGTCAACCTGTCGCTGGACGGCGACGGCGCCGCCGCGTTCCTGAAGACCACCACCGAGCTCTCGCAGAAGTCACCGCCGCAGAACCAGTTCGGCATCGTGCTCGACGGGCTGGTCGTCTCCGCCCCCAGCGTCTCGAACCCGATCCCCGGCGGGCAGGCGGAGATCAGCGGCTCGTTCACGCAGGAGCAGGCGACTTCCCTGGCGAACGTGCTGAAGTACGGCGCGCTGCCCATCACGCTGCAGGTGGCCAGCGTCGACAGCGTCAGCCCCACGCTGGGTCAGGACCAGCTGAACGCCGGGCTGATCGCCGGCGGGCTCGGCCTGATCCTCGTCGTCGCGTTCCTGCTGCTGTACTACCGCGCGCTCGGTCTGGTCGCCGTCGCCTCGCTGATCATCGCCGGCGCGATCACGTACGGCATCTTCGTGGTGCTCGGCCGTCAGCTCGGGCTCTCGCTGAGCCTGGCCGGTGTGGCGGGTGCGATCGTCGCGATCGGCATCACCGCGGACTCGTTCATCGTCTACTTCGAACGGATCCGTGACGAGGTACGCCACGGGCGCAGCCTGCGTACCGCGTGCGAGGTCGGCTGGCTCAGCGCGCGGCGCACTCTGCTGGCGGCGGACTTCGTGTCGTTCCTCGCCGCGGCGGTGCTCTACTTCGTCTCGGTCGGCAACGTGCGCGGGTTCGCGTTCGTGCTGGGCCTGACGACCATCGTCGACGTCGCCGTCGCGTTCTGGTTCAGCCGGCCGATGGTCGCGCTGCTGGCGCGCACCGCCTGGTTCCAGGCCGGCAGCCGGATGACGGGCATCTCGGCGGACCGCATGGGACACATCGACACCTCGGACGTACCGCCGCCGGCACGACCCAGGCCGCGTACCCCCGTCCGGTCCAGCAGCGCACGAAGGGGGCTCTGACATGTCGAAGATCGGCAGGTTCGGCCACGCGCTCTACACCGGCGAGGTCTCGTACGACTTCGTCGGCAAGCGCAAGCGCTGGTACACGCTCTCGGCGATCCTCATCGTGCTCGCCGCGATCGGGCTGTTCGGCCGCGGCCTGAACCTCGGCATCGAGTTCAAGGGCGGCGCCGAGTTCACCGTTCCCAACACCACGGCCTCGGTGTCGGCGGCGCGGGACGCCGCTGCGAGCGCGGGGGTCGAGGACCCGATCGTGCAGCAGATCGGCGGCAACCGGCTCAGCATCCAGACGCCGGCGCTGTCGGTCGACCAGACCCAGCAGGTCAAGGAGGCGCTCGCCAAGGGCACCGGTGTTGACGTCGCCACCATCGGCGTGCAGGTCGTCGGACCGAGCTGGGGCGCTCAGATCACCTCCAAGGCCGTCCAGGGCCTGGTGATCTTCCTGGTGCTGCTGATGGTGTTCTTATCGATCTACTTCGAGTGGAAGATGGCGATCGCGGCGATCGCGGGCATGCTGCACGACATCTTCATCACCACCGGGATCTACGCCCTGACGGGCATCGAGGTGACCCCGGCGACCGTCATCGGCGTGCTGACGATCCTCGGGTTCTCGCTGTACGACAACGTCGTCGTCTTCGACAAGGTCAAGGAGAACACCCGCGGGATCACCTCGAGCAACCGGATGACCTACAGCGAGGCGGCCAACCTCGCGGTCAACCAGACGGTGGTCCGGTCCCTCAACACCTCGATCGTCGCGCTGCTGCCGGTGCTGGCGATCCTCGTCATCGGTGTCGGGTTCCTCGGCGCGGGCACGCTCAAGGACCTGGCGCTCGCGCTGTTCATCGGCACCGCGGCCGGCGCGTACTCCTCGATCTTCATCGCGACGCCGCTGCTGTGCCAGCTCAAGGAGGCCGAGCCGGGCATGAAGGCGCTCGCGACCCGGGTCGCCGCGCGCCGCTCCGGCCAGGTCGCCAAGGGCACCCGGCGCCCGAGCGCGTCCAGCCGCAGCCGCACCGCGGACGGCGGGACCGCGTCGTCGCGCTCCCGAGGCGCCACCGCGGTGATCGACGACGAACCCTCCGAGGCCGCTGACGACGCGCCCGACGCGGAGCTCGCGACGGAGGAGGCACCGGTGCGGCAGCCGACGACCGGTGCTCGCACCGGCTCGCCGGCGCGGCCCCCCGCCAAGAGCGGACCGCGCCAGCAACCCCGCAAGCAGGCGCCGCGCAAGAAGCGCAAGCGCTGAGCGGGACCGAGCAGGTATTCGCCGCCGGTAGACTTGTCGCCTGACAAAGCGGGTGGTGCCGGTGGGTGAGCAGGTCGCGCGAGACCTCGACTCGCCCCCTGCTGCCCGGGAAGCCCCCGATCCGCAGCAGCGCCAGCAGGAACCGGCCGTACCCGCCGCCGCGCCGCCCGCTCCGGCGACCCGCGACAGCGACGAGCCCGTGGCGCGGCCCGGCGCGACGCCCGCGCAGGCCCGCAGCCAGCGCCGCCGGCTCGCGCGCCGGCTCGCCGCCCGCCGCCCCGGCCAGCACCGCCTCGCGCACCCCGAGCTCGAGCCGCTGTTCCGCACTCTGCACCAGTACCACCCCAAGGCCGACACCCGGCTCGTGGAGCGGGCGTACGAGAAGGCCGCCTACCACCACCGCGGTCAGCTGCGCCGCTCCGGGGACCCGTACATCACCCACCCGCTCGCGGTCGCGACGATCCTCGCCGACCTGGGCATGACCGCCCCGACGCTCGCCGCGGCCCTGCTGCACGACACGGTCGAGGACACCGCGTACTCCCTCGACGCGCTGCGCGCCGACTTCGGCGACGAGGTGGCCCGCCTCGTCGACGGCGTCACCAAGCTCGACAAGGTCAAGTACGGGCAGGCGACCGCCGCGGAGACCGTACGCAAGATGGTCGTCGCGATGGCCCGCGACATCCGGGTCCTTGTCATCAAGCTCGCCGACCGGCTGCACAACATGCGCACGCTGCGCTGGATGCCGCCGGAGAAGCAGGAGAGCAAGGCCCGCGAGACCCTCGAGATCTACGCCCCGTTGGCCCACCGGCTCGGCATGAACACCCTGAAGTGGGAGCTCGAGGACCTCTCGTTCGCGACGCTGTACCCGAAGATGTACGACGAGATCGTCCGGCTCGTCGAGCAGCGGGCGCCGGAGCGCGACAAGTACCTCAAGGAGGTCGTCGCCGCCGTCGAGAACGACCTGCGCACCGCCAAGGTGAAGGGCACCGTCACCGGCCGGCCGAAGCACTACTACTCGATCTACCAGAAGATGATCCTGCGCGGGCGGGACTTCACCGACATCTACGACCTGGTCGGGGTGCGCATCCTCGTCGACTCGGTCCGCGACTGCTACGCGGTGCTGGGCGTGATCCACGCCCGCTGGAACCCGGTGCCGGGGCGGTTCAAGGACTTCATCGCCATGCCCAAGTTCACGATGTACCAGTCGTTGCACACGACGGTGATCGGTCCGTCGGGCAAGCCGGTCGAGCTGCAGATCCGCACACTCGACATGCACCGCGCCGCCGAGTACGGCGTCGCCGCCCACTGGCGCTACAAGCAGGGCACGGTCGGGGGCAAGTCAGGACCCGACGACCTCGGCTGGCTGCGCCAGCTGCTCGAATGGCAGCGCGAGACCGAGGACCCCGACGAGTTCCTCGACTCGCTGCGCTACGACCTGGGGTCGAGCGAGGTCTTCGTGTTCACCCCCAAGGGCGACGTCGTGGCGCTGCCCAGCGGCGCGACGCCGGTCGACTTCGCGTACGCCGTGCACACGGAGGTGGGGCACCGCTGTGTCGGCGCCCGCGTCAACGGCCGGCTCGTGCCGCTCGAGTCGACGCTGGCCAACGGCGACACCATCGAGGTCTTCACCAGCAAGGCCGAGTCCGCCGGCCCCTCGCGGGACTGGCTCGACTTCGTCAAGAGTCCGCGCGCCCGCAGCAAGATCCGCGCCTGGTTCTCCAAGGAGCGCCGCGAGGAGGCGGTGGAACGGGGACGCGAGCTGCTCGCGAAGGCATTGCGCAAGAACGGCGTACCGCTGCGCTCGCTCACCAACGACACGCTGCCGCGGCTGTTCGCCGACACGAACTTCACCGACATGACCGCCTTCTACCAGGCGGTCGGCGAGGGCCGGCTGAACGCGAGCACCGTCGCGCACCGGCTCCTCGCGTCGCTGGGCGGCTCGGAAGGGGTCGCCGAGGACGCCGCGGAGACCGTCGCACCGGACCGCGTACGCCGTCGGCGCACCGGCTCGCCGCAGCACGACCCCGGCATCGTCGTGGACGGCGACGCCGACGTCCTCGCCAAGCTCGCCAAGTGCTGCACGCCCGTACCCGGGGACGACGTGAAGGGGTTCGTGACCCGCGGCAGCGGCGTGTCGGTGCACCGCGCCGACTGCGTCAACCTGCTCGCGCTGGTCCGCCAGGACCCGGAGCGGATCGTGCCGGTGACCTGGGCGCCGAAGGCCTCGAGCACGTTCCTGGTCAACATCCAGGTGGAAGCGCTGGACCGGGCGCGACTGCTCTCCGACGTCACGCGTGCCCTGTCCGACACGCACGTGAACATCCTGTCGGCGGCGGTGAGCACCAGCCGTGACCGGATCGCGTTGTCGAAGTTCACCTTCGAGATGGCCGACCCGAGCCACCTGGGCGCGCTGCTCGCCGCCGTACGCACCGTCGAGGGTGTCTACGACGTGTACCGGGTCTGAGCCCGGGAACCCCGCTCAGCCGCCGAACTCGGTCGCCGCGCGCTCCGCGGCCGCGAGCAACGCCCGCGTGGAGTCGATGCGCGACTCCAGGTCCGCGCGTGCCCGCTCGTCACCGCGCTCCCGCGCCTCGGCGAGCTCGGCCTCGAGCCGCTGCAGGGAGGCGGCGAACTGTTCGACGGTGCGTTGCGCGCGGTCGCGTGCCTCGGGGTTGGTACGCCGCCAGCGTTCCTGGTCCCCGCGGCGTACCGCCTCCTCCACCCGCTGCAGCCGGCGCTCGATGCGGTCTTTCTCCGCTCGGGGCACGTGACCGATGGCGTCCCAGCGTTCCTGGATCGAGCGCAGCGCGGCCTTGGCGGCGGCCAGGTCGCCGGTGTCGAGAGCCTCCGCCTCGGCGAGCAGCTCGCGCTTGGCGGCGAGGTTGCGCTGCTGGTCGGCGTCGCGTGCCTGGAACACCTCGCCGCGCGCCGCGAAGAAGGTGTCCTGCGCGGCGCGGAACCGCGCCCACAGCGCCTCCTCATCGGCCTTGCCGGCACGGCCGGACGCCTTCCAGCGGGTCATCAGCGCCCGGTACGCGGCAGCGGTGGCGCCCCAGTCGGTCGAGCCGGCGAGCGCCTCCGCCTCCTTGACGATCTTCTCCTTCACCAGCTTGGCCTCGCCGCGCTCGCCGTCGAGCCTGGCGAAGTGTTGGCGGCGGTGCTTGTCGAACACCGAGCGGGCGTGGCTGAAGCGCTTCCACAGCTCCTGCTCGGCGCCGCGGTCCGTGCGCGGCATCGACTTCCAGGTGTCGAGCAGCACCTTGAACCGCTCGCCGGTCGCCTTCCACTGCGTGGACTCGGCCAGACCCTCCGCCTCGGCCACGAGCTCCTCGCGTGCGGCGAGCAGTCGCGCCCGCGCCGCGGCCCGTTCGGCCTGCACCTGTGCGCGGCGCTCCCTGACGGCCTCCTCGAGCGCACTCGCACCCGCCTCCAGCGCCGCGAGGTCGCCGACCATGGCCGGCTCGACGAGCGCCTCGCGTACCCGTTGGACGACCGCGCTCGCCTGCTCGGGGGAAGAGCGTCCCTCGCCCAGGCGACGGGTCGCGAGGTCGAGCTCGACGGCCAGGTCGTCGTACTTGCGCGCGAACAGCGCCAACCCGGCTGCCGGCTCCCCGGCGGCCCAGTGCCCGACCACGCGCTCGCTGCCGTCGGGCAGTCGCACGTAGACGGTGCCGTCGGTGTCCACGCGCCCGTACGCGGCGGACGGGCTCACCGCCGGCGCGGGAGCCGGTTCTGCCGCGGGGCGCGGTGCGGCGCCGGGACGCGGTGCCGGACCCGGGCGGGGCGCCGGGCGCGCCGCGAGCAGCGCCGGGCTCGGCACCGGCCGGCGCGACGGCGCCGGTGCGGCCTGCTCGGCGGGCGGTGCCTGTTCTGCCTGCTCGGCGGGTGCCTGCTCGGTGGGCGTTGCGTGCTCGGCCGGCGGTGCCTGCTCGGTGGGCGTTGCGTGCTCGGCCGGTGCCTGCTCTGGCTGCTCGGTGGGCGTTGCGTGCTCGGCTGGTGCGTGCTCTGGGTGCTCGCCGGGCGTTGCGTGCTCGGCCGGTGCCTGCTCTGGCTGCTCGGCCGGCTCTGTTTGTTCGGCCGGCTCTGTTTGTTCGGTCGGCTCTGCCCGTTCTGCCTGCTCTGCCTGCTCTGCCGATTGCGTCTCGCCGCCAGGCGTCGTGTCCGGGGCGCCGGTGTCGGCCGGGGCGCCGTCGCTGGCGTCGACCGACTCCGGCGTACCCGGAGCGAGGCCCTGCTCTGCGGGCGACGGCGTGTCGGAGTCGGCGGGTGGCGGCGGGGGAGTTGGGGGAGTGTCCGGCGTACCGCCGACGTGGGGGTCGGTCGACGGGTTCTCGGGATCGTTCATGTCCACTCCTCAGCCGGACGAGCCCGTCGCCGGGCTCACCGTCGCCTTCGTGATGACCAGCGGCTGGACGGGCTTGCCGTCCGCACCGCCGCCCTGCACCCCCTGGTCGGCGACCTTGGTCAGGACGTCGAGCCCGGAGACGATCTTGCCCCAGATGGTGTAGTCGGGACCCAGTGTCGTGTCCTTGTAGACCAGGAAGAACTGGCTGCCGTTGGTGTTCGGGCCGGAGTTGGCCATCGCGACCGTGCCTGCCGGGTAATTGCCCTCACCCTTCTTGGGCAGGTTCTCGTCGGGTACCTCGTACCCCGGGCCGCCGGTCCCGTCGTTGGCCGGGCTGCCGCACTGCAGCACGTACAGGCCGGAGGTGGTCAGGCGGAAGCAGTCGCTGGCGTCGAAGAACCCGTGCTCGGCGAGGAACACCTGCGAGCTCACCGTTTTCGGTGCCGCCTTCACCAGCTCCGGGATGGACTCGATGACGATGGTGCCGCAGTTGGTGTCCAGGTCGATCCGGTACGCGGTGTCCGCGCGGAGGGTGTCCTTCGGCGCGGTCTTCCACGATGCGGTCTTGGCGGTCGGGGTGACCGGCTCGGTGCAGCCGGACGTGGGAGCCGCGGTGTCGACCGGGCTCGCCGCGGGCTGCTCGACCGGCGATTGGCGGTTGGTGAGGACCAGCCAGCCGACGCCGGCGAGCACCAGTACGAGCGCGACCACGCCGCCGATCAGCTGCTGGCGCCGGCGCCGTGCGCTCACCTGCTGGGCGCGGCGTCGCGCCTGCGCCTCGTACCTGGCGCGCGCCAGGTCCCGCTCCCTCTTGTTGCTGCTCGCCACCCGGGGAGTGTATGGAGTGCCCCGCGCGCGTGGGGGACCCGGCTGCGCCGGGTCGCTCCCGACCGCTTCGTCCGCTGGCCGCGGCGCGCCGCCCGCTAGGGTGGAGCGCACCGTCCGCCCACGCCGTAGTGCCAGGAGAAGCCGTGCTCGTCGTCGGGTTCCCTGCCGGTCCGTGGGGCACCAACTGCTACGTCGTCGCGACCGGCGCCGGCGAGCAGTGCCTGGTCGTGGACCCCGGCAAGGACGCCGCCCCCGGCGTCGAGGAGGCGGTCCGCGAGCACCGGCTGCAGCCCGTCGCCGTGCTGCTCACCCACGGCCACATCGACCACGTCTGGTCGGTGGTCCCGGTGTGCGGGTCGTACGGCGTACCGGCGTACCTGCACCCCGACGACCGCGCGCTGCTCGCGGACCCGCTCGCCGGGCTCGGCGGGCAGACCCGGGCGATGCTGGGGCCGATGACCGGCGGCCGGCTGCCGGTGATGGAGCCGGACGACGTACGCGAGCTGGGCGACGGCGCGGTGCTCTCGATCGCCGGGCTGGAGCTCACCGTCGACCACGCCCCCGGTCACACTCGCGGCTCGGTGATGTTCCGGCGCGCCGCGGCCGCGGACGTGCCGCCGGTGCTGCTGTCCGGCGACGTGCTCTTCGAGGGGTCGATCGGGCGTACCGACCTGCCGGGCGGCGACCACCAGCAGATGCTCTCCAGCCTCACCGCCAAGGTGCTGCCGCTCGACGACGAGACCGTCGTACTGCCCGGCCACGGTGCCACGACGACGATCGGCCGCGAGCGGACCACCAACCCGTACCTGCTGGAGCTGGCCCGCGCGGGTGCGTCCGGTGCTGCGCCGAGGCGCGGCCTGTGACCCCCCACCTCTGCGTGTCCCTGCTCGAAACGTCGCTAACTCCGCGAGTTGACGACGTTTCGAGCAGGGACACGGGTACGGGGGTGGGTGCGTGAGCCGGATCGCGCCGCTGTCGGGGTTCCCGGAGTGGCTGCCGGCGCAGCGGATCGTCGAGCAGCACGTGCTGGACGAGGTACGCCGCGTCTTCGAGCTGCACGGCTTCGCCTCCCTCGAGACGCGGGCGGTCGAGCCGCTTGAGCAGTTGCTGCGCAAGGGCGAGATCGACAAGGAGGTCTACGTCGTACGCCGCATCCACGCCGGTGACGACGAGAGCGCCGACCTCGGCCTGCACTTCGACCTGACCGTGCCGTTCGCGCGGTACGTGCTCCAGCACGCCGGGCACCTCGAGTTCCCCTTCCGGCGCTATCAGATCCAGAAGGTGTGGCGCGGCGAGCGGCCGCAGGAGGGCCGCTTCCGGGAGTTCACGCAGGCCGACATCGACGTCGTCGGCCGCGACACCCTCGCCTTCCACCACGAGGTCGAGGTCGCCCTGGTGATGGCCGAGGCGTTCCGGGCGCTGCCGATGCCGCCGGCGCTCATCCTGGTCAACAACCGCAAGCTCGCCGAGGGGTTCTACCGCGGCCTCGGCGCTGCGGACCCGGCGGCGGTGCTGCGCGCTGTCGACAAGCTCGACAAGATCGGGCCGGAGGCCGTCGGGGCGCTGCTGCGGGAGGAGGCTGGACTCTCCGGCGCGGCGGCGGCGAGCTGCCTGGCGCTGGCACAAATCCGTACGCCCGACACCTCGTTCGTCGCCCAGGTGCGCGCCCTCGGCGTGACCCACCCGCTGCTCGACGAAGGCCTGGCCGAGCTGGCGGCCGTCGTGGGCGCGTGCGCCGAGCGCTACCCCGGCGCCGTCGTCGCCGACCTGAAGATCGCGCGCGGGCTCGACTACTACACCGGCACCGTCTACGAGACCCAGCTCGTCGGGCACGAAGCGGTCGGCTCGATCTGCTCCGGCGGCCGGTACGACTCGCTCGCCTCCGACGGGCGTACGACCTACCCCGGCGTGGGCATCTCGCTCGGCGTCACCCGGCTGGTCTCGGTGCTGCTGTCCCACGGGCTGGTCGAGGCCAGCCGGTCGGTGCCGACGTGCGTCCTGGTCGCCGTCGCTGACGAGGCGGGCCGGGCCGGGTCGGAGGCGGTCGCGGCGTCGCTGCGGGCCCGGGGCGTACCGACCGAGGTCGCCCCTAAGGCGGACAAGTACGGCAAGCAGATCCGGTACGCCGACCGGCGCGGGATCCCGTACGTCTGGTTCCCCGGCAACGCCGAGCCGCTCAAGGACATCCGCAGCGGTGCCCAGGTGGCGGCCGACCCGGAGACCTGGCTGCCACCCGACAGCGACCGCCACCCCCGAGTCGTCCGCGCGTCCCTGCTCGAAACGTCGTCAACTCGCGGAGATGACGACGATTCGAGCAGGGACGCGCGGAAATGACCGTGAACCACCGGAAGGACGACCCGTGATCCGTACGCACGAGGCCGGTACGTTGCGCGCCGCGCACGCCGGCCAGACCGTCACGCTCGCCGGCTGGGTCGCCCGGCGGCGCGACCACGGCGGGGTCGCCTTCCTCGACCTGCGCGACGCGAGCGGGGTCGTGCAGGTGGTCGTACGCGATCCCGACGCGGCCCACCCGCTGCGCAGCGAGTACTGCATCGCGGTCACCGGGCAGGTACGCACCCGGCCCGAGGGCAACGAGAACCCGGACCTGCCCACCGGCGACATCGAGGTCGTCACCGACACGCTGACGGTGCTGGCCCCGTCCGCCCCGCTGCCGTTCCCGATCGACGAGCACGTCGAGGTCGGCGAGGAGGTACGGCTGCACTACCGCTACCTCGACCTGCGCCGCAGCGGCCCCGCCGCGGCGCTCCGGCTGCGCAGCGCGGTGAACCGGGCGGCGCGCGAGGTCCTGCACGAGCGCGGGTTCGTCGAGGTCGAGACGCCGACGCTGACCCGCTCGACCCCCGAGGGCGCGCGCGACTTCGTGGTCCCGGCGCGGCTCTCGCCGGGCTCCTGGTACGCGCTCCCGCAGAGCCCGCAGCTGTTCAAGCAGCTGCTCATGGTCGCCGGCGTGGAGCGCTACTTCCAGATCGCGCGCTGCTACCGCGACGAGGACTTCCGCGCCGACCGGCAGCCGGAGTTCACCCAGCTCGACATCGAGCTCAGCTTCGCCAGCCAGGACGACGTGATCGAGCTCGGCGAGGCGGTGATGGCCGCGCTCTGGGAGCTGGTCGGCTACCGGCTGCCGACCCCGATCCCGCGGATGAGCTACGCCGATGCGATGCGCGACTACGGCACCGACAAGCCCGACCTGCGCTTCGGGCTGCAGCTGGTCGAGTGCACCGACTACTTCGCAGGTACCCCGTTCAGGGTGTTCCAGGCGCCGTACGTCGGAGCCGTGGTGATGCCCGGCGGCGCTTCCCAGCCGCGCAAGGTGCTCGACGCCTGGCAGGACTGGGCCCGCCAGCGCGGCGCGAAGGGGCTGGCGTACGTGCTGGTCGGCGACGACGGGGAGCTCGGCGGACCGGTAGCCAAGAACCTCTCGGAGGACGAGCGGGCCGGGCTCGCCGATCGGGTGGGCGCCAACCCGGGCGACTGCGTCTTCTTCGCCGCAGGAGACGCGCCGTCGGCGCGGGCGCTGCTCGGGGCCGCGCGCCTCGAGGTGGGCCGGCGCCTCGGGTTGATCGACGAGGCGGCCTGGTCGTTCGTGTGGATCGTCGACGCGCCGCTGTTCGAGCCGTCGGCCGCCGCGGTCGCGAGCGGCGACGTCGCCGTCGGCGCCGGCGCGTGGACCGCCGTGCACCACGCCTTCACCTCGCCCAAGCCGGAGTGGCTCGACCGCTTCGAGGCCGACCCGGGCGCGGCGCTCTCGGACGCGTACGACCTGGTGTGCAACGGCAACGAGATCGGCGGCGGCTCGATCCGTATCCACTCCCGGGAGGTCCAGGAGCGGGTGTTCGCGCTGATGGGCATCGGGCCGGAGGAGGCGCAGGAGAAGTTCGGGTTCCTGCTCGACGCGTTCGCGTACGGCCCGCCGCCGCATGGCGGCATCGCGTTCGGCTGGGACCGGATCTGCGCGCTGCTCGCCGGCGTCGACTCGATCCGCGAGGTCATCGCATTCCCGAAGACCGGCGGCGGCCACGATCCGCTCACCGGCGCGCCTGCTCCGATCAGTGCGCAGCAGCGCAAGGAAGCCGGCGTCGACGCCGTCCCGGCCCCCGCCCAGGACTGACGTCACTGTCCTGGTGGCGAGTTCGAGCCCCGAAACGGCCCCCAATCCCGCCATGGGGACAGTGACGTCGGGCTCGTAGGGTGACCGGGTGACGGCGAGCCTGTTCGACGAGGGCGCCAGCCCGGAGCGGGCCGGTGCGCCGCTGGCCGTACGCATGCGCCCGCGCACCCTGGGCGAGGTCGTCGGCCAGCAGCACCTGCTCGTGCCGGGCAGCCCGCTGCGCCGGCTCGTGAGCGCCGCCACCGAGGCCGGGCCGGGCCCGACGAGCGTGATCCTCTGGGGGCCGCCGGGCACGGGCAAGACGACCCTCGCGTACCTGGTCAGCACCGCGACCGGGCGGCGCTTCCAGGAGCTGTCCGCCGTCAACGCCGGCGTCAAGGAGGTCCGCGCCGTCATCGAGGCGGCGCGGGACGCGCTCGGGATGCACGGCACCGGCACCGTGCTGTTCGTCGACGAGGTGCACCGGTTCAGCAAGACCCAGCAGGACGCGCTGCTTCCCGCCGTCGAGAACGGCTGGGTCACCCTCGTCGCGGCCACCACGGAGAACCCGGCGTTCAGCGTCATCTCGCCGCTGCTCTCGCGCAGCGTGCTGCTCACGCTCGCCAGCCTCACCGACGACGACGTACGCGCCGTCCTCGACCGCGCCGTCGCCGAGCCGCGCGGCCTCGACGGCACGGTCGAGCTCACCGAGGACGCGCGCGAGCACCTCGTACGCATCGCCGGCGGCGACGCCCGCCGCGCGCTCACGAGCCTGGAGGCGGCGGCCGGCGCCGCCCTCGACTCAGGCAGTGCCACGGTCGACCTCGCGACCGTCGAGCGGGCCGTCGACAAGGCCGCACCGCGGTACGACCGCGACGGCGACCAGCACTACGACGTCATCAGCGCGTACATCAAGAGCCTGCGCGGCTCGGACGCCGACGCGGCCATGCACTACTTGGCGCGGATGGTGGAGGCGGGGGAGGACCCGCGGTTCATCGCCCGGCGGCTGATCATTCTCGCCAGCGAGGACATCGGGCTCGCCGACCCGAGCGCGCTGCCGCTGGCGGTCGCGGCCGCCCAGGCGGTGCAGCTCATCGGCATGCCGGAGGGCTTCTACGCGCTCTCGCACGCGACGATCGCGCTCGCCCTCGCACCCAAGTCGAACGCGGTGACCAAGGCGATGGGCGCGGCGACCGAGGACCTACGGCGCGGACTGATCGGCCCCGTACCGCCGCACCTGCGCGACAGCCACTACGCCCGCGCCGGCGATCTCGGTCACGGCAAGGGGTACGTGTACCCGCACGACGTGCCGGGCGCGGTCGCCGCCCAGCAGTACGGCCCCGACGCGCTCGGCGACCGGCGCTACTACTGGCCCACCGCGTACGGCGCTGAGGCCCGCTACCGGGAGGTCTCCGACCGGCTGCGCGTCGCCCTCGGCCGCGGGCCTAGCGGCGATTCCGGATGAATGTGGCAGGACTCCGCTAAGAGCGGAGTCCTGCCACATTCATCCGGAATGGCGGGGCCGGGAGGCGGGTAAGGTCGGCGCCGGACAGGCTGCGAGGAGCGTGATGATGCGACGACTGTTCTGGATGGCGGTCGGTGCCGCCGGGGGCATCTGGGCGTACAAGCGCGGCGAGGACGCGCTCGCGCAGGCGCGTGCCCGCGGCGTCGTCGGCAACGTGGTCGCCGTGAGCACCGTCGCCGGCCGGCTCACCGCCACCACGGCCCGGCTGGTGCTCGCCGCCTCCGACCGGGGCGCCGACCTGGCCGACCGGCTCGCCGCCTCTGACCGGGCCGCCGACCGGCTCGCCGCCTCCGGCCGGGGCGCGGACCGGCTCGCCGCTTCCGACCGGGCCGCCGACCGGCTCGCCGCTTCCGACCGGGCCGACCGGCTCGCCGCTCCGTCGCTTGCGCGCGCGGAACGACCCGGTCGCCGTACGCGGCGCGATCGCGCGGTCCACTGATGGACTCCGCCGAGATCCGCAGCCGTTTCCTGCGCTTCTTCACCGAGCGCGGCCACACGCCCGTACCGAGCGCGTCGCTGATCCTCGACGACCCGACACTGCTGTTCGTCAACGCGGGCATGGTGCCGTTCAAGCCGTACTTCCTCGGCGAGGCGGTGCCTCCCTGGGGCACCGCGACCAGCGTGCAGAAGTGCGTACGCACCCTCGACATCGAGGAGGTCGGCCGCACCACCCGGCACGCCAGCTTCTTCCAGATGGCGGGCAACTTCAGCTTCGGGCAGTACTTCAAGGAGGGCGCGATCCCGCTGGCGTGGGAGCTGTTGACCCGCCCGCAGGCCGACGGCGGCTTCGGCTTCCCCGAGGACCGGCTCTGGGCGACGGTCTACCTCGACGACGACGAGGCGTACGACATCTGGCACCGCACCGTGGGCCTGCCCGCCGAGCGGATCCAGCGGCGCGACCGGGCCGACAACTACTGGAACATGGGCGTGCCCGGCCCAGGTGGCCCGTGCAGCGAGATCTACTACGACCGCGGTCCCGAGCACGGTCGCGAAGGCGGGCCGGTCGCCGACGAGGACCGCTACCTCGAGGTCTGGAACCTGGTGTTCATGCAGGACCAGCTGGAGACGGTCCGCACCAAGGTCGACTTCGACATCGCCGGGCCGCTGCCGGCGCGCAACATCGACACCGGGATGGGCCTCGAGCGCATGGCCTCGATCCTGCAGGGCGTCGACAACATCTACGAGATCGACACCACCCGCCACGTCCTGGACCTGGCCAGCGAGTTGACCGGCGTCCGCTACGGCGGGCAGCACACCGACGACGTACGGCTGCGGGTGGTGGCCGACCACACCCGTACCTGTGCGTTCCTCGTCGCCGACGGTGTGGTGCCCGGCAACGAGGGCCGCGGGTACGTGCTGCGCCGGATCCTGCGCCGGGTCGTACGCAACATGCGGCTGCTCGGCGAGCAGGACCGCGTGATGGGGCAACTGGTCGACGCGGCGATCGCGGCGATGGGCCCGCAGTACCCCGAGCTGCTCACCGACGCGGTGCGCATCCGGGAGGTGTGCGAGAACGAGGAGCGGGCGTTCCTGTCGACGCTGCGCACCGGCACGACGTTGTTCGACACCGCGGTCGCCGACCTGCGGGCCGCGGGCGGGGACACCCTCGCCGGGGAGAGCGCGTTCGCGCTGCACGACACGTACGGCTTCCCCATCGACCTCACCCTCGAGATGGCCGCCGAGCAGGGCGTACGCGTCGACGAGGCGGGCTTCCGGCGGCTGATGACCGAGCAGCGTGAGCGGGCCAAGGCCGATGCGAAGGCGCGCAAGGCGGGCCTGACCCCGACCACTGTCTACCGCGACGTGATGGCCGCGGCCGGCGCGACCGAGTTCACCGGCTACACCGAGACCGCGACCGAGAGCCGGCTCGCCGGGCTGCTCGTGGACGGCGCCAGCGTCGCGGCCGCGCCGGAAGGCACCGCGGTCGAGCTGATCCTGGACCGCACCCCGTTCTACGCCGAGGGCGGCGGCCAGCTGGCCGACTCCGGGACCATCCGGCTCGCCGGCGGCGCGGTCGTCGAGGTCGACGACGTGCAGCAGCCCGTACCCGGGCTGTACGTCCACCGCGGCCGGGTCACCGACGGGGAGGCCGTGGTCGGCGAGGGCGCGCAGAGCCTGGTCGACGTGCTGCGCCGCCGCTCGATCTCCCGTGCGCACACGGCCACCCACATGGTGCACAAGGCGTTCCGGGAGGCGCTCGGGGAGACCGCGACCCAGCTCGGCTCGGAGAACTCCCCGGGCCGGTTCCGCTTCGACTTCCCCTCGCCGCACCCCGTACCGCCGTCGGTGCTCGCCGACGTCGAGGACCGCGTCAACGAGCTGCTGGCGCAGGACCTCGACGTGCACGCCGACGTGATGAGCCAGGCCGAGGCCCGCGCGATCGGGGCGATGGCGCTGTTCGGGGAGAAGTACGGCGACCGGGTACGGGTCGTGTCGGTCGGGGACTGGAGCCGCGAGCTGTGCGGCGGCACGCACGCGCAGCGCTCCGGCCAGCTCGGCCTGGTCAAGTTCCTCTCCGAGGGGTCGATCGGGGCGGGCGTACGGCGGGTCGAGGCGCTGGTGGGCGTCGACGCGTACCGCTACCTGGCCCGCGAGCACCTGCTCGTCTCGCAGCTCGCGGAGATCGTGAAGGCCCGCCCGGAGGAGCTGCCGGAGCGGATCGAGGCGGCGCTGGCCAAGCTCAAGGAGACCGAGCGGGAGCTCGCCCGGCTGCGCTCGGAGGCGCTCGCCGCCGGTGTCGGCGCGCTGCTGGGCGACGGCGTCGAGGCCGGCGGGGTGCGGTTGTACGCCTTCCGCGCTCCGGACGGGGTCGACGCGGGCGGGCTGCGCGAGCTGGTCACCAAGGGGCGCGGCACCGTCCCGGGCGCCGTACCGGCCGTGCTGCTCGGCGCCGCGGTCAACGACGGCAAGGTCGCGCTCGTGGCCGCCACCAACGAGGCGGGCCGCGCGTCCGGGCTGTCCGCGGCGGCGGTGCTGCGGGCGGCGCTGCCGGCCGTCCGCGGGCGCGGCGGCGGCAAGGACGACCTCGCGCAGGGCGGGGGCAGCGACCCGAGCGGGGTCGACGCCGCCTTCGCGGCCGCCCTCGACTCCGTACGCACCGTGTCCGCACGATGACGGCCATTCCGGATGAATGTGGCAGGACGCCGCTCTTAGCGGCGTCCTGCCACATTCATCCGGAACCCGGAGCCTGAGCGTGAGGCGGGGGGTACGGCTCGGGGTGGACGTCGGGTCGGTACGCGTCGGCGTCGCGCGTAGCGACCCCGACGGCACGCTCGCCGTACCGGTGGCCACCCTCGACCGGCCGCGCGGCGACCGGGGGCCGCGCGCCGACCTGACCGGGCTCGCCGACCTCGTCACCGAGTACGACCCGCTCGAGCTCGTGCTCGGCCTGCCGCTCGGGCTCGCCGGACAGGAGGGTGCCGCAGCGGCAGCGGTACGCACGTACGCGCGCGACCTGGCCGGCGCGCTCGCGGCGCGCGGGCTCGCCACGCCGATCCGCCTCGTCGACGAGCGCCTGAGCACGGCGCAGGCGGCCAAGGGCTTACGATCCTCGGGGCGGGACACCCGCCGCAGCCGCGCGGTGATCGACCAGGCGGCCGCCGTGGTCATCCTGCAGCACGCGCTCGAGTCGGAACGGACCGCGGGACGCCCGCCGGGCGAGCTCGTACCGGGACACACGCACGACGAGGACCGAGGGTGAGGAGCCGGGCATGAGCCAGCTCGGGCTCGGCATGACCGCGGACGAGCAGACCGACCCCGGCTCGCGCGGCCCGCGGCGCCGCACCGGCGCGGCAGTCGTGCTCGCCTTCGTCGTCGTCGGCGCGCTGATCTTCGCGGCCGGCTTCTTCGGCATCCGCGCGATCACCGGCGGGCAGGACTTCAGCGGGGAGGGGACCGGGCGTGTCGTCGTCGAGGTGACGCCGGGTCAGCCGCTGCGTGAGATCGGCCGGTCCCTCGCCGCCGCGGGCGTCGTCAGCAGCGCCGACGCGTTCGCCTCGGCCGCCGCCGCCGAACCCCGCTCCACCTCGATCGCGCCCGGCTCGTACGTCATGCGGCTCGGCATGAGCGGAGCCGCCGCCGTCGAATGGATGCTCGACCCGGCCTCGCGCGACGTCGCCCGGGTGGTGATCCCGGAGGGGTTGCGCCTCTCGCAGCTCGTCGAGGTCGTCGCCAAGGAGACCGGCATCTCGGTGGAGGACCTGCAGGCCGCGCTCGCGCACGCCGGCGACCTCGGGCTGCCGGCCGAGGCGAACGGCTCGCCGGAGGGCTACCTGTTCCCCGCCACGTACGAGTTCGCCCGCGACGCGACCGCTGACGACGTGATCGCCACCATGATCAAGCGGGGCAGGCAGGCGGCGCGCGATGTCGACCTCGCCGGCGGTGCGGCCGCCCTCGGCATCAGCGCGCACGAGGCGCTGACGGTCGCGAGCCTGGTGCAGGGCGAGGCCGCCGTCGCCGACTACCCGAAGGTCGCCCGGGTGATCTACAACCGGCTCGCGAAGGACATGCGCCTGCAGCTGGACTCGACCGTCAACTACGGCCTCGGTACGTCCGACCTGCACCTGTCCGCGGCCCAGCTGGCCTCCGACACCCCGTACAACACGTACGTCCACCAGGGACTGCCGCCGACGCCGATCGGCGCACCCGGGGAGCAGGCGATGGAGGCGGCGCTGCACCCGGCCAAGGGCCGGTGGATCTACTTCGTCTCGACGGACCCCGCCGCCAAGATCACCAAGTTCACCGACTCGTACCGGCAGTTCCTGCGATGGAAGAAGCAGTTCCAGGCCAGCGGGTGAGCGGCGCCCGGCGCGCTGCCGTGCTCGGCCGCCCGATCGCGCACTCGCTGTCGCCGGTGCTGCACCGCGCTGCGTACGCCGCGCTCGGCCTGGCCTGGTCGTACGACGCGATCGAGCTCGACACGGCCGGGCTGCCCGCGTTCCTCTCCGGGCTCGGCCCGGAGTGGGCCGGCCTCTCCCTGACCATGCCGCTGAAGGCGGCGGTGCTGCCGCTGCTGGCCGAGCGGTCCTCCTCGGTCGTGCTCACCGGATCGGCCAACACCGTCGTGCTGACCGAGCGTGGCCCGGTCGGGTCGAACACCGACGTCGCCGGGATCGTCGAGGCGCTGCGCACCGACGCACCGGAGCGGCTCGCGACCGCGCGTACCGCGACCCTGCTCGGCGGCGGGGCGACGGCCCGCTCCGCGCTGGCCGCGCTCGACGCGCTGGACCTGCGCGACGCGAGCGTCGTCGTACGCCGTCCGGAGGCCGCCGACGACCTGCGGCGCCTGGCCGAGGCCGCGGGCGTACGGCTGCGCGTCGCGCCGTGGGCGGACGCGGCCGCCCACCTGGATGCGGACCTGGTGATCAGTACCGTGCCCGCCGGGGTCGCCGACTCGCTCGTGGCGGACCTCGGCAACGCGCACGGGGTCCTGCTCGACGTGGTCTACGCACCCTGGCCGTCCCCGCTCGTGGCCGACTGGCAGCGCCGCGGCGGCCAGGTCGTACCGGGCCACGCGATGCTGCTGCACCAGGCGGCGCACCAGGTCGAGCTGATGACCGGGCAGCCGGCCCCGCTCGCGGCGATGCGCGCAGCCCTCACCGCAGCCGTCGTTCTGTCCGGCTGAGCAGCCGCCGGCGGCTCACGTGAGCCGTTGATCGAGCCCGTGGCGTAAACGATCGGGGGCCGATCAAGGTCGGTTCGGTCGGTCACTGTGGGAGTCGGGTTGAACTGGTTGGATCGCGCCTCGGGGTGCCCTCGCTAGCGGCCGCGGTGGAGCTTGCGCAGGTTGTGGGCGGTGCAGACCAGGAGCCATTCGGCGTTCGC
>OFIS01000058.1_pt1 | contig 144271 bp, 133 predicted proteins | sample 1775071 | NCBI WGS metagenome assembly OFIS01 (sample SAMN08195774, study PRJEB24354) | sludge metagenome | isolation source: sludge from phenol fed wastewater aerobic bioreactor C | place: India: Nagpur | collected 2016-09-17 | reverse complement strand
CGGCCAAGACCTACGACCTGGAGGTCTGGCTGCCGGCGCAGGACACCTGGCGGGAAATCTCGTCGGTGTCCAACTGCCTGGACTTCCAGGCGCGGCGCCTGCAGGGGCGTTTCCGCCCCGAAGGCCCCAAGGCCCGGCCGGAATACCTGCACACGCTGAACGGATCCGGGCTGGCCGTGGGCCGCGCCCTGGTGGCCGTGCTGGAAAACTACCAGCAGGCCGACGGCAGCATCGTGATCCCGCCCGTGCTGCGCCCCTACATGGGCGGGCTGGAGGCCATCCGGGCCTGAGCGGCCGGGCGGGGCGCCCGTTCGGCGGATGGGTTCCGGCGCATGGTTGAGGGCCGCCCTGCGCGGCCGGTGCGCCGGAAGCCTTCCGTCGAGCCTAGGTCTTGCGGGCCTTCGGGCCGCGGTAGCGCGGCATGCCGGGCGTGCCCGGGGCCGCCGCCGTGTCGGAGGCGGCCGCATCGGGCGCTTTCCGGTCGGCGCCGATGCGCGTGATCAGGACCAGGCAGCCCACCCAGAACAGCAGGGTCAGGACCGTGGCCAGCAGGCTGTGGAAACTGGCATAGCCGGTCGCGGCCGAGGCCCGGATGCCGAAGGTGTCGGCGATGACGGGGATGTTTCCCAGGCCTTCGACCATCAGGCGGCCGGGCAGGGAAAAAGCCCATTTCAGGGCATCGATGACCTCCCAGCCGGCGACCGAACCGTTGCCGTCGATGTCGAGCACGAAATGCAGGGCTTGGATGTTCATGGCGGACCCCCGGCTGCGTTGATGCCTGAATCCACTATAGGCCAGAAGGCGGGGGGCGGGCAACGGGGCGCGACACGGGGTGCGACGTGCCCGCCGGCATGCGTTGACCCGGCTCAAAGCCCGTGGGCGTGGCGGGCCGGCCCGGAACGATGCGTCTGGATTCATGCTATGATGCGCGACTCGACTCGCAATGCGTCGTACCCGGAGAGGTGGCAGAGTGGTCGAATGTACCTGACTCGAAATCAGGCGTACGGTTTCCCCGTACCGTGGGTTCGAATCCCACCCTCTCCGCCAGTTTCAAAACGACAGGCCCTTGGATTCCCAGGGCCTGTTCGTTTTTTGGGGTTCGCGCAGGGCGCGATGTTGTCGTGGTCGCTTTTGGCGAATCCGTACACGAAAAAGCCGCGCTCCGCTCTGCGATACAGGATGATGGTATCGGAATCATAAGCGCTGGGGCGGCGCCATGTCCGATGCGCTATGGCAGGAACGACGCGCCCTCAAGCCGCCGCCAGCCCTATCGCCACGCGCTGGCGCTTGATCAGCAGCGCGATCACGGCGGCGACGAGGCCGGTGGCGCCCGAGAGCACGAAGGCCAGCAGGTAGCTGCCGGACGCCTCGCGGACGAAGCCGCCCATCCAGGCCGCCGTGGCGGCGCCGATCTGGTGGCCGGCGACGATCCAGCCGAACACCACCGGGGCGTCGCGGTCGCCGAAGATGTCGGTGGCCAGGCGCAGCGTGGGCGGCACGGTGGCGATCCAGTCCAGGCCGTAGAACACGGCGAAGATGGACAGACTGTAGAGCGAGAAATCGGTGTAGGGCAGCACCATCAGCGACACGCCGCGCAGACCGTAATACACGAACAGCAGCTTGCGCGGGTCGTAGCGGTCGGTGAGCCAGCCCGAAGCCGTGGTGCCGACCAGGTCGAACACGCCCATCAGCGCGAGCAGGCCCGCGGCCTGGACCGGAAGGATGCCGTGGTCGCCGCACATTGCGATCAGGTGCGTGCCCACCAGGCCGTTGGTGGTGAAGCCGCAGACCCAGAAAGTGGCGAACAGGAACCAGAAGGCGCGGGTGCGGCTGGCGCGCCCGAGCGCGCCGAAGGCGGCGGCGATCAGGCCGGTGCGCGGCGCGGGAGGCGCGGGCGGATCGGCGGGGTCGCTGCCGTAGGGCAGCAGGCCCACGCTAGCGGGACTGTCGGGCACCAGCCGCCAGACCAGCGGCACCATGGCCACCATGGCGATGGCCACGGCCCAGACCGCGCGCGTCCAGTCGCCCGAGGAGGCGAGCGCCGCGAGCAGGGGCAGGAAGATCAGGTTGCCGGTGGCGGTGCTGGCGGTGAGGATGCCCATGGCCAGGCCGCGATGGCGGAGAAACCAGCGGCTGGCGATGGTGGCGCCCAGCACCGTGGCGACGGCGCCCGAGCCGATCCCCGAGAAAACGCCCCACAGGGCGACGAGGTGCCAGGACTGGGTCATGTAGGCGCTGGCGGCCGAGGAGGCCGCCATGACGGCCAGGGCCGCCAGCAGCACGCGGCGCAGGCCGAAACGGTCCATGGCGGCGGCGGCGAAAGGCCCCGCCATGCCGTAGAAGAAGATGCCGATGGCGGCCGCCAGCGAGATGGTCGCCCGGCTCCAGCCGAAGGCCTGGTGCAGCGGATCCAGCAGCACGCCGGGCGTGGCGCGCAGCCCGGCGGAGAACAGCAGGCAGAAGAAGATGACGCCCACCACCACGAAGGCGTAGCGCTGGCCCAGGCGGGACACGAGGGTGGAGTTCGCGGGACGCGCGGGAGAGGGCATGGTATGTTACTGACCGGTACGTTCTGGACGGGATATAATACGTACCGGTCAGTAACATCGTCAAGCGGAATCAGGCATCAGGAATCAATCGGGCGGAATCGAGCGGAATCATGAAAAAGACAGTGCAGGCCGGACCGCGTCCGGAGGGCCGGGCGTCCGCCGCTCCCAAGGCGGGGGCGCCGCGCGCGGCCGACCGCATCCGCAGCAGCGCGCGCGACCTGTTCTACCATCAGGGGATCCGGGCCGTGGGCGTGGATGCCATCGTGGCCGAGGCGGGCGTGACCAAGCCCAGCCTTTATCGCAGCTTCGCCTCGAAGGACGATCTGGCCGCGGCCTATCTGCGGGATTACGAGCTGGAATTCTGGCGCCGCTTCGATGCGGCGGCCGAGGCCCATCCGGGCGACCCGCGCGCGCAGGTCCTGGCCTATTTCGCCGGCCTGGCCGAACGGACCGGCCTGCCGGGATACCGGGGCTGCGGCCTGACCAACGCCTGCGTCGAATACCCCGAGCCCGATCACCCCGCCCGGCTGGTGTCGGTGGCGCACAAGCGGAAGGTGCGCGCGCGCCTGGCCGAGCTGGCGCGGCAGATGGGCGCGCGCGATCCCGGGGCGCTGGGCGACGGCCTGCAGCTCCTGCTGGAAGGCGCCTACGTGTCCAGCCAGATGTTCGGCGCGGACGGCCCGGCGCGGCACCTGGCGGATGCGGCGGCGCGCCTGATCGACGCCAGCCTGGCATAGGATCGCGCGGCGGCGCGCCGCCGGGGCTGCCTCATGGCCGCCTCAGGCGGCGGTCCCGCAGCCTTCCAGCGCCGGATAGTCGGTGTAGCCCTCGGCGCCCGAGGCGTAGAACAGTTCCGGCCGGGGGGCGTTGAGCGGCGCTCCCTGGGCGAAACGGACGGGCAGGTCGGGGTTGGCGATGAACAGCCGGCCGAAGGCGACCGCGTCGGCGCGGCCCCGCGCCAGCCAATCGGCCGCCTTGTCCTGGTCGAAGGCCTCGTTGGCGATGAATCGGCCCGGGAATTTCCCGCGCATCATCGGCGCCAGGCTGTCCGGGCCCTCGTGTTCGCGCAGGCACAGGAAGGCGATGCCGCGCCGGCCCAGCGCCTCGGCCACATAGCCGAAGGTTTCTTCGGGGCGGTCGTCGCCCATGTCGTGGCTGTCGCCCCGGGGCGCGAGGTGGACACCGACCCGGCCGGGCGACCAGACCTCCAGGATCGCGTCCGTGATCTCCAGCAGCAGGCGGGCGCGGTTCTCGATCGGGCCGCCGTAGGCGTCGGTGCGCCGGTTGCTGCGGCTCTGCAGGAACTGGTCGATCAGGTAGCCGTTGGCGGCATGGATCTCCACGCCGTCGAAGCCCGCCGCGCGCGCGTTTTCCGCGCCTTGCCGGTAGGCCTCGACGATGCCGGGGATTTCGCCGGCGTCCAGGGCGCGGGGCGTGACGTAGGCCTTCTTCGGGCGCACCAGGCTGACGGTGCCGGCGGGCTGGAGGGCGCTGGGCGCGACCGGCAGGGCGCCGTCGAGATACAGCGGGTCGGAGATGCGGCCCACGTGCCAGAGCTGCAGGAAGATGCGCCCGCCGGCGGCGTGCACGGCGGCGGTGACTTTCTTCCAGCCTTCGACCTGGGCGTCCGACCAGATGCCCGGCGTGTCCGGATAGCCCACGCCCATCGGCGTGACGGCGGTGGCTTCGCTGATGATCAGGCCGGCGCCGGCGCGCTGGCGATAGTATTCGACCATCAGTTCGCCGGGCACGCGCCCGGGCTCGGCCCGGCAGCGGGTCAGGGGCGCCATGATGATGCGGTTGGGCAGCGACAGGTCGCCGAGCTGGAGCGGATCGAACAGAGTGGGCATGAGGGGCTTCCGGGAGTTGAACGAGGGATACATGGGGCCGGGACGGGGTTTTCCAAGGCCCGCGTGGCCGGTGCGCGGCGGTATGGGGTGCGGCGGTATGGGAATACCACCCGGGCGCCGGCCCGGGGCGCCACAATGGGCGGATGCGGCGTCCGAATGCGCAGACTGCATGCGGCGACATCCGCATGCGAAGCCCGCATGCGGGAGCACGCGGAATTCGGCGGCCGGCATCCACGCGCCGGGCGTCGGCCCGGGACTACTTTACAGGAGACGAACGATGGCGAAGAAATTGCTGATGCTGGTGGGCGACTATGTCGAGGACTACGAGGTCATGGTGCCGTTTCAGGCGCTGAAGGCCGTGGGGCACGAGGTCGATGCGGCGTGCCCGGGGAAGAAGGCCGGCGAGTGGGTGGCCACCGCCGTCCACGACTTCGACGGCGCCCAGACCTACAGCGAAAAGCCCGGGCATCGCTTCACCGTCAACCGCGATTTCGACGCGGTGGACGCGGCGGCCTACGACGCGCTGGTGATCCCCGGCGGGCGCGCGCCCGAGTACCTGCGCATGGACGAGCGCGTGCTGGCCATCGTGCGGCACTTCGACGCCGCCGCCAAGCCCATCGCGGCGATCTGCCATGGCGCGCAGCTGCTGGCGGCGGCCGGCGTGCTGCAGGGCCGCACCTGCTCCGCCTATCCGGCCTGCGCGGCCGAGGTCCGCCTCGCGGGCGGCCGGTATGCCGACATCGCGGTGGACCAGGCCCACACGGACGGCAACCTGGTGACCGCGCCGGCCTGGCCCGCGCATCCGGCCTGGATCGCCCAGTTCCTGGCGGTGCTGGGCACGCGCATCCAGCATTGACGCACCCGGGCGCACGCCTCGTCCGGCGCACGCCTCGCCTTTCGGGGCGAGGCCGGGAGGCCGCCTCCCGGGATTTCCCCCCGGGATTTCCCTCTTGCGCGGTCCGGGCGGCCGTCTCTACAGTCACAAGATTCAGTGCCCGTTCCGGAGTCCGCGTCATGTGCGAAATCTTCATCAGGGCCAATCCCCGGTCCTACGACAGCGAATCCCGCTCCCTGCGCCTGCATGGCGTGGCGACCAGCGTGCGCCTGGAGCACCTGTTCTGGCAGGTGCTGGAGGACATCGCGCGGCGCGACGGCATGCGGGTGACCCAGCTGATCGAGCGCCTGTACGACGAACTGCTGGAACACCGCGGCGAGACCGGCAATTTTTCCTCCTTCCTGCGCGTCTGCTGCCTGCGCTACCAGATGCTGCAGGTCGACGGCCGCATTCCGGCGGATGCGGGCGTGCCGCTGCGCTCGCTGGACGCGCGCGCCGTGCTGCGGGGCCTGCCCGAGCTGATGTGCGAGGACGAGGCGGCCTGAGCCGCCGCCCTGGCAGCGGCCGCTGCCACCGCCGCAATTGCCGCCGCTCCCGACGCAGCCCCTGCCGCCGCCGAAACGGATCCCCCGGACCGCGCATCCAATGGCGCGAAACACGGCGATTCCCGCCGCGCATACCGGGAGATTCTCATGTCCTCACGTTCCTTCCTGACGGCGGCCGCGGCCGCCCTGGCGCTCGGCCTGGGCGCGCCCGCGACCCAGGCGGCCGGCGCATCGGCGCTCAAGGCGCCGCCGGCCGCCCCCTACAAGGCGGTCAGTTCGCTGGTGAAGCTGCCCGACTTCATTCCCGGACTGGGGCAGCTGTTCGTCGATCCCGCCACGCTGCCGGCCGGACCCTTCCTGGGCTACGACCATGACGGCCGCCTGGTGAACACCACCTATATGATCCCGCTGGCGCTGATGAAGCCCGACATGCACCTGAACGACCTGAAGGTGCCGGCCGGCGCGAAGGTGGATCACGTGGACATCATGTACAACGCGGGGCATCCCGGCGTGGAAGAGCCGCACATCCACATCGTGCTGTGGAACGTGCCGGCGGCGCAGGAAAGCCGCGTGGCGAAATGAACGCGCCCCTGCACGGCCACGCGCTCCCGCACGACCCGCGCCGCCGGCTGCTGCTCGCGGCCGGTGGCGGCCTGCTGCTGGCGGCGGTCCTGCCGCGGCCGGCGGGGGCCGATAAGGCGGTCGAGATCGGCATGTCGGGCACGCCGAGCGGCTCGCGGGTCTGGTTCCGTCCCCGGGGCCTGCTGATCCGGCCGGGCCAGGCCGTCCGCTGGGTCAACCGCGACGCCGGCAACGTCCATACCTCGACGGCCTATCACCCCGCCAACGGCAAGCCGCTGCGCATGCCGGCGGGCGCGAAGCCGTGGAATTCGGACTATCTGCTGCCGGGACAGTCCTACACCGTGGTGTTCGAGGCGCCCGGCGTCTACGACTATTTCTGCCTGCCGCACGAGCACGCGGGGATGGTCGGCCGGATCGTGGTGGGGGACGTGGATGCCGCGCCGCCCTATGCCGATACGGACGCGCGGCTGCCCCCGGCCGCCGCGGCGGGCTTTCCCGCGGTGGCGGCCATTCTGAAGCAGGGCCGGATCGATTGACCGCGGGGTGCGGGGACGTCGTTGGCGAAGTCCCGATCGTGCCCGCCACCTGATTGGCCGTGCCCCGGCGGCCGTGCCCGGAGGGCGATGCTTTCTTCAGCCGCCCGCGGCCCGCACCCGCGCGAGGACGCCGGCCACGATGCGGTCGCAGCGCTGGCCCGCGAACGAGAAGGCGCCCGCCGCGCGCGGGTCGAAGTCCGGCTGCAGGGCCGCCTGCAGCAGGCGGCGGGCGCGCATGAAGCGCACGCGCACGGTGGCTTCGGGCAGCCCTAGGACGAGCGCGACCTCGGCGGCCGGCATGTCGTCCACGGCGCGCAGCACGAAGACGGTGCGGTAGAGGTCGGGCAGCTCGTCGATGCGCCGCTCCAGGCGGCGCCGCAGTTCGGCGCGCCAGGCCATCTGGTCGGGGCCGGCGGAGGCGGGGGCCTCGGTGTCGGGAGCGTGCGTCGGCATGGGGTCGTGTTCGTGCGGAGACTGGTATGCGGATTGGATGAGCGCCTCGCGCGTTTTGTTTCGCCGCCGCCGCATCAGGGCCTCGTTGATGGCGATGCGCGTCAGCCAGGTGGCGGGCCGGGCTTCCGCACGGAAGTCCCGCAGGTGGCCGTAGGCCTTCCACCAGGCCTCCTGGACGGCATCCTCGGCCTCGGATTCGTCGCGCAGGATGCTGCGCGCCGCCCGGTAGAGCTGCTGGTTGTGGCGGCGCATCAAGGCCTCGAAGGCCGCCAGGTCGCCGTCCGCCGCGCGCCCGATCAGCGCGAGGTCGTCCGTGGCCGCAGGATCGTGCTGGAGCTGGATGTCCACGTGAACTCCTGAAAGAATACCGTGGCGATTGGATGAGGCCAGGCCGGGAAACGTTTCACGCCGCGCATCAGGCCTTCTTGCGTTCGGCCAGTTCGTCCAGGGTCTGCAGGGCCAGGGCGGAATGGGCGTAGGCGCCGCCCGCCCGCATCTCGGCCGCCACCCAGATGGCTTCCATGATTTCCGCGCCGGACGCGCCCGCGCGGGACGCGCCTTCGGTGTGGCCCTTGATGCAATAGGGGCACTGGGTGACGTGCGCCACGGCCACGGCGATCAGCTGCTTGGTCTTCGCGTCCAGCGCGCCGGGGGCGAACACGGCCTTGCTGAAGGCCTTGAACGCGGACAGGGCCTCGGGCGCGAGTTCGGCGCGCCGCCGGGCCAGTTCGGGAGTGGGGTGGGGATACATCGGAGAATCCATGATGCGGGCTCCTGGAGGGTGATGGAGAGAGGCTGTGGTGAAAGGGGCTGCGATGAAGATCATCATAGACCCGTACCCCCCGCGCGGCCAGGAAAGCCCCGGCCGGGGCAGGGGATCGGTCCCCGCGCCCGCGGCGACGCGCGGAGGCGCCGGCCCCGCGCTCTCACGCTGTGGGCTGGACGGCTGGCGTGCGTTCCATCCGGTTCCGGCGGGCGGGAGACCTACAATGGCGGTTTTCCATTTCCGGATGACCCCTATGGAATCCCGCCGGCCCATGGACGGCCTGGCCTCCGGCCTGATGCTGGTGCTGTGCCTGGTCTGGGCGCTGCAGCAGATCGTGCTCAAGGCCACCGCCCCCGACTTCTCCCCGGTGTTCCAGATCGCCGTGCGCAGCGCCGTGGGCGGAATGCTGGTGGGCCTGTTCATGGCCTGGCGCGGCGAGCGCCTGGACGGCGCCCTGGCCTTGTGGCGCCCGGGGCTGTTCGCCGGAATCCTGTATGCCGTGGAGTTCCTGCTGGTGGGCGAAAGCCTGCGCCACACCTCGGCCAGCCACGTCGTGGTGCTGCTGTATACGGCGCCAATCTTCGCGGCGCTGGGGTTGCACTGGAAGCTGCCCGACGAGCGCCTGGCCGCCGCGCAGTGGCTGGGCGTGGCGCTCGCCTTCGGCGGGGTGGCGCTGGCGTTCCTGTGGCGCGACGAGGGCGTGCGGGCGGCGGGCGCCGCCATGCTGTGGGGCGATCTGCTGGCCCTGCTGGGCGGGGCCGCCTGGGGCGCGACCACCGTGGTGGTGCGGGTGACGCGGCTGGCCGCGCTGCCCGCCAGCCAGACCCTGATGTACCAGTTGGCGGCGGGCGCCGTGTGCCTGCTGGCGGCCGCGTTCCTGATGGGGCAGACGGAATTCCGCATGACGCCGATGGTCTGGGCCAGTCTGGCCTTCCAGGCGGTGTTCGTCGCGTTCCTCAGCTATCTGGCCTGGTTCTGGCTGCTGCGCAAGTACCTGGCGTCCCGCCTGGGCGTGTTTTCCTTCCTCACGCCGCTGTTCGGCGTGGCCCTGGGCGCCTGGCTGCTGGACGAGCCGGTGGGGGCGGGCTTCCTGGGGGGAACGCTGCTGGTGGTGTCCGGGGTCGTGCTGCTGAGCGGCTACGGCTGGTACCGCCAGTGACGGGGGCGGCGGGACGAGTCCGGACACTGATCGGTCCCTGCGGACTGATCGGTGCCTGACGGGACATTACGGCGCGACCGAGGCGCCCCGGATGCCGTGGCGCGCCAGCGCCCGGGCCACGAAGCCGGACGCCTTGCAGCGTTCGACGAAGTCGGCCAGCGCGGCGGCGGCCTGCGCCGGGCGCGATTTCGGCAGACCCATGGCCTGCTCGATCACCATGAACCGGCCGGGCAGCAGACGCACGCCGCCCACCCGGTCGGCGTCGGCCTGGAGCTGCTGGCGCACGCCCGCGGCGACTTCCTGGCCGCCGGCCAGGAAGTCGTCCACCACGCGCTGGGAATTTTCCGCCCGCACGATTTCGGCCTGCTGCAGGTGGCGGCTGAGGTACAGGTCGTAGGCGCTGCCCTGGCCCACCACGACGCGGTGGCCGGGCCGGTCGACCTCGGCGTTGTCGCGCAGCGGGGAATCCTCGCGCACCAGGTAGGCGCCTTCGATGAGCACGTAGGGCGCGGTGAAGGCGATGCCTTCGCCGCGCTTGGGATCGATGGCGAAGAAGCCGATGTCCGCGGCCTGGCCGGCGACGGCCTCCACCGACTGGGCGGCCTTGTCGAACACCGCCAGCTCCAGGGGCACGCCGAGTTCGCGCGCCAGTTCCCCGGCCAGGTCCACGGACACCCCGGAGACTTCGCCGGTGCCGGCGTCGCGCCGGGCCAGCAGGGGATTGCCCAGATTGATGGAGGCGCGCAGGGCGCCGGTGGGAGCGAGGGCGGCGGACAGGGACATGGCGGGCTCGGCGAGGTGATCGATGGTGCGATTGTATAAGGGAGAAGGATCGGTGTACCGTAGACCGTTTCTCGTATCCCGGAGCCTTTCATGCCGCATGCCCCCGCCTCGATCTCCGTCGCTTCGCCGGAGACGGCGCGCGCCGTCGTTTCCTTCTGGCGCGAGGCAGGCCCCGCCCGGTGGTTCGCCAAGGACGCCGCCTTCGACGTCGAGTTCCGCGAGCGGTTCCGCGCCGCCCACTTCGCCGCCGCCCGGCGGGAACTGGAAGACTGGCTGGAGCATGCCGAGTCGGCCCTGGCGCTGATCCTGCTGCTGGACCAGTATCCCCGCAACGCCTTCCGCGGCACGGGCCACATGTACGCCACGGACGGCCTGGCGCTGGCCTATGCGCGCCGCTCGCTCTGCTTCCTGGAGCGGATCGAGCCCGCCTTGCGCGGCTTCGTCTGCCTGCCCTTCATGCATGCCGAGGACCTCGCCGTCCAGGAGGAATCCGTGGCCCTGTACGCGCGCGAGGTGCCCGCTTCGCTGCACTGGGCGGTGGAACACCGCGACATCATCCGGCGGTTCGGCCGGTTCCCGCACCGCAACGGCGCGCTCGGGCGTACCAGCACCTCGGAGGAGGAGCGGTTCCTGGACGAAGGAGGATTCGGGGGATGAGGCAGGACACAGAGCAGTCCCTGCGGACTGCTCTGTGCCTGACGAATCCGACCGGCCTGCAGGCCGGGAGGTGGAGGGATGCGACAGCTGTAAAAGAGCAGTCCCTGCGGACTGCTCTGTGCCTGACGAATCCGACCGGCCTGCAGGCCGGGAGGTGGAGGGATGCGGCAGCTGTAAAAGAGCAGTCCCTGCGGACTGCTCTGTGCCTGACGAATCCGACCGGCCTGCAGGCCGGGAGGTGGGGGGTGCGGCAACGGTAAAATGGTCCCAGCCTGACGAATCCGAACCGATTACTCCGCGCTCCCATGTCCGAATCCCGTCCCGACCCCCTGATCATCGAACCGTCCGCGGGCGCGCCCGCGCAGCTCTTCGTCGTGCTGCACGGCGAATCGGCCGCGCCGGAGCAGGTGCTGGAGCTGGTGGCGGCGATTAGGCAGGCCTTTCCCCAGGCGCTGATCGTCCAGCCGCACGGGCCCTTCGGCGCGGGCGCGGCGCGGCGCTGGATCGCCCGGGCGCACCCGGATGCCGAGGCCTATGTCGGCCTGGTGGCCGATGCAGGGGCCGCGCTGGCGGACGAGGTCCGGGCCTGGCAGCGCAGCCGCGGCCTGAGCGGGGAGCAGACGGCCCTGGCGGGATTTTCCGAAGGCGCCGCCGTGGCGCTGGAGGCCGCCTGCGCCGACACCGGGCTGGCCGGCCGGGCGCTGCTGTTTTCCACGCGCTTCGCCACGCTGCCGCAGGCCGCGCCCATGCTGACCACCCTGCACCTGCTGCACGGCGCGGCGGATCGCGTCGCGCCCGTGGACCAGGCGCGCCGGGTCCACGGCCATCTGGCCGAGCTGGGCGGCGACGCGACCCTGGACATGGCTTCGGGCGTCGGGCACGAACTGCATCATGCCCTGATCCGCCAGGCCATCGCGCGCCTGCAGGGCTATCTGCCGCAGCGCGCCTGGGAGGCGGTGATGGGCGCGCCGGACCTCCGGGTCGACGAGTACGACGCCGACGACGGCGCGTCCGACGGGCCGGCCGGGGATGGCGAGACCCGGCACTAGGACCTGGCACTAGGACCCGGCACAGGGATCGGCAGCGGGACTCCGCCAGCGGAGGCATCGGATGCGCGGGCGCGCCCGCCTCGCGTCCTACAGCCCCTGGCGCCGCCGGAAGGCGCGGCCCGCGGCCTGGGCGCACAGCACCAGCACCGTGGACAGCACGATCATGAACAGGCCCAGGGCCGACAGCTTGCCCCAGAGGCCGTCGTCGGCGTAGCTCAGGATCTGGATGGCCAGGACCTCCGTGCCGGGGCGCGACAGCACCACGGACACCGTCAGCTCGCGCAGGAACATGGTCGCCATGAGGATCCAGGCGGACACGATCCCGGGGACCAGCAGCGGGATCACGATGCGCCGCAGGGTGGTCAGGCGCCCGGCCCCGCAGACCAGCGAGGATTCCTCCAGGTGGCCGTGGATCTGCACGAAGGCGCTCGCCAGCGGCCGCACCCCGTAGGGCAGGTAGGCCGCCACGTAGGCCAGCAGCAGCGCCGCCAGGGTGGAATACAGCGGCGTCTGCACGAAGAACCACATGAAGCCGATGCCGATGACGATGCCGGGAAAGGAGAACGACAGGAAGCTGAGCGTCTCCAGCAGTGTCGCCAGCGGGCCGCGCGTCTTGACGACGACGTAGGCCACGCCCAGGGACAGCGCCACCCCCAGGGTGGCGCCCACGACCGCCAGAAACAGGCTGTTGCGCAGCGCCAGCAGGGCGCCGGGTTCGTGGAAGACGGCGCTCCAGTGGCGCAGGTCCATGGCGGCGAAGGCCTGCGGGCCGGGCGGCATGACGTAGGGCACCAGCGACGTGTACAGCAGCACCAGCACCGGCAGCACGATCATCAGCAGGCACAGCAGCCCGACGGCCAGACCCAGCGGGCCTCGCAGGGGGCCGAGCTCGACCACGCCGGGACGGAAGCCGCGCGCCGAGACCGTGACGTACTTTTCGCCCTCGGCCGTCAGGGCGCGGTAGAGCACGATCAGGGCGATGGAGGCCGACAGCACGCTCATGCCGACGGCGGCCGCCTGGCCGTAGTCCGGCGCGAAGCCGGTGGAGATCATGTCGTACAGGTAGGTGGCCAGCACGTCCACGCGGCCGGGCGTGCCCAGGACGCGGGGCACGGCGTAGGACGCCAGGCTGCGCACGATGCCCAGGACGACGGCCGCCAGGATGGCGGGCCGCAGCACCGGCAGGGTGACCCGCAGCAGGGTGCGCGTCCAGCCCGACCCCGACACGCGCGCGGCCTCCTCCAGCGAGGGATCGAAGGCGGCCATGGCCGGGGCGATGATGAGGTAGGCGACGGGCATGTTCAGCAGCCCCTCGACCAGGGTCATGCCCCACAGCGAATAGACGTCGAAGGGCGCCGATTCCAGGCCGAACAGCCCCTGCAGCGCCTGGTTCAGCAGGCCGTTGCTGGGATTCAGCAGCAGCGCCCAGCTGGCCGAGAACAGCAGGTGCGGGATCATCATCGGGACGATGGACAGCACCGTGAAGAGCGGCTTGGCGGGGATGTCGGTGCGGGTGTTCAGGTAGGCCAGGAACAGCGCCAGCAGCGTGGCCAGCAGCGACGAGCCGAGCACGAACACCGCCGTGTTCAGGGTCACGTCCCACAGGTACGGATCGGTGTAGGCGCGGACGTATTTCGACAGGGTGAACTGGCCGAAGGCGGTCAGCCCCTGGGACAGGCTGCCCAGCAGCAGCATCAGCACCGGGCATAGGGTCAGGAAGCCGACCAGGATGATCAGGGTCCAGCTCAGGGGGCGCGACGACTGGGAGCGGGACGCAAAGCGGGCCATGGCGGCTTCAGGCGCTCAGCAGCAGGCAGTGGGCCGGGTCCAGGCGGAGCTCGACGCGCTCGCCCGGCACGGCCTGCACGTCCGGGTCGATGCGCGCCAGCAGCCGCTCGTCGTTGACGCGGATCTCGGCCTCGTAGACCTCGCCGACGAATTCCATGGATTCGATCGTGCCCTCGATCACGTTGAAGCCCGGGCCGACCTCGTTGCGCGTGACGCGGATGAATTCCGGGCGGATGCACAGCGTGGCCTCGGCACCCTCGGGCAGGTCGCGGGCCTGGCAGTGGATCGTGCCCAGGCCGCAGCGCGCCAGGGTGTAGTCGTTTTCCCGGTTGCGGACGATGGCGGGGAACTGGTTGGCCCGGCCGATGAAATCCGCCACGTAGCGGTGGCGCGCGTCGAAGTACATGTGCTGCGGGGTGCCGGTCTCGATCACGCGCCCGGCCTGCATCACGGCGATGGTGTGCGACAGGGCCAGGGCCTCGACCCGGTCGTGGGTGACGTACAGCGCGGTGATGCCGAGTTCGCCGAGGAAGCGGCGCAGCAGCTTGCGGGTTTCCTCGCGCAGCTTGGCGTCCAGGTTGGACAGCGGCTCGTCGAACAGGATCACGCGCGGTTCGGCCACCAGGGCGCGGGCCAGGGCCACGCGCTGCTGCTGGCCGCCGGACAGGCGCGTGGCGGGCTGCCGCTCGACGCCGCGCAGCTGGACGAATTCCAGCGCCCGCGCGACCTTCTCGCGGATCCGCGCCCGGGGCGCGCCGCGCACCTGCAGGGGATAGGCGATGTTGTCGAAGACCGACATGTGCGGCCAGATGGCGTAGGTCTGGAACACCATGCCCAGGCCGCGCTTTTCGGTGGGTACGGCGATGCGGCGCTCGGACGACCAGACGACGTCGTCGCCGATGCGGATCTCGCCGGCGTCCGGGGTCTCCAGGCCGACGATGCAGCGCAGCAGCGTCGTCTTGCCGCAGCCGCTGGGCCCCAGCAGGGTGAAGATCTCGTTGGCCGGGATGGTGAGGTCCACGTGGTCCAGGGCGGCGACGGTGCGGCCTTCGGACCGGTAGGTCTTGCACAGGCCTTCGATGCGGATTTCCATGGTGGGCGGAATTCAGCGGGCGCCGAAGATCTTGCCGAACTCGCGTCCCCAGCGCTGCAGTTCCTGGTCGGACAGGTCGCGCACGGCCTTGACCTGGACCTGGTCGATGCCCGGGATCGGCGGATGCACGCCCGGGGCCAGCACGTATTCGCCCACGTCCCTGGCCAGCAGCGACATGGCTTCGCGGCCCAGCCAGTAGTCCACGAAGGCGCGCGCGGCGGCCGGGTGCGGCGCCTTGGCCGTGACGGCGATGGCGCGGGCCGAGCCCAGCAGCGGGCCGGACGGCGGCCCCCAGGCCAGCGGCGCGGGCGCCTTGGTGACGATGTACTTGGGCATGGAAATGGCGATGCGCTTCTCGCCGCTTTCGATGGGCGCCGGCGTCGGGCCGAACGAGGCCACGAACATGGGCTGGTTGGCCGCCAGCGCCTTGACGAACTGCATCCATTCGTCTTCCGAGGCGAAGACCTGTTCCTTGAGCCCGACCAGCCAGGAGATCGTCGAGGCGTGGTTGGACGGGTTGGCCATCACGATCTGGCCGCGCCATTTCGGGTCGCCCAGGTCCTGGTAGCGCCGGGGCGCGTCGGCGACCTGCACGTGCTGGGTGTTGTACAGGTAGGAGACGTATTCCACTCCGAACAGGGTGATGTGCTCGTCCTTGGTGGCCCAGTCGGGATAGCCCTGGGCGGCCGGCGACCGGTAGGGTGCGAGGATGCCCTGTTCCTTCAGGAGTTCCAGCATCGGCAGGGGGGCCTGCACCACGTCGGCCGTGAGCTTGCCGGCGGCGGCCTCGGTCAGCAGGGTGGGGATGAACTTGGAGCTGGAGATCCGCGAATATTCGCCCTGGATGCCGGTCGCCTCGTGGAAGGCGTCCATGATGGGCTGCACGGCGGTGATGTTGGCGAAGAACGTCGCCTTGCCTTCGGCGACGGCGGCGGCGTCGACGGCGTCGGCGGCGCGGGCCCAGGCCGGCAGGCCGGGCAGCGCGGCGGCGCCCGCGAGTTTCAGGAAATCCCTGCGGGCAAGGAAGGGCTGCTTCATGGTTGACTCCTGAACGATGTCTTGGGCGTTTCTCGCATGGTAGTGTGCGGGGCAGCCGCCGGCAAGCGCGAGGGAAGCGCGCCGCCGGGCGCCTCGGGGCGCCGGCCGGGGCTGGCCTTCCCGTCGGCGGGGGCGTCTGCCGGCCGGGCCGCCGCCTACAGCAGCGCCTTGCGCAGGGCCTCGGGCGACTGGGGCGAGAGCAGGCCGGGGGCCACGTCGAACACGGTGCGCGCGCCGGTTTCCCCCGCGGACCTCATCCGCCAGGCGGCGCGCGCGTAGGCCACCAGCACGCTGGACGTGAAGGCCGGGTTGCTGTCGAGCTTCAGCGAAAATTCCATCACCTGGTTCTCGGCGGTGCCCGTCCGGCCGCTGCGGATCACGAAGCCGCCGTGCGGCATACCGGCGTGCTCGCGGGTGAGCGTCGCCTCGTCGATGAAGTGCACCGTGGTGTCGTAGTCGGCGAAGTAGTCGGGCATGGTGACGATGGCCCGCTCGACCTGGCGGGGATCGGCGCCCGGCTCCAGCACCACGTGGCATTCGCGCCGGTGCTTTTCGCGGGTCGAGAGCGCGGGCTGTTCGCCCGCGCGCACGCGCGCGACCGCCTCGGGGACGGGGATCGTGTACTGCACCCCGGCGCGCACGCCCGGTACGCGTCGGATGGCGTCCGAATGCCCCTGGCTCAGGCCCTTGCCCCAGAACGTGTAGGTGGCGCCGTCCGGCAGGATGGCCTCGCCCATCAGGCGGTTGATCGAGAACAGGCCCGGATCCCAGCCCACCGCGATGATGGAGAGGGTGCCGTGCGCGCGGGCGGCGGCGTCCACGGCCTCGAAGTATTGGGGAATCCGCGCGTGGGTGTCGTAGCTGTCCACCGTGGTGAACCATTGGGCCAGCGCGGGGCCCTGGACGGGCAGGTCGTCCTTGGAGCCGCCGCACAGGATCATGACGTCGATCTCGCCGCGATGCGCGGCGGCGTCGTCCAGGGAGTACACCGGTGTCGAGGGGTCGGGCAGGCGCAACGAGGCCGGATCGCGGCGCGTGAACACCCCGGCCAGGCGCATGTCGGGACAGCGCGCCAGGGCCGCCAGGGCGCCGCGCCCCAGGTTGCCGTAGCCTGCGACGCCGACGCGGATCGTGTGTGATGCCATGGAATTCCTTCGGAGAACATGAGGTGGGCATGCCGCGTGCCCGCCGTCCCGCGCGGGCGCGGCGCGTGCGGCGCGGCAAGTCTCGATTGTATCGGCTCGCCGGGGCGGCGCAGCCGCGACCACGGTGCAGGGCCGCCGTGCCCGGCCGCGGCGCAGGATCGCGGCGTAGGGCCGCCATGCCGGGCCGCGGTGCTAGAATGGCGCCCGTTCGCGGGTTCCGGAGGCCCGCCGCGCGCGCCGGCCCGACCGGGGCCGTGCGCGCAGGCCCGCCTCCGCGCGCCGGAAAATCCCTTCCCGGAGTCCATCATCCCCATGACGTCCCACGTCCTGAAATCCTTTCCCCTGTTCCAGTTCGTGCGCAACGGCAGCCTGGTGACGCAGATCATGATCGGCCTGGCCGCCGGCGCGATCCTGGCGCTCCTTTCGCCCGAAGCGGCCCGCGCCGCCGGCCTGCTGGGCGGCCTGTTCGTCACCGCGCTGAAATCCATCGCCCCGATCCTCGTCTTCGTGCTGGTGGCCGCCTCCATCGCCAACCACCAGCAGGGCTCGCAGGCGCGGCTGGGGCCGATCCTGGCCCTGTACCTGATCGGCACCTTCGCGGCGGCGGTGGTCGCCGTGGCGGCCAGCTTCATGTTCCCCCTGACCATCCGCCTGCAGCTGGGCGAGGCCGCGCTCAGCCCGCCCGGCGGCGTGGTCGAGGTGCTGCGCAACCTGCTCCTGAGCGTGGTGGACAATCCCGTGCGCGCCCTGGCCGAGGCCAACTACATCGGCATCCTGGCCTGGGCCATCGGCCTGGGCATCGCGCTGCGCCATGCCAACGCCTCCACCAAGGCCGTCATGGCGGACCTGTCGGCGGGCGTGTCGTACATCGTCAAGGTGGTCATCCGCACCGCGCCGGTCGGGATCTTCGGCCTGGTCGCCTCGACCATGGCCGAGACCGGCTTCGGCGCGCTGCTGGACTACGCCCGCCTGCTGGCGGTGCTGCTGGGCTGCATGCTGTTCGTGGCGCTGGTGGTCAACCCGCTCATCGTGTTCCTGCGGCTGCGGACCAATCCCTATCCGCTGGTGTTCACCTGCCTGCGCGAATCGGGCGTCACGGCTTTCTTCACGCGCAGTTCGGCGGCGAACATCCCGGTCAACATGGCCCTGTGCCGCAAGCTGGGCCTGGAGGAGGACACCTATTCCGTGTCCATCCCCCTGGGGGCCACCATCAACATGGCGGGGGCCGCCGTCACCATCACGGTGCTCACGCTGGCGGCGGTCCATACCCTGGGGATGGCGGTGGACCTGCCCACGGCGCTGCTGCTCAGCGTCGTGGCCGCGGTCTGCGCCTGCGGGGCGTCCGGCGTGGCCGGAGGATCGCTGCTGCTGATTCCGGTGGCCTGCAGCCTGTTCGGCATTTCCAACGACCTGGCGATGCAGGTCGTCGGGGTGGGCTTCATCATCGGCGTGCTGCAGGATTCCGCCGAGACGGCGCTGAATTCCTCGACCGACGTGCTGTTCACGGCCGCCGGTTCAGGCCTCCCCCGGCCCAGCGCTCGATGAGGGGCCAGAGCGCGTCGGGGGTGTCGGCGATGGCGTCGGCACCCCAGCGGGCCGGGTCGTCCGCGCAATAGCCGTAGGCCGCGGCCACGGTGACCATGCCGGCCGCCTGGCCGGCCACGATGTCGCGCTCGTCGTCGCCGATGTAGATGCAGTGCTCGGGCGCGATGCCGGCCTGGCGGGCGGCGTGCAGCAAGGGCTCGGGGTGCGGCTTGGTGTGGGGGGTGGTGTCGCCGCCCACCGTCACCAGGCAGCGGTCCTGCAGGCCCAGATGGCGCACGATGGGCAGGGCGAGCGATTCGACCTTGTTGGTCACGATGCCCCAGCCGTAGGACGGGCCGCCCAATAGGTCCAGCAGTTCGGCAATGCCGGGAAACAGGCGGGTGCGCACCACCATGGCCTCGGCGTAGTCGCGCAGGAAGCGCTGCCGGGCGGCTTCGTATTCGCCCGATCCGGCGTCCAGGCCCAGGGCGGCCTTCAGCAGGCCGCGCGCCCCGTGCGAGGCGTACGGCCGCAGGGCCTCGTAGGGCAGGGGAGGCAGTCCCCGGTAGTGGCGCTGGCGGTTGGCCGCGGCGGCCAGGTCCGGCGCCGTGTCGGCCAGGGTGCCGTCGAAATCGAACAGGACGAGGCGGTGCGGCATGGTCATTCGGGGCGCCGCGCGGCCATCAGGTAGTTGACGCCGGTGTCCGGCGTCAGGCTGTAGCGCCGGGTGAGGGGCTGGTAGCCCATGCCCGACAGCGCCACGACCTCCAGTCCGGCCGCGCGCGCGGCGGCGGCCAGTTCGCTGGGGGTGATGAAGTGTTCGTAGCTGTGCGTGCCCCGGGGCAGCATGCGCATCACGTATTCCGCCGCCACGATGGCCAGCAGGAAGGATTTCGGGTTGCGGTTCAGGGTGGAGAAGCACACCAGCCCGCCCGGGCGGACCAGCCGGGCGCAGGCGCCGACGACCGAGGCCGGATCGGGCACGTGTTCCAGCAGTTCCATGCAGGTGACGAGGTCGAACCGGCCGGCCTGCCGCTGCGCGTAGTCTTCCGCGCTGGCGCATTCGTACTGCACCTGGATGCCCGATTCGTGGCCGTGCAGCCGCGCGATCTGCAGCGACTGCTTGGCCAGGTCGATGCCCGTGACCCGGGCGCCCTCGGCCGCCAGGGCCTCGGCCAGCAGGCCGCCGCCGCAGCCGACGTCCAGCACCCGCTGGCCCTCCAGCGCGCCGGCCTGGGCGCGGATCCAGTCCAGCCGCAGGGGATTGATGTCGTGCAGGGTCTTCAGTTCGCCCTGGGGATCCCACCAGCTGGAGGCGAGGGCGCTGAATTTGTCGAGTTCCGCCGGATCGGCGTTGGCTGCGTGCATGGGCAGGCTCCAGAAGGCTCCAGAAATGAATAGGGCTCCGTCGAACGGAGCCCTATTGTATCCGCCGCGCGCGGGGCGCGGCGGCTTCGTGCGGCCAGCGGAATTACTTGCGGGTACCGACGATTTCGATTTCCACGCGGCGGTTCTGCGCGCGGCCTTCGCGGGTCTTGTTGGACGCGACGGGTTGCAGTTCGCCCTTGCCTTCGGCGTAGATGCGGTCGGCCGGCACGCCCTTGCTGATCAGGTATTGCTTGACCGAGTTGGCGCGGCGTTCGGACAGCTTCTGGTTGTAGGCTTCGGTGCCGATGGAGTCGGTGTGGCCGGTGGCGATGACCGTTTCCAGGTTGATCGAGCCGGCTTGCTGGGCGACCTGATCCAGGACCTGCTTGCCTTCGGGCTTCAGGGTGGACTTGTCGAAGTCGAAGAAGGTGTCGGCGTTCAGGACGACCTTGCTGGCGGTCGGGGCGACGACGGGCGCTTCGGCGACGGGCTTGCCGCAGCCTTCGGCGGCGGTGGCCGGCGTCCAGAAAGCATCACGCCAGCAGTTCTGGCCGCTCGCGTCCTTCCAGACATGGCCGTCCACGTTCGTCCAGTTGTCGGAGGCCGAGGCGGTGCCGACGGCAGACATGGCAGCAATGGCGAGTCCAATAGCGATTTTGGAGGGTTTGTTCATGTTTCTCCTCGTTTGAGCATGATGCTTGAAAGTGACCGCAGCGAACCCCCGCCGCATATCGAAGAACGCTTCCAGTATAGCAATGTCGAGTTGGAGTGCTCAGAAGTTGCGCTGGGTTTCATGCGTGTTAGGCGAAATCTTAAGGCATTTTCCCCCGCCGGGTTAAGTACAAATCCCTTCCCGCGCCCTCTTGGAGTGTTTTACGCGGATGGACGCGGCCGGGTGTCGGCTTTTAGCAACACCCGGACCGGCGGACCGGCCCGGATGCCGGCCGCGGGGGCCGGCGCGGTCCGCCGGGACCGGCCCGCCTGGAGCAGGGAGGCTGAATGATAGAATCATCGATTGGCCCGGGCTCCGTTCGGTCCAGTCATTCAAGCCTGAAGGTTTTTCGGATACGCCATGGATTCTTTCGCCAAAGAGACGCTGCCCATTTCGCTCGAAGACGAAATGCGGCGCAGCTACCTGGATTACGCGATGAGCGTGATCGTGGGGCGCGCCCTGCCGGACGTGCGCGACGGGCTCAAGCCCGTGCACCGGCGGGTACTGTTCGCCATGCACGAACTGAACAACGACTGGAACCGGGCCTACAAGAAATCCGCGCGCATCGTCGGGGACGTGATCGGTAAATATCACCCCCATGGCGATTCCGCGGTCTACGACACCATCGTGCGCATGGCCCAGGATTTCTCGCTGCGCTACATGCTGGTCGACGGCCAGGGCAACTTCGGCTCGATCGACGGCGACAACGCGGCGGCCATGCGCTACACCGAAGTCCGCCTGTCGAAGATCGCCCACGAGCTGCTGGCCGACATCGACCAGGAAACCGTGGACTTCGGCCCCAACTACGACGGCAGCGAACAGGAACCCCTGCTGCTGCCCTCGCGCCTGCCCAACCTGCTGGTCAACGGCAGCGCCGGGATCGCGGTGGGCATGGCGACCAACATCCCGCCGCACAACCTGTCCGAGGTCGTCGAGGGCTGCCTGTACTGCCTGCGCAACCCCGACTGCAGCATCGACGAGCTGATCGAACGCATCCCCGCGCCGGATTTCCCCACCGGCGGCATCATCTACGGCATGGCCGGCGTGCGCGAGGGCTACCGCACCGGGCGCGGGCGGGTGATCATGCGCGCCAAGGTCCACTTCGAGGACATGGAGCGCGGCAACCGCCAGGCCATCGTGGTCGACGCCATCCCCTATCAGGTGAACAAGAAGTCCCTGCAGGAGCGCATCGCCGAGCTGGTCAACGAAAAGAAGATCGACGGCATCTCCGACATCCGCGACGAATCGGACAAGGACGGCATGCGTCTGGTCATCGAGCTCAAGCGCGGCGAGGTCCCCGAGGTCGTCCTGAACAACCTCTACAAGAACACCCAGCTGCAGGAAACCTTCGGCATGAACATGGTGGCGCTGGTCGACGGCCAGCCGCGCCTGCTGAACCTGAAGCAGATGGTGCAGTACTTCCTCCAGCACCGCAGGGAAGTCGTCACCCGCCGCACCATCTTCCAGCTGCGCAAGGCGCGCGAGCGCGGCCACGTGCTGGAAGGCCTGGCGGTGGCCCTGGCCAACATCGACGACTTCATCGCCATCATCAAGGCGGCGCCCACGCCGCCGGTGGCGCGCCAGGCCCTGATGGACCGCAGCTGGGATTCGTCGCTGGTGCGCGAGATGCTCGAACGCGCCGACGCCAACGCCGCCTCGGGCGGGCGCGCGGCCTACCGCCCGGAAGGCCTGGACGCGCAATACGGCCTGCAGGCCGACGGCCAGTACCGCCTGTCCGAAGTCCAGGCCCAGGAAATCCTGAACATGCGGCTGCAGCGCCTGACCGGCCTGGAGCAGGACAAGATCGTCGGCGAATACCGTGAGATCATGGACACCATCGCCGACCTGCTGGACATCCTGGCCCGTCCGGAACGGGTCACCGCCATCATCGGCGACGAACTGCAGGCGATCCGCGCCGAATTCTCCAACGCCAGCAACGACCGGCGCCGCTCGGAAATCGAATACAACGCCACGGAGCTCGAAACCGAGGACCTCATCACCCCCATGGACATGGTGGTGACGCTGTCGCGCAGCGGCTACATCAAGAGCCAGCCGCTGTCCGAATACCGGGCGCAGAAGCGCGGCGGCCGCGGCAAGCAGGCCACCGCCACCAAGGAAGACGACTGGATCGACCAGCTCTTCATCGCCAACACGCACGACTACCTGCTGTGCTTCTCCGACCGGGGCCGCGTCTACTGGCTCAAGGTCTGGGAAGTGCCGCAGGGCTCGCGCAATTCGCGCGGCCGGCCCATCGTCAACATGTTCCCGCTGGTCGATGGCGAGACCATCACGGTGGTGCTGTCGGTCAAGGCCTTCAGCGACGACCATTACGTCTTCATGGCCACCTCGCGCGGGACGGTCAAGAAGACCCCGCTGTCGGATTTCTCCAACCCGCGCAAGGCCGGCATCATCGCCGTCGGCCTGGACGAGGGCGACTTCCTGATCGGCGCCGAGCTGACCGACGGCCAGCACGACGTGATGCTGTTCTCCGACGCCGGCAAGGCCGTGCGCTTCGACGAGAACGACGTGCGCCCGATGGGCCGCACGGCGCGCGGCGTGCGCGGCATGTCGCTGGAGGACGGCCAGTCCGTGATCGCCCTGCTGGTGGCGGAAGACGAAACCCAGAGCGTGCTGACGGCCACCGAGAACGGCTACGGCAAGCGCACGCCCATCGTCGAATACACGCGCCATGGGCGCGGCACCAAGGGCATGATCGCCATCCAGACCTCGGCGCGCAACGGCAAGGTCGTCGGCGCCGTGCTGGTGCAGCCCGAGGACGAGATCATGCTGATCACCACCGGCGGCGTGCTGGTGCGCACGCGGGTTTCCGAGATCCGCGAGATGGGCCGCGCCACCCAGGGGGTCACGCTGATCAACGTGGACGAGAACAGCCTGCTGTCGGGCGTGCGCCGCGTGGTCGAGAGCGACGCCGACGAGGACGAGGACACCGAGACCGCCGGCGCGGGCCCGGAATCGCCGGGCGGCGGCGCCCCGGCGGCCGAAGGCCCGGCCGAACCCCAACCCGACGAGGATCAGGAATCATGAACCGCCCCTGGAATTTTGCCGCAGGCCCTTCCACCCTGCCGCTCGAAGTCCTGCAGCAGGCCGCCGCCGAAATGTGCGACTGGCACGGCAGCGGTACCTCGGTCATGGAAATGAGCCACCGCGGCAAGCACTACAGCCGCATCCGCGACGAGGCCGAGGCCGACCTGCGCGCCCTGCTGGCGGTGCCGGACGACTTCGAGGTGCTGTTCATGCAGGGCGGCGCCTCGGCGCAGAACGCCATCGTGCCGCTGAACCTGATCGGCCGCGCCGGCCTGGGCCGGGCGGACTACGTGCTGAGCGGCCACTGGGCGCGCAAGTCCTTCAACGAGGCCGCGCGCTACGGCGACATCGCGGTGGCCGCCACGGCCGAATCCGAGACCGTCGTGGACGGCCGGCGCTACGGCCCCTGGTGCTGGCTGCCCGATCACGCCCGGTGGCGGGTCCGCCCCGACGCGGCCTATCTGCACCTGTGCGCCAACGAGACCATCGGCGGGATCGAACAGCCCGTCATGCCCGACATGGCCGCCCTGGGCGCGCCCGACGTGCCGCTGGTGGCCGACATGTCGTCCAACATCCTGTCGCGGCCCATCGACTTCTCGCGGCTGGGCATGGTCTACGCCGGGGCGCAGAAGAACGCCGGCCCGGCCGGGGTCACACTGACTTTCGTGCGCAAGGACCTGATCGGCCATGCGCTGCCGCAGTGCCCTTCGGTGTTCGACTACGCCAACGTGGCCGGCGCCCAGTCCATGTTCAACACGCCGCCCACCTATGCCATCTACGTGGCGGGCCTGGTCTTCAAGTGGCTGCTGCGCCAGGGCGGAGTGGCGGCGATGGACGCCGCCAGCGAAGCCAAGGCGCGCGCCCTGTACGACTACCTGGACGGCTCGGACCTGTACGAGAACCGCATCGCGCCGGCCTGGCGTTCGCGCATGAACGTGCCGTTCTTCCTGCGCGACGAGTCGCTGAACGCCGCCTTCCTGGCCGAGGCCGAGGCCGCGGGGCTGCTGGCCCTGAAGGGCCACAAGGCCGTGGGCGGCATGCGCGCCTCGCTGTACAACGCCATGCCCATGGAAGGCGTGCGGGCCCTGATCGATTTTCTCAAGGACTTCGAGGCCCGCCATGGCGGATGAACATACGCTCCAGTCCCGGCTGGAACCCCTGCGCCAGCGCATCGACGCGCTGGACACGCAGATCCTCGACCTGCTCAACCAGCGCGCGCGCGCGGCCCTGGAGGTCGGCGAGGTCAAGAAGGCGTTCGACGCCGCCGGACCGATCCTCAAGCCCGAGCGCGAGGCGCTCATCATCCGGCGGCTGCAGTCCGACAACCCCGGGCCGGTCCCGGATGAGGCCGTCGCCGCCATCTGGCGCCAGATCATCTCCACCTGTCGCGGCCTGGAAAGCGTGCTGACCGCCGCCTTCCTGGGGCCGCAGGGCTCGTTTTCCGAACAGGCGGCCTACGAGCATTTCGGCCATGCCATCACCGGCCTGCGCTGCGAGTCCTTCGACGAGGTCTTCCGCGCCGTCGAGGCCGGGCAGGCGGACGTCGGCATCGTGCCGGTGGAAAACTCCTCGGAAGGCGCGGTCAACCGCAGCCTGGACCTGCTGCTGAATTCCTCGCTGAAGGTCCTGGGCGAGCGCACCATCCGCATCCACCACAACCTGCTCACCCGCACCGGCGGGCTGGAAGGCGTCACCCGGGTGCTGGGGCATCCCCAGGCCCTGGCCCAGTGCCAGGCGTGGCTCAGCCGCAACCATCCCGAACTGGAGCGCCTGCCCGTGGCGAGCAATGCCCAGGCGGCGCGCATGGCTTCGGAAGACCCCACCTGTGCGGCGATCGCCGGCGACGCGGCCGCCGCCGCCTGGGGACTGAGCGCCGTGGTCAGCGGCATCCAGGACGATCCCCAGAACCAGACCCGCTTCGTGGCCGTCGGGCCGCGCGACGCCGGGCCCACCGGCCGCGACAAGACCAGCCTGGTCCTGGCCGTGCCCAACCGCGCCGGCGCGGTCTACGACATGCTGGCGCCGCTGTCCCGGCACGGCGTGTCCATGACGCGCTTCGAGTCGCGCCCCGCCCGCACGGGGCAGTGGGAATATTATTTCTACGTCGATCTGCTGGGCCACCGGGAGGACGAGCCCGTCGCCCAGGCCCTGGCCGAACTGCGCCAGCAGGTCGCCTTCTTCAAGGTGCTGGGATCCTACCCCCGGCAATGAGGTCGCATCCATGACAGACATCCCGGCGCCCGCCCACGTCCGCGCCATCGCTCCCTACCAGGCCGGCAAGCCGATCGAGGAACTCGCCCGCGAATACGGGCTGGACCCGGCCGGCATCATCAAGCTCGCCTCCAACGAAAACCCGCTGGGCTGCTCGGACCGCGTGCGCGCGGCGCTCGCCGAGGCCGCCGGCGCCCTGCACGGCCGCTATCCGGACCCCAACGGCTTCGAGCTGAAGGCCGCGCTCGCGGCGCGCCACCAGGTGCCGGCGAACTGGCTCACGCTGGGCAACGGCTCCAACGACCTGCTGGAGCTCGCCTCCCTGGCGCTGCTGGACGAGGGCACGTCGGCCGTCTACGCGCAGCACGCCTTCGTGGTCTACCGCCTCGCCACCCAGGCCCGCGGCGCGCGCCACCTCATGGTGCCGGCGCGCGACTACGGCCACGACCTGGACGCCATGCTGGCGGCCATCGCCGGGGACACGCGGCTGGTGTTCATCGCCAATCCGAACAACCCCACCGGCACCCATCTGTCCGGCCCGCGCGTGCGCGCCTTCCTGGAATCCGTCCGCGAACGGCACGGCGAGCGCGTCGTCGTGCTGCTGGACGAAGCCTACGACGAATATCTCGATCCCGACGAGCGCGCGGACAGCACGCGGTGGGTGCGCGAATTCCCCAACCTCATCGTCACCCGCACCTTCTCCAAGGCCTACGGCCTGGCGGGGCTGCGCGTGGGCTACGCCCTGGCGCAGCCGGCGCTCACCGACCTGCTCAACCGCGTGCGCCAGCCCTTCAACGTCGGCGTCCTCGCCCAGCTTGCCGCGCGCGTCGCCCTGGACGATGCCGATTTCCTGGCGCGCACCTATGCGCTGAACCGCGCGGGCCGCACGCAGCTCCAGGAAGGCTTCGCCGCACTGGGACTGGATTTCGTGCCCAGCTCCGCGAATTTCGTGCTGGTGCGCGTGGGCGAGGCCGCCCGCATCAACGGCGAGCTCCTGCGCCGGGGCGTCATCGTGCGCCCCGTGGCCGGCGACGGCCTGCCCGAGCACCTGCGGGTCAGCATCGGCCTGCCCGAGGAAAACGCCCGCCTCCTCGATGCCCTGAAGGCCGTGCTGCAGGCATGAACGACGACCCCGGTTCCGTTCCACTCGTTCCGGTGCTGGCCGTCGTCGGCACGGGGCTGATCGGCGGCTCGTTCGCGGCGGCCCTGCGCCGGGTGGGGCAGGCGGGCCGGGTGCTGGGCGTCGGCCGCAACCCCGCCTCGCTCCAGCGTGCGCACGACCTCGGCCTGATCGACGAGATCGCCGACCTGCCCCGGGCGGCGGCCGAGGCCGACCTGATCTTCCTCGCCACCCCGGTGGGCGCCATGGCGCCGGTCCTGCGGGACCTCGCGCCCGTGCTGCGGCCCGGCACCCTGATCACCGACGCCGGCAGCACCAAGGCCGACGTGGCGCGCCTGGCCCTGGACATCCTGGGCGAGCGCCACGCGCAGTTCATTCCCGGCCACCCCATCGCGGGCTCGGAAATGACCGGCCCCGAGGCGGCCGATCCCATGCTGTACCACGGCCGCAAGGTCGTGCTGACCCCGTTCGAGGACACGCCCGGCCTGCTGCAGCATCGCCTGATCCGGGTCTGGGAAGCCTGCGGCGCGCGCATCGCATTGATGACGCCCGAAGCCCACGACCGGGCGCTGGCGGCCGTCAGCCACGTGCCGCATTTCCTGGCGGCCGCCTACATGGCCCAGATCGTTCGGGCCGACGACGCCGATACGCGCCTGAGCCTGGCCGGCACGGGGTTCCGGGACTTCACCCGGATCGCGGCGGGCTCCGCCGAGGTCTGGCGCGACATCTTTCTTTCCAACCGGGCGGCGGTGCTGCGCGAACTGGACGGTTTCGACCAGGCGCTGCGGCTGCTGCGGGCGACCCTCGAAGGCGAGCCCGACCCCGCCGCGCTCGAAGCCCTGCTCGAACAGGCGGCGCTCGCCCGCCGGTTCTGGGGCGGCAGGAGCCAGATGCAATGAACACGACCGGCGCCGCGGGGCGCGAACCTTCCCTGTGCCTGGCGCCGGCCGCGCGGGCGCGCGGCACGGTGACGCTGCCGGGATCCAAGAGCATTTCCAACCGGGCGCTGCTGCTGGCGGCGCTGGCCGAAGGCACGACCGGGCTGGAAGGCCTGCTCGATTCCGACGACACGCGGGTCATGCGCGCGGCCCTGCAGGGTCTGGGCCTGGAATTGCGCCCGGACGGCCCGGAGCGGCTGAGCCTGGACGGCGCCGCCGACTGGCCGCAGAAACAGGCCGACCTGTTCCTCGGCAACGCGGGCACGGCCTTCCGGCCGCTCACCGCCGCCCTGGCGATGATGGGCGGGGACTACCGCCTCTCGGGCGTGCCGCGCATGCACGAACGGCCCATCGGCGACCTGGTCGAGGCGCTGCGCGGCCTGGGCTGCGAGATCGAATACGAGGGCCAGGACGGCTATCCGCCGCTGCGCATCGGCCGCGGGCGCCTGGACGCGCGCCGGCCGGTGCGGGTGCGCGGCTCCGTGTCCAGCCAGTTCCTCACGGCGCTGCTGATGGCCGCGCCGATCGCGGCCCGCCGCGCCGGCCATGACGTGGTCGTCGAGCTGGACGGCCCGCTGATCTCCAAGCCGTACATCCTCATCACCCTGAACCTGATGGAACGCTTCGGCGTGCGCGTGCGGCGCGAGGGCTGGGAACGCTTCACCATCCCGGCCGACGCGCGCTATCGCAGCCCGGGCCGCTACCGCATCGAGGGCGACGCCTCGTCCGCCTCGTACTTCCTCGGGCTGGGCGCCATCGCGGGCGGTCCGATCCGCATCGAAGGCGTGGGCGGCGACAGCATCCAGGGCGACGTGGCCTTCGCCGAGGTGGTCGAGGCCATGGGCGCGCGGGTCGAACGCGAGGCCGGCGCCCTGACGGTGCGGGGCCGCGTGGTGGCCGCCGGCGAGCGGCTCAAGGCCTTCGACCGGGACTTCAACCTGATTCCCGACGCCGCCATGACCGCCGCCGTGCTGGCGCTGTACGCCGACGGCCCCTGCCGGCTGCGCAACATCGCCAGCTGGCGCGTCAAGGAAACCGACCGCATCGCCGCCATGCACGCCGAACTCGCCCGCCTGGGCGCGCGCGTGGAATCCGACGCCGACAGCCTCACCGTGCATCCCCTGCCGCCGGACGGCTGGCGCGCCGCCGAGATCCGCACCTACGACGACCACCGCATGGCGATGTGCTTCTCGCTGGCGGCCTTCGGCCCGGTGCCGGTGACCATCCTGGACCCGGGCTGCGTCAGCAAGACCTATCCGGACTATTTCACCGACTTCCGCCGCCTGCTGGAGGCCGCGGATCCCGCCGGCGGCGCCCCGGCGCGGAGCGCGCCGGTCATCACCATCGACGGCCCCACGGCCTCGGGCAAGGGCACGATCGCCCAGCGGGTGGCCCGGGCCCTGGGCTGGCACGTGCTCGACAGCGGCGCGCTCTACCGTCTGACCGCCCTGGCGGTGCTGCGCGAGGGCGGCGACGGCAGCGACGAGGCCCAGGCGGCCCGGCTGGCGCGGCACCTGGACGCGCGCTTCGAGTCCGATACCGTCTTCCTGGGCGGCGAGGACGTCGGCCGCCTGATCCGCCAGGAAGCGGTCGGCAACCTGGCCTCGCGCGTGGCCGCCTGGCCGGCGGTGCGCGAGGCGCTGCTGGCGCGCCAGCAGGACTTTCGCCGGGCGCCGGGCCTGGTGGCGGACGGGCGCGACATGGGCACCGTGGTCTTCCCCGACGCCCCCCTGAAAATCTTTCTCGACGCGGGCGTCGAGGTGCGGGCGCAACGGCGCCATAAGCAGTTGAAGGACAAGGGTTTTTCTGCTAATCTAGATGACCTTTTGCAAGACCTGCGGTCTCGTGATGCACGAGACCGGGGTCGGGCGCATGCGCCGCTTGTTGCCGCGGCGGATGCGGTCACCGTGGATTCGTCCCATCAGGGGATCGATGACGTGGTGCGTCAAGTGCTGGATCTCTGGTCTGCACGCGGGCCCGCCTGAGGAAGGCGCCTTTTTCCGGCGTCTTCCCCGCGGCGGGATGTTGTTCACTCCGCCGGGCGTTTTGTCCGGCGTGTCATGATTGCCCCTCGGGGCGTATGGATCTATCGTTCATGTCCACCCTTACCACCGAAGCCGCCCTGGGCGGTGAAAGCTTTGCCGATCTGTTTGCCGCCAGCATCAAGGATCAGAACATGCGCTCCGGCGAGGTCATCTCCGCCGAAGTCGTGCGCGTCGACCACAATTTCGTCGTGGTCAACGCCGGCCTCAAGTCCGAGGCCTACATCCCCCTCGAAGAATTCCTGAACGACCAGGGCGACCTGGAAGTGCAGGGCGGGGACTTCGTCTCCGTCGCCATCGATTCCCTGGAAAATGGCTACGGCGACACCATCCTGTCGCGCGACCGCGCCAAGCGCCTGTCGGCCTGGCTGCAGCTCGAACAGGCCCTGGAATCCGGCGAACTGGTCAACGGCACCATCACCGGCAAGGTCAAGGGCGGCCTGACGGTCATGACCAACGGCATCCGCGCCTTCCTGCCGGGCTCGCTGGTCGATCTGCGTCCCGTCAAGGACACCACCCCCTACGAAGGCAAGACCCTCGAATTCAAGGTCATCAAGCTCGACCGCAAGCGCAACAACGTCGTGCTGTCGCGCCGCGCCGTGCTCGAAGCCAGCATGGGCGAGGAACGCGAAAAGCTGCTCGAAACGCTGCACGAAGGCGCCATCGTCAAGGGCATCGTCAAGAACATCACCGACTACGGCGCGTTCGTGGACCTGGGCGGCATCGACGGCCTGCTGCACATCACCGACATGGCCTGGCGCCGTGTCCGCCACCCCTCCGAAGTGCTGCAGGTGGGCCAGGAAATCGAAGCCAAGGTCCTCAAGTTCGACCAGGAAAAATCCCGCGTCTCGCTGGGCGTCAAGCAGCTGGGCGAAGATCCCTGGATCGGCCTGGGCCGCCGCTACCCGCAAGGCACCCGCCTGTTCGGCAAGGTCACCAACCTCACCGACTACGGTGCGTTCGTCGAAGTCGAAGCCGGCATCGAAGGCCTGGTGCACGTCTCCGAAATGGACTGGACCAACAAGAACGTCGATCCGCGCAAGGTCGTGACCCTGGGCGAAGAAGTCGAAGTCATGGTCCTGGAAATCGACGAAGACCGCCGCCGCATCTCGCTGGGCATGAAGCAGTGCCGCCCGAACCCCTGGGAGGATTTCGCCTCCAACTTCAAGCGCGGCGACAAGGTCCACGGCGCCATCAAGTCGATCACCGACTTCGGCGTGTTCGTCGGCCTGCCCGGCGGCATCGACGGCCTGGTGCACCTGTCCGACATCTCCTGGTCCGAGACCGGCGAAGAGGCCGTGCGCAACTTCAAGAAGGGCGACGAGATCGACGCCGTGGTGCTGGGCATCGACACCGACAAGGAACGCATCTCCCTGGGCGTCAAGCAGCTCGAAGGCGATCCGTTCAACAACTTCGTGGCCACCTACGACAAGGGCGCCGTCCTGTCGGGCACCGTGAAGTCCGTCGAACCCAAGGGCGCCGTCGTGACGCTGTCCGTGGACGTCGAAGGCTACCTGCGCGCCTCGGAAATCTCCGCCGGCCGCGTCGAGGACGCCACCACGGTCCTGCACGCCGGCGACCAGGTCGAAGCCATGATCATCAACATCGACCGCAAGGCGCGTTCGATCCAGCTGTCGATCAAGGCCCGCGACAACGCCGAGACGGCCGAAACCATCCAGCGCATGACCGAAGCCAGCGCCTCGTCGGGCACCACCAACCTGGGCGCCCTGCTGAAGGCCAAGCTCGACCAGCAGCGCGACGAGTGATGCCTGGCCTGACCAAGTCCGAACTCATCGCCGTGCTGGCGGGCCGCTATCCTCAACTGGCGGCCCGCGACATGGACTTTGCTGTCAAGACGGTCCTCGACGCGATGGCCGATGCGCTGGCCCAGGGCCAGCGCATCGAAATCCGCGGCTTCGGCAGTTTTTCCCTCTCGCGGCGCCAGCCGCGCGTGGGACGCAATCCCAAGTCGGGTGAAAAAGTGCATGTGCCGGCCAAGCTGGTGCCGCATTTCAAGCCCGGCAAGGAACTGCGCGAACGCGTGGACCAGGGCCCCGGCGGCGGCGACGCCGACGAGCCCGCCACCGTGGCCGATCTGTACCAGGCCCGCATGATGTGACGCGGGCCGGGCCGCGCCATCGCGGCCGATACGACGGGCGGTGCCTCCTGCGAGGCCCCGCCCGTTTTCATTACCGATTCCCTTTCCGTTTACAATGGCGGGATTGCCCCGAGGAGCTTGTCGCATGCGCTACCTGGTCTGGATTCTGCGGCTGGTGATCTTTGTCATCGTGCTGCTTTTCGCCCTCAAGAACACGGCGCCGGTGGATGTCGGCCTGTTCGCCGACCACGTCCTCAGCCAGGTTCCGCTGATCGTCGTGATGCTCGCGGCCTTCGTCCTGGGCGTGGCCTTCGGCCTGCTGATGGCGGCCACGTCCATGCTGCGCCGCCGCCGCGAGATCAATCGCCTGCGCCGCGAGCTCGCCCGCGTCCAGGATGCCCTGGATCATCCCCAGGCCGCGTCCGCCCCGGTGATCCCCGAAACCGTCGCGCCGCTGGCGCCCCTGTAAGTCCGGGGGGCGGGCCGTGGATTTTGAGCCCTGGTGGCTGATCATCGTCCCGGTGCTGTTCGGCCTGGGCTGGCTGGCGGCGCGCTTCGACTTCCGCCAGATGCTGTCGGAGACCCGGGCGCTGCCCGATTCCTACTTCAAGGGCCTGAATTTCCTGCTCAACGAGCAGCCCGACCGGGCCATCGACGCCTTCGTCGAGGTCGCCAAGCTCGATCCGGAAACCACCGAACTGCATTTCGCCCTGGGCAGCCTGTTCCGCCGCCGGGGCGAGATCGAGCGCGCCATCCGCGTGCACCAGAGCCTGCTTTCGCGCGGCGACCTGCCCCTGCCGGACCGTGAAAACGCCCAGCTGGCCCTGGCCCAGGACTTCCTCAAGGCCGGCATGCTGGACCGCGCCGAACAAGGCTTCCGGGCGGTGCTGCAGACCCGCCACGATCTGGAGGCCCTGCGCGCCCTGGTGCGCATCCACGAATCCGAGCACGACTGGGACAAGGCGATCGACACCGTCCAGCAGCTGCGCGCCCGCATCGACGAGCCCGTCCCGCAGCTGGCGCACTACCACTGCGAGCGGGCGCAGGCGCTGATGGAAGCCAGAACGCCCGATTTCGACGCCGCCGCCCAGGCTCTGGACGCCGCCGAGAACGCCGTGCGCCGCAACGGATCCACCCCCGCCTCCGAAACCCGCGTGCGCATGCTGCGCGCCCGCTGGGCGGCCCTGCGCGGCGACCTGGAATCCCAGCGCGCGCACCTCCAGGACGTCCTGTCCACGGCGCCCGAATTCTCCGGCCTAGTGGCCCAGCCGCTGCTGGACTGCTACGCCGCCCTGGGACGCGCCGCCGAGGGCCTGTCGCTGCTGCGCGAGCAGTACGGGCGGCTGCCCACGCTCGACCTGTTCAACGTCATCTTCCGCGCCCTGCGCGCCACGGAAGGCGCCGTCCCGGCCTGGGCCTTCGCCCGCCAGGCGCTGCGCGCCCATCCCTCGCTGCTGGGCCTGGACCGCCTGCTGGAAGTCGAGCTCGCCCAGGGGGGGGCCGAACGCGCCGTGCGCACGGCGGAGGCCGCGCCGGACGTTTCCCCGGGCGGCGGGGGCCTTCCCGGCGAGCCGCTGGTGCCGGGGGCCGACCTGGGCCTGCTGCGCAGCATGATCCACAAGCACACCCAGCGCCTGGACCGCTACGCCTGCGGCCACTGCGGCTTCGAGGCGCGGCGCTATTACTGGCAATGCCCGGGCTGCAACACCTGGGAAACCTACCGGCCCCGCCGCCTGGAGGAAATTCGATGACCACGCGCCAGAGCGCAGGCCTCGCCGGTCACGGCGGGGCCGAGCGAGGCGGTTCCCATTCGGAGCCGAAGGCTCCCCTGAATAGTGGCGGCGGAGCGCCGGCCCGCGGACCGGAGTCCGTCACCGTATTCCCGGTCCAGGCGGCCGCCGCCGCCCGGATCCTCGTCGCCGGCGACATCATGCTGGACCGGTACTGGTTCGGCGAAGTCGACCGCATCTCGCCCGAGGCGCCCGTGCCGGTGGTGCGGGTCGCCCGCCGGGAAGACCGCCTGGGCGGCGCGGCCAACGTCGCCCGCAACATCGTCGCCCTGGGCGCCCGCGCGGGGCTGCTGGGCGTGATCGGCACCGACGAGGCCGGCGACCGTGTGCGCGCCCTGGCGCGCGAGGCCGGCGTGCGCGACCACCTGGTCGAGGACGCCGAAGGCATGGACACCACCCTGAAGATGCGGGTGCTGGGGCGCCAGCAGCAGCTGCTGCGGGTCGATTTCGAGCAGGGGCCGGGCGCGCGCGCGCTGGACGCCCTGGACGCGGGCCTGGCCGAGGCGCTGGCGGACTACGACCTGCTGGTGCTGTCGGACTACGCCAAGGGCGCCCTGTCCCGGGTCGAACCCATGATCCGCGCGGCGCGCGCGCGCGGCATCCCGGTGCTGGTCGATCCCAAGGGCCACCGCTACCCGCGCTACCGCGGGGCCACCCTGGTCACGCCCAACCGCAGCGAGATGCAGGACGCCGTCGGCCGCTGGGATTCCGAGGACGACCTGACGCGCCGCGCCCAGGCCCTGCGCCAGGAACTGGAACTGGAAGCCCTGCTGATCACCCGCTCCGAGCAGGGCATGACCCTGTTCACCGCCGAAGGCCGCCAGCACGCGGATGCCCAGGCGCACGAAGTCTTCGACGTGTCCGGCGCGGGCGACACCGTGCTCGCCACCCTGGCCGTCGCCCGGGCCGCCGGCCTGGACTGGTTCGATGCCATGACCTGGGCCAACCGCGCCGGCGGCATCGTCGTCGGCAAGCTGGGCACCTCCATCGTCACCGCAGAGGAATTGACATCATGATCGTGGTCACCGGCGCGGCCGGCTTCATCGGCAGCAACCTGGTCCGCGGCCTGAACGCGCGCGGCATCACCGACATCCTGGCGGTCGACGACCTGACCGATGGCGACAAGTTCCGCAACCTGGCCGACCTGCAGATCGCCGACTACCAGCACAAGGACGATTTCCGCCGCCGCGTGCTGGCGGGCGAACTGCCGCGGCCCGAAGCCGTGTTCCACCAGGGCGCCTGCTCCGACACCACGGAGCGCGACGGCCGCTTCATGATGGACAACAATTTCCGCGTCACGCTGGAACTGTTCGAGTACTGCCAGGCCCGGGAAGTCCCCTTCCTGTACGCCTCCTCGGCCGCCGTGTACGGGGCCGGCCCGCGCTACGTCGAGGACCCGGCCTGCGAGGCGCCGCTGAACGTCTACGGCTATTCCAAGCTGCTGTTCGACCAGGTGCTGCGCCGGCGCATGGACCGCCTCACGGCCCAGGTGGTGGGCCTGCGCTATTTCAACGTCTACGGTCCGCGCGAGCAGCACAAGGGCCGCATGGCGTCGGTGGCCTTCCACAACATGAACCAGTACGCGCGCGAAGGCCACGTGCGCCTGTTCGGCGGCTGGGACGGCTACCCGGACGGCGGCCAGCAGCGCGACTTCGTCTTCATCGACGACGTGGTCAAGGTCAACCTGCACTTCTTCGATCACCCGGAAGTCTCCGGCATCTTCAATTGCGGCACCGGACGCGCCCAGCCCTTCAACGACGTCGCCCAGACCGTGGTCAACAGCCTGCGCGTGCACAAAGGCCAGCTCGCCCTGCCGCTGGAGGAACTGGCGGCGGGCGGGCAGCTGCGCTACATCCCGTTCCCGGACGACCTGAAGGGCCGCTACCAGAGCCACACCCAGGCCGACCTGGCCCGGCTGCGCGCCGCCGGCTACACGGGCGCCTTCAGCGACGTGCAGACGGGGGTGAACGCCTACGTCGCCCGGCTGCTGGAATCGGGGCGGCTGACGGTCGGCTGATCCCGGGCGGGGCGCCCGCGCCGCGGGCCGGCCGGGTCGGCGGCGCGCCGCCGGCTGCCGCAGCCTGCGTCGCCGGCGCACGCGCGCCGCGCGTGTTTTCCCGGACGGACATTCCGAATCAAGACCCCCTCCATGCGCCGCCCGTCCAGGGCATCATGACCGGACCCTCACACCACAGGAGTCGGTCATGAATCCTTTTCTGCACGAGACGGCCGGCCGGCCGGCGGCCGCGTCTTCCGATGCCGTCCGCACCCGCCCGGATGATGGGTCGCGGATCCGCATTCCCGGCCCCGGCGCGCCGGCCGCCGGCCTTGCGGGGCTTTCGGGCCTCTCCCGGCCGGCGGGCGCCCCCGGGCCTTGCGTTCCCGATGCCGCGGCCCGGGGGCGGTCGGGCGTCCGGCGCGCCGTCCGGCCGCACGTACACCGCCTGTCGCGCCTGCTGGCGGCGGCTGGCGTCGCCGCTCTGGCCTGGGCCGGCGCGGCGGGCGCGGTGGACCTGAACACCGCCACGCTGGACCAGCTGCGCGGCATCCGCGGCATCGGCCCCAAGACCGCCCAGGTCATCCTCGACGAACGCGAGCGGGGCGGACGCTACCTGTCGTTCGCCGACCTGTCGGATCGCGTGCGCGGCATCGGCCCGCGCCGCGCCCAGGCCCTGCAGTCGGCGGGCCTGACCATCGACGGCGGCGGCACGCGCCTGTCGGGGCAGGGCGCCGCCGCCCGGGCCGCCGCCGGGGCGGCCGGCGCCGGTGGCCCATCCGGTTCATCGGGCTTGCCCGGCCCGGCGGGCGCTTCGGGGACAGCGGGCTCGTCCGGGGCAGCGGGTTCGCCCGGCCTGCCCGGCGCGCCAGGCTCGGCGGCTGCGGCGCGGCCGGCGGCGGGCAGGCGCTGAGCCCGCGCCGCCCGTCCCCGGGCCCGGGATGTGCGCACCGGACAGGCGCGGCATGCCGCCCGGTATGCCGTCTTCTCATAAGCATATTCCGGTCCTGGGGACAAGCCCGGCGCGGCGGATGGGCGGGTGTATGATTTCGTCCATGAAAACCTACCCCACCATCGAAGACGTCATCGGTTCCACGCCTCTGGTGCGCCTGCAGCGGCTGCCGGGCGACCTCGGCGAGCCGCGCGGCAACGTGATCCTGGCCAAGCTGGAAGGCAACAATCCCGCCGGCTCGGTCAAGGACCGCGCCGCCCTCAGCATGATCCGGCAGGCCGAATCGCGCGGCGACATCCGTCCCGGCGACACCCTGATCGAGGCGACCAGCGGCAACACCGGCATCGCCCTGGCGATGGCCGCCGCCGTGCGCGGCTACCGCATGATCCTGATCATGCCCGACAACTCCTCCCAGGAACGCTGCGCCGCCATGACGGCCTACGGGGCCGAGCTCATCCTCACGCCCGCCCAGGGCGGCGGCATGGAATACGCCCGCGATCTGGCGCTGCGGATGCAGGCCGAGGGCAAGGGCAAGGTCCTGGACCAGTTCTCCAACGCCGACAATCCCCGCGCGCATTACGAAACCACCGGCCCGGAAATCTGGGAGCAGACCGGCGGCCGGATCACCCACTTCGTCAGCGCCATGGGCACGACCGGCACCATCATGGGGGTGGGGGCGTTCCTGCGCGAGCGCAATCCGGCCGTGCGCATCATCGGCGCCCAGCCGGCCGAAGGCGCGCACATTCCCGGCATCCGCAAGTGGCCCGAGGCCTACCAGCCCAGCATCTACGATCCGGCCGGCGTCGACGCCTTCGAGCCCATCACCCAGGAGCAGGCCGAGACCATGGCGCGGCGCCTGGCCGCCGAGGAAGGCATCTTCGGCGGGATCTCCTCGGCCGGCGCGGCCGTGGCCGCGCTGCGCGTGGCCGCCACGGCGCGCGATGCCACCATCGTCTTCATCGTCTGCGACCGCGGCGACCGCTACCTGTCCACCGGCGTCTTCAACTGAACGCTGGACGATCTGGGCACTGGACGAACCAGTCACCGAACGCGCCGGTCATCGAACGAATCGGTCACCGAACGAACCGGACGCTGAACGACCTGGGCACCGAACGAGCGGGCCGCCGGGCCGCGGCGGCCCCCGGCCGGCAGCCTCAGCCGCGGGGGAGGCGTCCCGCGGCCGCCCGCGCTCCCGGCCCGTCGAGCCGGTTCGGATCGCCGTAGCCGATGCGGTCGGCGATCTCGTGCGCCAGATCCGCCACCGACGCCGCGTAGAAATAGCTGCGGTTGTAGTGGGTGATGGCGAAGAAATTGGGCGTGGCGCAGCGCACCTCGTGGGTGCCGCGGATCTCGTCGCGCAGGTCGATCACCCCCAGCGGCTGGGCCTGCCAGGCCGTGCCGCCGCCCGGCAGCGCCCGGGCGCCCGCCGCCCGCAGCGCGGCCCAGTCGGTTTCGGGCTTCAGGCCGTCCTGGGCCCGCCGCACGGCATCGGCGGGCAGGGCCACGGGGGCGAAGACCGGCACGCCCCGCACCCAGCCGTGCGCCTGCAGGAACGCCGCCACCGAGGCGATGGCGTCTTCCGTGTTGCCGGCCAGGTCCACGCGGCCGTCGCCGTCGCCGTCCGCGGCGTAGCGCATCAGGCTGCCCGGCATGAACTGCGGCAGCCCCATGGCGCCCGCGAACGAGCCTTCCACGACCCGCGCATCCAGCTCGCCCCGGTGGTCCAGCACGATCAGGTCGGCCAGCTGTTCGCGGAACATCGCCTGGCGCTCCGGCCGGTTCGGGTCGGGATAGCGGAATCCCAGCGTGGCCAGGGTGTCCAGGACGCGGTGGTCGCCGGTGTAGCGGCCGTAGACGGTCTCGATGCCGATGATGGCGACGATGATCGAGGGCGGCACGCCGGTGCGCGCGCTGGCGCGGTCCAGCGCGGCCCGGTGCGCCTGCCAGAACGAGACGCCCTCGCGGATGCGCACCGCATCGACGTGGCGCTGGCGGTAGCTGGTCCAGGCGCGGCGGATGCGGCCCGCGCGCGCGGGCGGCGCCATCAGCCGGGCCGCCGTGGCGTCGTAGCGGGCCTCGGCCAGCAGGGCTTCCACGCCGTCCAGGGGCAGGGCGTGCGCCTGCGCGGTCTCGCGGGCGAAGGCCTGCACTTCGGGCAGGAGGCGGCCGTCGGCGCCGAGGAAATCGCCGCGCACGGGCGCCTGTTTCCCAATGGAAAGTGTTCTGCTAGAATTAATACGATCGTTTGAAACAATTGTTTGATTCGTTGTCCCCGCAAGGGCGGCGGCGGACGGTCCGGAATCGCTATGGCTGCTGGCGCAGCCCGAGATGAAAAGCGACGCTACGGCAACTTGCAAAATACGGGTTGGTCTGAACATAATCGCCCTTATGGAGACACTCTATATTACCCATCCGGCCTGCCGGCTGCATGAGATGGGGGCCTGGCACCCCGAATCCCCCCAACGCCTGGATGCGGTGGCCGATCAGCTGGCCGCCAACGGCTTGATGGATTTCCTGTCTCACCGCACGGGGCGCCCGGCCCGGCCCGAAGACGTGCTGCGGGTGCACACGCCGGAATACCTGGCGTATCTGCGCCAGCACGCGCCGGCGCACGGCTATTTCCCGGTGGATCCGGACACGATCATGAACCCGGACACCCTGCAGGCGGCCTGGGCGGCGGCCGGCGCCGGCCTGACGGCCCTGGACGAGATCATGGCCGGCCATGCGCAGACCGCTTTCTGCGCCATCCGTCCGCCGGGCCATCATGCCTGTCCCGAAAAGGCCATGGGCTTCTGCTTCTTCAACAACATCGCCATCGCGGCGCGCTACGCCCTGGACCACTACGGCCTGTCGCGCGTCGCCATCGTGGATTTCGACGTCCACCACGGCAACGGCACCGAAGAAGTCTTCCTGAAGGAAGACCGGATCCTGATGTGCAGCTTCTATCAATACCCGCTGTTCCCGGATACCCGCCACGAAGACCTGGGGCCGAACATGCTCAACATCCCGGTCGATGCGTATTCCGGCGGCGACGTGATCCGCACCCTCGTGTCGAAATACTGGCTGCCGGCGCTGCGCAGTTTCCAGCCCGAGCTGATCCTGGTGTCGGCGGGCTTCGACGCCCACCGCGAGGACGACATGGGCAGTCTCAAACTGGTCGAGGCGGACTACGCCTGGATCACCGAACGTCTGGTCGAGATCGCGGCCGAATCCGCCCAGGGGCGGATCGTCAGCTTCCTCGAAGGCGGTTACGACCTGTCCGCCCTGGGGCGCAGCGCGGTGGCGCATGTGCGGGCGCTGGGCGGTTACTGATGGGGCCGCGCGCGGTGCGATTCGTCGCCGGGCGCGGCCGTCCTGTTTTCTTTCCATTCTGGAGTATGCTCGATGAAGGTCCTGGTACCGGTCAAGCGCGTGGTTGACTACAACGTCAAGGTACGCGTGAAATCCGATCACACTGGCGTGGACATCGCCAACGTCAAGATGTCGATGAACCCGTTCGACGAAATCGCGGTCGAGGAAGCGGTGCGGCTGAAGGAAAAGGGTGCGGCCGCCGAGATCGTGGCGGTGTCGTGCGGGGTGGCGCAGTGCCAGGAGACCCTGCGCACGGCCATGGCCATCGGCGCGGACCGGGGCATCCTGGTGCAGAGCGATGCCGAGCTGCAGCCGCTGGCGGTGGCCAAGCTGCTCAAGGCGCTGGTGGACAAGGAGCAGCCCGGGCTGGTGGTGCTGGGCAAGCAGGCGATCGACGACGACGCCAACCAGACCGGCCAGATGCTGGCCGCGCTGCTGGACTGGCCGCAGGCGACCAACGCGAGCCGCGTGGAGGTGCAGGGCGATCGCGTCCAGGTCACGCGCGAGGTCGATGGCGGCCTGGAGACGCTCAGCCTGGCGCTGCCGGCGGTGATCACCACCGACCTGCGGCTGAACGAGCCGCGCTACGTGACGCTGCCCAACATCATGAAGGCGAAGAAAAAGCCGCTGGACACGGTCACGCCCGAGTCGCTGGGGGTGGACGTGGCCCCGCGCCTGAAGACGCTGAAGGTGGCCGAGCCGCCCAGCCGCGCGGCCGGCGTGATCGTGCCCGACGTGGCGACCCTGGTGGACAAACTCAAGAACGAAGCGAAGGTGGTTTGAATGAGCATTCTGGTCATAGCTGAACACGACAACGCCCAGCTGGGGGCGGCGACGCGCAACGTGGTGGCGGCGGCTGCGGCCATCGGCGGCGAGGTGCACGTGCTGGTGGCGGGCTCGGGCGCGCGCGCGGTGGCCGAGCAGGCCGCGCGGGTGGGCTCGGTGAGCAAGGTGCTGCTGGCCGACGGCGCGGCGCTGGCCGAGGGGCTGGCCGAGAACCTGGCCGCGCAGGTGCTGGCGGTGGCCGGCGGCTACGGGCACATCCTGTTCGCGGCCACGGCCTCGGGCAAGAACGTGGCCCCGCGCGTGGCGGCCAGGCTGGACGTGGCGCAGATCTCGGACATCGTGGCGGTGGAGTCGGCCGACACCTTCGTGCGGCCGATCTACGCGGGCAACGCGCTGGCGACGGTGCAGTCGGGCGACGCGAAGAAGGTCATCACGGTGCGCACGACGGCGTTCGACGCGGTGGCGGCCGAGGGCGGCGCGGCGGCGATCGAGACGGTCGAGGCGGTGGGCGATGCGGGCAAGTCCTCGTTCGTGGGCCGCGAGCTGGCCAAGAGCGACCGGCCGGAGCTGACCGCCGCGAAGGTGGTCGTCTCGGGCGGGCGCGGTCTGGGCAGCGCGGAGAACTTCAAGATCCTGGATCCGCTGGCCGACAAGCTGGGCGCGGCGCTGGGCGCGTCGCGCGCGGCGGTGGACGCGGGCTACGCGCCCAACGACTGGCAGGTGGGCCAGACGGGCAAGATCGTGGCGCCGCAGCTGTACGTGGCCGTCGGGATCTCGGGGGCGATCCAGCACCTGGCGGGGATGAAGGACTCGAAGGTGATCGTGGCGATCAACAAGGACGCCGAGGCGCCGATCTTCGGGGTGGCCGACTACGGCCTGGTGGCCGACCTGTTCCAGGCCGTGCCCGAACTCGTCCAGGCGCTCTAAGCCTGATCTGACCAAGCTCGCGGGGATGAGCCCGGACACGGGACAGTCCTAGTGGACTGTTCCGTGCCTGGCGAATCCAAGCGGCTTGCGAGCCGCGCGGTGGATACAAGCCGAAGGCGCGGCGTTGGGGGGCCTTTTTAGGCCCCGCGCACCACAGGAATTGCCATGACATACCAGGTTCCCATCCAGGATATCCGTTTCATTCTGCGCGAGCTCGCCGACCTGCGCGGCGTGCTGGCGCTGCCGGGCTTCGAGGAGGTCTCCGAAGACCTCGTCGATGCCGTGCTGGAGGAAAACGCGCGCTTCGTCGAACAGGAGATCGCGCCGCTGAACCGCGCGGGCGACACCGAGCCGGCCCGCTGGAGCGAGGACGGCGTGCGCACCACGCCCGGCTTCAAGGCGGCGTTCCAGGCCTTCGCGCAAGGCGGCTGGCAGGGCCTGCCGCACGAGGCCGAACTCGGCGGCCAGGGGCTGCCCAAGCTCGTCGCCGCGCCGGTCACCGAAAGCATCAACGCCGGCAACCTGGCCTTTTCCCTGTGTCCGCTGCTGACCGACGGCGTGATCGAGGCCCTGTCCATGGTGGGCTCGGACGCGCAGAAGGCCCGCTTCATCCCGCCCCTGCTGGAAGGCCGCTGGACCGGCACCATGAACCTGACCGAACCGCAGGCCGGCTCCGACCTGGCCCTGCTCAAGAGCCGGGCCGTGCGCCAGGACGACGGCAGCTACCGCATCACCGGCCAGAAGATCTTCATCACGTATGGGGATCACGACATGGCGGAGAACATCATCCACCTGGTGCTGGCGCGCACGCCGGACGCGCCCAAGGGCGTCAAGGGCATTTCCCTGTTCATCGTGCCCAAGTTCCTGGTCCGGGACGACGGCAGCCTGGGCGCCCGCAACGACGTGGTGTGCGCGTCCCTCGAGCACAAGCTCGGCATCCACGGCAGCCCGACGGCGGTGCTGCTGTACGGTTCGGGCCAGGGCGAGGCGGGCGAGGGCGGCGCCGTCGGCTACCTGATCGGCGAGGAGAACCGCGGCCTGGAATACATGTTCATCATGATGAACGCGGCGCGCTACGCCGTCGGCCTGCAGGGCGTGGCGGTGTCCGAACGCGCGCTGCAGCATGCGGCGGCCTATGCGGCCGAGCGCATCCAGGGCAATGCCCTGGAAGGCTCCGCCGGCCCGGTGCCCATCGTGCGCCATCCCGACGTGGCGCGCATGCTGGGGACCATGCGCGGCCTGACCGAAGGCGCGCGCGCCGTCGCCTACGTGGCGGCCGGCTACCGCGACAAGGCGGCCCATCTGGCGGACGAGGCGGAACGCGCCCGCTGCAAGGCCATCTACGAATACTTCGTGCCCATCGTCAAGGGATTCTCCACCGAATCCTCCGTCGAGGTCGCCTCGCTGGGCGTGCAGGTGCATGGCGGCATGGGCTTCATCGAGGAAACCGGCGCCGCCCAGTATTACCGCGACGCCCGCATCCTGCCCATCTACGAAGGCACCACGGCGATCCAGGCCAACGACTTCATCGGCCGCAAGCTGGTGCGCGACGGCGGCGCCGTGGCGCGCGGGCAGATCGCCGGGATGCGCGAGACGGCCGCGGCCCTGCGGGCGGCCAGCGGCGTGCATGCCGATGCGCTGGCCATGATCGGCGAGCGCCTGGACACGGCGGCCGGCGCCTACGAATCGGCGCTGGCCTTCGTGCTGGAGCACGTGCGCGAGGATATCCGCGGCGTCTTCACCGGCAGCGTGCCGTGCCTGATGCTGGCCGGCACCGCGCACGCCGGCTGGCAGCTGGGGCGCTCCGCCCTGGCCGCGGCCGCGGCCATCGGCGAGGGCTCGACCGACGCCTTCCACCCGAACAAGATCGCCACGGCCGTGCAGTACGCCGCCCACGTGCTGCCGCGCACGCTGGCGCTGCAGTCCGCCATCCGGGACGGCGGGCTGGTGGACCGCTATGTGCGCCAGGCGCAGATATAGACATAACGATCCGGTATTTCAATAGCTATTTATATTCTGCAAAAATCTTAAGTGTCTAAACCAATTCGCCGCCCGGATCGTCCGGGCGGCAGACACTTGAAACAGGAGCTATTGATGGCCACTCTGCGTCTGGGCGACACCGCCCCCGATTTTGAACAGGAATCCTCCCTGGGCAAGATCAAGTTTCACGAATTCCTGGGCGACAGCTGGGGTGTCCTGTTCTCCCATCCGGCCGACTTCACGCCCGTCTGCACCACCGAGCTGGGCTACACCGCCATCCTGTCGGGCGAATTCGCCAAGCGCGGCGCCAAGGTGATCGCCGTCTCGGTCGACGGCAAGCAGTCGCACATCGACTGGATCAAGGACATCAACGACACCCAGAAGACCGACGTCCAGTACCCGATCCTGGCCGACGAGGACCGCAAGGTCGCGACCCTCTACGACATGATCCACCCGAACGCCAGCACCACCGCCACGGTGCGCTCGGTGTTCGTCATCGACCCGAACAAGAAGATCCGCCTGATCCTGACCTACCCGGCCAGCACCGGCCGCAACTTCGACGAGATCCTGCGCGCCCTGGATTCCCTCCAGCTGACCGACAACTACAGCGTCGCCACCCCGGTGAACTGGAAGCAGGGCGAGGACGTCATCATCGCCCCCTCGATCAAGGACCCGGCCGTCCTGAAGGAAAAATTCCCCAAGGGCTACACCGAGATCCGCCCCTACCTGCGCATCACGCCGCAGCCGGACCTCTGATTCCCCGATCAGGTTCCGGACCGGATTCCGCATCGGATCCTGTACCCGATCCCCCGCATGCCGGCCCCGCTGCGGGCCGCCCCGACCCCGGCCGCCGGACTCCGTCCGGCGCCGGGGTTTTCGTTGTGCGCCCGGCGGCACGCATCCGTACCCGATCCAGCGCAACGTGTCGTCATTTCCCAGTTGCCTGCGCGGCAGCGCACCCGACGAGCCACGCCGTTACCCGTGCGATCCATTTCCCGGCCGCCTGCGCGGCGGAGAGGCATTGAACAGGCGTGCCGGCCGCGCTGGACAAAATGCTCGCAGCCGGCGAGCGTCCGGCGACAGCACGTGCTACGTTCACGTCGAAGAAGGCGGGGTTTTGGGGGCTTGGAAGCAAAAGCCCCGGCTCAGGGGCCGGGGTGGGAGGCAGGTCTTGCATGATGGGTCGTAGGCTTGCGCCCATTGGAAGCCATCACCAACCTTGCCGCAATTCTAGGCCGCACGCCAGCCGTCGTCAATCGCAATGGCCGGCAATGGCCGGCACTGTTTTCGAGTCGCTGCAGCATGCCCCCGATCTTGCAATACCGTCCCGTGCTGATCGATGCGCTCATCAGCAACGAACGCCTGAGCAGCTACCAGAGCGTGTTCCTGCCCGCCGACGATGCCGGTCTGGTGGGTGTCTACTTGTGGAACGCCCATGTGTGCGGCGCCCTGTACCCGTTGATGAGTTCGGTGGAGATCACCTTGCGCAACGCCGTCGATCAGGCGCTGGTGGCTGGCATGGGCAGGTTCTGGTGGGCGGGCGGCAAGTTGCGCTATCGCTCCTTTGCTGCGGATGCCGATGCGCCGCATCGTGTGCAGGCCGTGCGCGAGAATTTTGCCAGGGCCACCAGAACTTATGGAGCCGAGCAGCGCCGCCGTCATGCAGGGCGCGGCAATGTGGCGCCCCACCATGCAGGCGTGATCGCCAAGACCGAGTTCTCGACCTGGGAATTTGTGCTGGATGACGAGTTCATGGGGCGCGGACTGATCTGGCCCAAGTATCTTTCCGCCGTGTTCCGTGGGCCGTGGCCCGCGCGGCAGGCGGGCGTGATGCTGGCCCACACCCGCGATCTGGTGGCTACGCTGCGGGAATTCCGGAATCGGCTTTTTCACCATGAGCCAGCCTGGAAGCGGTATGGCGTACTGACCGAGCAGGATGCCTTGCTGCACTTGCGGGAAAAGATCGGCAAGGCGGAAAGCCTGCTGGCGCTGATCCACCCGGAGAGTGTGCGGCTGCTGCGGGCCAATGGGCTGCTGCAAGGCGCTTATCGGGCCTGCACCTCGGAAGAGATCCGGCGGTTTCAGCACCAAGGCCGGATACATGAGGTCGATTCGCTGAGCAAGCTGGCGAGCCTGGTGGATCGGTCCCGGGGGCGGAACAGGACCTTGCAGGCCGCGATGCCCGGCGGGCGTCGCCGGCGGTTTCTGATCCTGCCGCGGTAGCGGCCCCGTGTTCCAGGGGCGCAGGGTGCGGCGCGTGCCGGCTTCGCCGCCGGCACGGCACCGTCGCCCTCGTTGTCGGATGGATCGGCCAGCGTGGCTGCGCCCGGCGCGGGAACGACGCATGCGGGATTCCTTCCGGAAATTCTCCTCTTGCATCCACCACTGTTTCTTTGTACAGTATCTGCGAATACTGGATAAAACAACAGTTCCGGCGGCTTTCACGCCGGACGCACCTTGGAGGTTCGACATGGCGGGATCGATGGCTTGGAATGGGGCGTGGGGCTGGAATGGCGCGCACGCGGGCGCTACCGGGCGCGGCACGGCTCGCGGTTCGGCGCACGGCGCGGCGCGGGCCTTGCGTCCGCATGCCCCGGGCGTGCTGCAGGGGCCCTGGGTGCCGGGCGGCTCGTGGGGCGGCCGGCCGGCGGGGCACCCCGTCCGGCGGGGGCGGCCTGCGCGGGCGGCGGTGCGGGTCCATCGGCCCCGTGCCGGCCTGGGGCTGGGCTGGCGCCGTCTGGCGGCGCTGGCGGGCGACGTCCTCATGGTTCTCACCTGGGCCGCCATGATCCCCGGCATGATGTGGCTGGGTGCGGCCGCCGGGTTCTGATGGGTTCCGATGGCTGGGTGCAGCCGTCGGGTTCTGATATAATCCCTGGTTTGCATCCTCTGGCCCGGTCTTTCCAATACATTCACATTCGTGATCAAAACCCGGTGCCCATGATGCCCTGGAGCCTATCTTGAACCTGATCGAAACCCTCGAAAAAGAAGAAATCGCGCGCCTGACCGAAGGCCGCACCATCCCCGAATTCGCCCCGGGCGACACGGTCGTCGTGAACGTCAACGTGGTCGAAGGTTCGCGCAAGCGCGCCCAGGCCTACGAAGGCGTGGTCATCGCCCGCCGCAACCGCGGCCTGAATTCCGCCTTCACCGTGCGCAAGATCTCCTCGGGCGAAGCCGTCGAGCGGACTTTCCAGCTGTATTCCCCGCAGATCGCCTCGATCGAGGTCAAGCGCCGGGGCGATGTCCGCCGTGCTAAACTGTATTATCTGCGCAACCTGACGGGCAAGGCCGCTCGCATCAAGGAAAAGCTGGTTCGCAAGGCCGTCTGATCGCGGCGTCGCGGATCGATCCAAGGGCACCCGTTCGGGTGCCCTTGTTGTTTTTGCCATCGGGATTTCATGTCGTATCGGATGCCGGCCCCGGACAGGGAACGAGTCGCAGGGTTCGATCCCCAGGTCCAGCCCATCTTGCCCTGCACGCCCTTGCCGCCCCTGCCCGCGGCAAGCCTGCGGCTGGACGCCATCCGCGAGGCCTTCCAGCATCCGGTCGAATGGCGGGTCGAGCCCCTGTTCGCCCAGGCCTTCGTCCCCGGCGGGGATTCCTATGCCCGGGCGCGCCAGGCCGCGGTCCTGATGCCGCTGGTCCAGCGCGAGGCCGGCCTGCACGTGCTGTTCACGCGCCGCGCCGCGCATCTGCACCATCATGCCGGCCAGATCAGTTTTCCGGGCGGCCGCATCGAGTCCACCGACAGCGGGCCGATCGCGGCGGCCATTCGTGAAACCCGCGAGGAAATCGGCGTCGATCAGCGCTTCGTCCAGGTCATCGGCACGCAGCCGACGCTGCTGACCACGACGCAGTTCCTCATGACGCCGGTGATCGGCGAACTGCTGCCGGGCTTCCACATCCGGCCCGACGCATCCGAGGTGGCCGAGGTCTTCGAGGTGCCCCTGGCGATCCTGATGGACCCCGGCCGGCACGTGCTGCACCGGATGGAATCCGCCCTGGGCCACGGACGGTGCTATTTTGCGATCCGCTGGCAGTCCCATTTCATCTGGGGCGCCACGGCGATCCTGATCCGCAATTTCTACCACTTCCTGGCGGCCTCGCAGGGCATCGTCGCCCCGGGTGTCGCACCCCAGGGCGTCGTTCCTGAGAGTGCCGTTCCGCAGGACGCCGTTGTCCGGAATGCCGTTTCGCAAGAAGAAACCCCTCAAGAGGAAGCCTCTCAGGAGGAAGCCCCGCACGGGGCCGATCCTCAAGGCGGCAACGACCTCAAGTGACGTCCAGGCCGCCGTCGACGCAGAGGACTTGGCCGGTGATCCAGGCGGCCCCGGGCGCGGCCAGCGAGACGATCCAGGGCGCGATGTCCTCGGGTACACCGCGCCGACCCAAGGGGATCCTGGCGCGTTCCTCGGCCTTCACCGCCTCGATCCGTGCGGGCGTCAGTTGCATGCGCTCCTGCAGGAAGCGGGTTTCGGTCGGTCCGGCGGCGACCGCGTTGACGCGGATGCCGTCCGCCGCGAGCTCCAGCGCCCAGCAGCGCGTCATGTGTTCCAGGGCCGCCTTGCTGGCGGCATAGTGCGAGAGTCCCGCGGCGGCCTTGTGGCCGAAGGTGCTGGACACGTTGACGATGGCCCCGGCGCTCGCCTTCAGGTGGGGCAGGGCGGCGCGCGCAAGCAGCGAGGGGCCGACGACGTTGGTGGCGAAGATCGCGGCGATGCGTTCGGCGTCGGCCTGCGCCAGCGGCAGGAGGGCTCCGGCACCGGCGTTGTTGACCAGGACGTCCAGCCGTCCCCAGCGTCGGAGGGTGGTGGCGATGGTGCGTTCCGCATCCGCCGCGCTGGCCGCGTCCGCGACGATATAGTCGATGCCCGGCGTCTGCCGGGCGACGGCGGCCAGACGGGCCTCGTTTCTGCCGGTGATCACGGCGCGGGTGCCGGCCGCTGCGAAGGCCCTGGCCGCCGCCAGGCCGATGCCGGCTCCGCCGCCGGTGATGAGCGCGATCCGGGGTGTGGCTGTCTGCATGGAACCTCCCATCAGTGGGCCGGCACGGCTTGGGCCGCCAACCAGCTTTCCAGGGACAGGGTTCCGAGCCTGGCCTGCGCGCCGGGCATCAGGGTCGTGTCGTCGATCCGGTCGCCGAAATACAGCGCGTCGTCGTCCTGGACAATCCTTGCCGCGGCCGGTGCCGGGAGCGCTTTTCGCAGCAGGTCGGTCAGGCGGAACGGCGCGGGGCCCGCGACCTCGCGCAGGCCGTTCAGGGGCGGTTCGACGGCAACTCGGGCGAGTGCCGCGGCGACGTCATCCGCGGCCATCGGTTGCAGCAGGGCGGCGGGTGCCCGGATGATCCCGTCCCGCGTGAAGGACTGGGCGATGGCATCCAGGAATTCAAAGAACTGCGTGGCGCGGACGATCGTGTAGGGAAGCGGGCCGTCCGCGATCAGAGACTCCTGGGCGATCTTGGCACGGAAGTAGCCGCTTTCGGGCAGGCGCTCGGAGCCCACCACGGACAGCGCGACGTAGTGGCGGATGCCGGCTGCCCGTCCTGCACGCAGCAGCTTGCCGGTGGAGGCGCGGAAGAACGCCATCACGGCGCTGTCTTCAAAGGAGGGGGCGTTGGTGACGTCGATCAGGACCTCGGCGCCTTGCAGCGCCTGGTCCAGGCCTTCGCCGGTCACCGAGTTCACGCCCGAGGAGGGCGCGGCGGCCAGCACGCGGTGGTCCGCCTGCCGCAGGCGCGCCGAGAGCTTGCGGCCGATGAGGCCGGTGCCGCCGATAATGACGATGTTCATCAGGGTTCCTTGAGTGAAAATGGGGAGAGGGCGCGCGCCCTCCGGGAAATGACGGGGACGGTCCGCGTTCAGTCGATCGGTTTCGCGGGGATGGGCGCGCGCATGCCGATGGCCATCCGGTTCCAGGCGTTGATCGCGGCGATCATCCAGCAGAGTTCGACGATTTCCTGGTCGCTGAATTCGGCCTGGAGCGCCGCGAAGTCGGCATCCCGGTCGCCGTGCCGGTCGGCCAGGCGTGTCATGGTCTCGGCCCAGTTCAGCGCCGCCCGTTCGCGGGCGCTGTAGAGTTCGGTCTCGCGCCAGGTCGGGAGGCTGTTGATGCGCTGCCAGGTCTCGCCGTTCTTGCGCAGGTCGCGCGCGTGCATGTCCAGGCAGAAGGCGCAGCCGTTGATCTGCGAAACGCGGGTCTGGACCAGATCCGTCAGGATCGGTCCCAGGGCGGAGCCGGAGAGGGTGGCGTTGACGCCGGCCATGGCTTTGTAGGTCCTGGGCGCGATGTCCGTCCAGTTCAGGCGGGGGTACGACATGGAATCACCTCGAGTGGAAAGTGGAAGGGTTCACACTCAAGACGGACGGCACGGCCGTGTTGTGACGGCATCGTCCGAAAAATTTTTCCGGCCCGGTATCCTGGGCCGGTGCGCGGATCAGGCTTGAACGCTCAGTTCACAGCCCAGGAGCCGCGCGAGCCGCGCCAGCTTGTCGGGGTTGCGCTGCGCATGGATGCGGGTGATGCGCGCGCCGTCGGTCTCCAGGTACTGCGCCGATTCCAGCTTGTCGTCGATGAAGCGCAGCAGCCGCCATTGGCCCGCGGCGAGGGCGATCTCGCAGCGCACCCGGCCGCGGAAGCGCAGGCAGGTCGCCAGGTAGAGCTGCGCGATGCGCTGTCCGCCCCGCAGCGGCACGCCGAAGCTGGCGACCTTGCCGCCGCCGTCGCCGACCAGCTGGGCGTCGGCCGCCAGCACCGATTTGAGCGCGGTGAAGTCGCCGCTCGACGCCGCCTGGGCGAAGGCCCGCAGCAGGTCGCGCTGCGTCTCCGGCGCCACGGGCGCCGGCTTGCGCTCGTCCTTGAGCCGGGTCCGGGCGCGGTGCACCAGCTGGCGGCAGGCGGCCTCGGTCCGGTCCAGCACCCGGGCGATCTCGCCGTAGTCCTCGTCGAACACGTCCCGCAGCAGGAAGGCCGCGCGCGCCTCGGGCGAGAGCCGTTCCAGCACCGCCAGCAGGGCGTAGGAGACGTCGTGCGAGCGCTCCAGCGCCTGTTCCGGCGAGGGCGCGGGATCGGCCAGGTCCGCCAGGTCGGGCTCCGGTAGCCAGGCGCCGACGTAGTGCTCCCGCCGCGCCTTGGCGGCCCGCAGCCGGTCGATGGACAGCCGGGTCGTGACGGCGACCAGCCAGGCCTCGATGTTCGCCAGGGCGCCCTGGTCCGCCGCGTGCCATTTCAGCCAGGCGTCCTGGACGACGTCCTCGGCCTCGGCCCAGGAGCCGAGCATGCGGTAGGCGATGCCCTGCAGGCGGGGCCGGTGGAGATTGAAGGTAAGGGTCGCGTCGCTCATGTCGGCATCCAGACGATCGAGGCCCCCATTTTGTGACAACCCGGACCCTCGGACCAGGGCCGCAGCGGGAATCGGCGTTGCGCCCATGGCCCGGTTCCAGGGGAGGGCGCAACCGGAATCGCAGACGCTAATACCGCTTTCCCGCCTCGTTTTCCGCCAGGATGCGCATGTAGAGGGCGTGGCGCTCGGCGCGCACCTCGCCGCGCGCGACGGCCGCCAGCACGCCGCAGCCCGGTTCGTGGCGGTGGGTGCAGTTGTAGAAGCGGCATTCGGCGATCGGCCCGGCGAATTCCGGGAAGCCCTGCTCGATGTCGTGGGCGCTCAGGTGCTGCAGGCCGAAGGCCTGGAAACCGGGCGAGTCGATCAGGCCGCCGCCTCCGGGCAGGGCGTAGCGCTGCGTGCGGGTGGTGGTGTGGCGGCCGGTGCCCAGGGCCTCGGAATGCGCCTGGGTCGCCGCCAGGGCCTCGGGCACCAGCGCGTTGAGCAGGGTGGACTTGCCCATGCCGCTCTGGCCCAGCAGCAGCGTGAGGCGGCCCTGCAGGCGGGGGGCCAGCAGGGCGCGCACCTGGGCCGTGTCCAGGGCGCTGAGCATGATGACCGGCGTGCCCAGCGATTCGACGGTCGCCAGCCGCGCGCGGGCGGCGGCGGCGCCGGGCAAGTCGGCCTTGTTCAGCACGATGAGCGCCGGCACGCCGGCGCTGGCGGCCGCCACCAGGGCGCGGCCGGTCAGGTCGTCGGAGAACCCGGGGTCGGAGGCCAGCACCAGCAGCAGCTGGTCGATGTTGGCGGCGAACTGCTTGCTGCGCTGGGCGTCGGAACGGTAGAACAGGTTGCGGCGCGGCAGGATGTCGAGGATGACGCCTTCCTGGCGGCCCTCGGGGCGTACGCGCACCCGGTCGCCCACGGCCGGACCGGCCTTCTTGCCGCGCGTGTAGCATTGGCGCTGGCCGCCGCCGTCGATCTCGACGTCGTAGTGGCGGCCATGAGCGGCGACGACGAGGCCCTGCAGCGCGGCGGGTTCAGGCATCGCGCAGGTGCGCGATGCGCACGGGGGCCGGCGGGTGGCTGTCGTACCAGGCCGAATGGATCGGATCCGGCGTCAGCGTGGCGGCGTTGTCGTCGTAGAGCTTGACCAGCGCGCTGGAGAGCGGCGCCGCGCCGCATTGCCGCACCGCGTAGCGGTCGGCCTGGAATTCGTCGCGCCGCGACAGCAGGCTGGCGATGGGCGTGGACCAGAACGTCAGCACCGGCAGGGCCAGCATGAACAGCACCAGGGCCAGGCCGTCGTTGGGCCGGCCCAGTTGCGGGACGACGCCCAGGCCGGTGTAGAACCAGAGCTGGGTGGACAGCCACGCCAGCAGGTGCAGCAGCACGCCGGCGGCGGCGAAGCTGATGACGATGCGCCGCAGGATGTGGCGGTGGGCGAAGTGGCCCAGTTCGTGGGCCAGGACCGCCTCGACCTCGTCGGTGTTCAGGCGCGCGAGCAGGGTGTCGAAGAACACGATGCGGCGGTGGCGGCCGAAGCCGGTGAAATAGGCGTTGCCGTGGGCGGAGCGGCGCGAGCCGTCCATGACGAACAGGCCCGACAGGCCGAAGTGGCAGCGCTTGGCCAGGGCGTGGATGCGCTGGGCGAGCTCGGGGTCGTCCAGCGGGGTGAAGCGGTTGAACAGCGGGGCGATGAAGCTCGGGTACAGCCACAGCACGAGCAGGTTGAAGCCCACCCACACGCCCCAGGCCCACCAGGCCCAGTCGGTGCCGGCCGATTCCATGATCCACAGGATGGCGGCCAGCAGCGGGGCGCCCAGCACCAGGGTGACGGCCAGCATCTTCAGGGCGTCGGTGACGAACAGGCGCGGCGTCATGCGGTTGAAGCCGAAGCGGGCCTCCAGGCGGAAGGTGCGCCAGGCGGAGAAGACCAGCCCGACGGTGCCCAGCAGGGCCAGCACGACGCCCACCAGGGCCATCTGGCGCCAGAGCTCGGATTCGATGAGGCGGCCCAGGGCCAGGTCCAGTGCTTGCAGGCCGCCCAGCAGGGTCAGGCCCAGCAGCACGGCGGCCTCGACGATGCGCTCGATCATGGCGAGCTGGCAGCGCGCCACGGTGTAGTCGGCGGCGCGCTGATGGCTGTGCAGGCCGACGCGGTCGGCGAAGGCCGCGGGGACCGTGTCGCGGTGCGCCAGCACGTGACGGATCTGCCGGCGCGCCAGCCAGTAGCGCAGCAGCAGGTCACCCACCAGGCAGGCGAGAAACAGGAGGGTCAGCATGTCCGTCCGGCCAATGTGCGAAAATCGATTCTTTGCTAGCAGAGGATTATAGGATATGGCCGCGAACGATCAGCGCCTGATCTGGCTGGACATGGAAATGTCCGGCCTGGATCCCGAAAAGGAACGCATCCTGGAGATCGCCATGGTCGTCACCGAGCCCGACCTGACCCCGGTGGCGCAGGCGCCGGTGCTGGTGATCCACCAGGACGCCGCCGTGCTGGACGGCATGGACAAATGGAACCGGTCCACCCACGGCAAGAGCGGCCTGATCGACAAGGTCAAGGCCTCGACCCTGACCGAATCGCAGGCCGAGGACATCCTGCTGGAATTCCTGGCCCCGCTGGTGCCGGCCGGCAAGTCGCCGATGTGCGGCAACACCATCGGCCAGGACCGCCGCTTCATGGTCAAATACATGCCCCGGCTGGAAGCCTATTTCCATTACCGCAACCTGGACGTCAGCACGCTCAAGGAACTGTCCCTGCGCTGGAAGCCCGAGGTCTACCGCAGCTTCGTCAAGGCGAGCAAGCACGAGGCGCTGGCCGACATCCAGGAATCGATCGACGAACTCAAGCATTACCGGGAACATTTCATCCGGCTGTGACGCCCGCCGGGCCGCCCGCGCGGCGGCCCGCGCAGCGTTCCACCGCCGTTTCTTCGGAGCCTGTCCGTGTCCAGTGCAGCCATCGCCGGCATCGGCACCGACCTGCTGCGGGTCGAGCGCATCGAGCGCATCTACGCGCGGCACGGCGACCGCTTCGTGCGCCGCATCCTGGGCGCCGACGAGCAGCTCGTCCATCGACGCCGCCGGGCGCGCGATCCGCGCCGCGGCATCCTGTACCTGGCGACCCGCTTCGCGGCCAAGGAAGCCTTCTCCAAGGCCATCGGGCTGGGCATTCACATGCCCATGACCTGGTCCCGGGTGCAGATCCTGAACCGGCCCGGCGGCGCGCCCGAAATCCGCTTGTCCGGCCCCCTGGCCGACTGGTACGCCGTCCGTTTCGGCCGGGCGCACGTGTCCATGACCGACGAGGCCGACATGGTGGCGGCCTTCGTCGTGATCGAGGCCCTGCCCGCCGGACTCCACCCCAAGGAAAGCACCGCATCATGACCCCGCACCAGCACACGCATTCCGGCGGCGCCGCCATGCCTCCGGGCCCCGTCATGGTCGACGTGGCCGGGCTCGAACTGAGCGGGGCCGAGCGCGCGCGCCTGCGCCACCCACAGGTCGGCGGCGTGATCCTGTTCGCGCGCAATTTCTCCGACCGGGCCCAGCTCGCGGCCCTGTGCGCCGCCATCCACGGCGCGCGCGACGAACCCCTGCTGATCGCCGTGGACCACGAAGGCGGCCGGGTGCAGCGCTTCCGCACGGACGGCTTCACCCCGCTGCCGGCGATGCGGATCTTCGGCCAGTGGTACGACCGCGACCCCCAGGCCGCCCTGCGCGCGGCCACCGAGACTGGCTTCGTGCTGGCGAGCGAACTGCGCGCCTGCGGCGTGGATTTCAGCTTCACGCCGGTGCTGGACCTGGATTACGGCGTCAGCCAGGTGATCGGCAACCGGGCGCTGCACGAGGACCCGGCCGTCGTGGCCCTGCTGGCCCGCGCGCTGATCCAGGGCCTGTCCCAGGCCGGCATGGCGGCCTGCGGCAAGCACTTCCCGGGCCACGGCGCGGTGGCGGCCGATTCCCACCTGGCGATTCCCGTGGACGACCGGCCGCTGGAAGACATCCTGGAGGCGGACGCGGCGCCGTACCGCTGGCTGGGCGACCTGGCCCTGCCGGCCGTGATGCCGGCCCACGTCATCTATCCCCGGGTCGCGCCCGAGCCGGCCGGCTTCTCGCGCCGCTGGGTGACCGACATCCTGCGCGGCCGGATGGAATACGACGGCGTGGTGTTCTCCGACGACCTCACCATGGAAGGCGCGAGCGTGGCCGGCGACATCCGCGCCCGGGCCCTGGCCGCGCTGGCGGCCGGCTGCGACATGGTGCTGGTCTGCAACCGTCCCGACCTGGCCGACGAGCTGCTGGCGGCCCTGGCCGGCCGGTCGCCGGACCCCCAGGCCGCGCGTCGCATCCGGCGGCTGATGCCGTCCCGGCCCGCGCCCGACTGGACGGGGCTGCTGTCCGATCCGAGGTATCTCCGTGCCCGAAGCCTTCGATCTGAAAACCTTTCTATCTGATCTGCCGCACCTGCCGGGGGTCTACCGCCACATCGACGCCCAGGGCGAGGTCCTGTACGTCGGCAAGGCGCGCGACCTGAAGCGCCGCGTCAGCTCGTATTTCCAGAAGTCCGGCCACGGCCCGCGCATCGAGCACATGCTGGCGCGCGTGGCGCGCACCGAGATCACGGTCACGCGCACCGAGGCCGAGGCGCTGATCCTAGAAAACAACCTGATCAAGCGCCTCAAGCCGCGCTACAACATCCTCTTCCGGGACGACAAGTCCTACCCCTACCTGCACATCACCGCGCACGAGATCCCGCGCATCGTGTACTACCGGGGCAGCACCCACGGCCCGGGCCGCTTCTTCGGCCCCTATCCCAATTCCTGGGCGGTGCGCGAGACCATCCAGATCCTGCAGAAGGTCTTTCGCCTGCGCACCTGCGAGGACAGCGTCTACGCCCACCGCACGCGTCCGTGCCTGCTCTACCAGATCGGCCGCTGCTCGGCGCCCTGCGTCAACCTGATCTCGCCCGAGGACTACCGGGCCGACGTCGAGCGCGCCATCCGCTTCCTGGAAGGCCGGGCGAGCGAGGTCATGGACGACATCGAGCGGCGCATGACCGCCGCCGCCGAGCGCCAGGACTTCGAGCAGGCCGCCGTGCTGCGCGACCAGATGCGCGCGCTGGCCAAGGTCCTGCAGCAGCAGACCATGGAGCAGGTGGGCGACGACAGCGTCGACGTCATCGCGGTGGAGCCCGCGGGCGGGCGCGTGTGCGTCAACCTGGCGATGGTGCGGGCCGGGCGGCACCTGGGCGACAAGCCGCTGTTCCCCACCCAGGCGCAGGACGAATCCCCCGAGGAGGTGCTGAGCGCCTTCGTGGCGCAGCACTATGCCGACAACCCGGCCCCGCCCGTGCTGGTGTGCTCGCACGCCCTGTCCGACCCCGACCTGCCGGCGCTGCTGGCCGAGCAGCACGGCCACCGCATCCGCGTGCTGACCCGGCCCCAGGGCGCGCGCCGCGCCTGGCTGGAGCAGGCCCAGCGCAATGCCCGGATGGCGCTGGCGCAGCGCCTGTCCGAATCCAGCGCGCGCGAGGCGCGCACCCGGGCGCTGGCCGTGGAGCTGGACCTGGACACGGACGACGCCGCGCTCGACGCCCTGCACATCGAGTGCTTCGACATCAGCCATACCTCGGGCGAGGCGACCCAGGCGTCCTGCGTGGTGTACCGCCACCACGCCATGCAGACCTCGCTGTACCGGCGCTTCAACATCGCCGGCATCGAGCCGGGCGACGACTACGCCGCCATGCGCCAGGCGCTGACGCGGCGCTACGCGCGGGTGGCCGACGGCGAGACCGAGATGCCCGACGTGGTGCTGATCGACGGCGGCGAGGGCCAGGTCGGGGTCGCGCGCCAGGTCTTCGTCGAGCTGGGCCTGGACGTCAGCCGCATCGTCGGGGTGAAGAAGGGCGACCACCGCAAGGTCGGCCTGGAGACCCTGGTCTTCGTCGACGGCCGCCCGCCGGTGGCGCTGGGGGTGGAATCGGCCGCCCTGATGCTGGTGGCGCAGATCCGCGACGAGGCCCACCGCTTCGCCATCACCGGCATGCGCGCCCGGCGGGCCAAGGCGCGCAACGTCTCGCGCCTGGAGGACATCGAGGGCGTGGGCAAGCAGCGGCGCCAGAACCTGCTGGCGCGCTTCGGCGGCTTCAGCGGGGTGGCCGACGCCAGCATCGACGAACTGCGCAGCGTCGAGGGGATCTCGGAAGCCCTGGCCGAGCGCATCTACCACGCGCTGCGGTAGGGGCGCCGCCCTTTTCGCCGGCCCTGGCCGGGCCCGGCGGCTGCAGGGGGCGTGCCGCGGGCCAGGGTGCGGGCGGCGGGCGGTTCCTTCAGGTAGTATTACGCTTATCATGCCGCTCAATATCCCCATCGCCCTGACCTGGCTGCGCATCGCCATGATCCCCCTGATCGTGGGGCTGTATTACCTGCCGGACGCCTGGACCGGATCCGGCTGGCGCGACACGGCCGCCGCCCTGGCCTTCATCGTGGCCGCTGTCACCGACTGGCTCGACGGCTGGCTGGCGCGGCGCTGGAACCAGACCTCGGCCTTCGGCGCGTTTCTGGACCCGGTGGCCGACAAGCTGATGGTCTGCGCGGCGCTGCTGATCCTGCTGAACCTGGACCGCGTCGATTCCCTCATCGCCCTGGTGATCATCGGCCGGGAAATCACCATTTCCGCCCTGCGCGAATGGATGGCGAAGATCGGCGCCAGCAGCAGCGTGGCGGTCCACTGGCTGGGCAAGTTCAAGACCGCCGCGCAGATGGTCGCCATCCCCTGCCTGCTGTACTGGCAGCCCCTGGAAGGCGTGCCCACCCACATCGTCGGCGAAGTCCTGATCGTGATCGCCGCCATCCTCACGGTCTGGTCGATGTGCTACTACCTGAAAAAGGCCTGGCCGGAGATCCGCGACCGGTCCTAGGCCGCCCCGGGCGCGCCGCGCCGCCCGCCGCTCCTGGCGTGGTGCGGCCCGCGCCCCGGCGCCGCTCCCGGAATCCCCGGAATCCCCGAAACTCCCGGCATCCTCGGCGGCGCCCTCCCGCCGTTCCTTCCTACTGCCGCAGCGTGCGCGTCTGGCCGATGTCGGTGGGCTGGTGGCTGGCCCGCCAGGGATTGATGTCCAGCCCGCCGCGCCGGGTGTAGCGCGCGTAGACCAGCAGTTCCTCGGGCGCGCAGCGCCGCATGATTTCCCCGTAGATCTTTTCCACGCACAGCTCGTGGAATTCCTGGTGCTGGCGCAGGGACACGATGTAGCGCAGCAGCCCGGCGTGGTCGATGCGCGGGCCGGCGTAGCGGATCTGCAGGCTGGCCCAGTCCGGCTGCCCGGTCACGGGACAGTTGGATTTCAGCAGCTCGGACACCAGGATCTCGCGCACGAAGGGGGCGGGCTCCGACAGCGCCAGGCTGTCGGGCCGCGGCGTCCGGCCGGCCTCGAAATCCAGGTCCTGGTCGTCGATGCAGGTGCCGCGCAGCGGCGCGCAGCTGAGCTCGAAGGCCGGGCGCACCGACAGGATCTCCACGTGCACCGGCTTGCCGCAGGCGCGCGACAGGTCGGTGTGCAGGCGCTGGCGCACGATGTCCGCGTACTCGAAGCGTTCCTCGTTGTAGCTGTTCAGGTAGAGCTTGAGCGACTTGGATTCGATCAGGCTGGGGCTGTCCATGGGGACGGTGAAGCGGCCGATCGCCACGACCGGCTTGCCCTTGGCGTTCAGCCAGGACAGCTCGTAGGCGTTCCAGATGTCGGCGCCATGGGTCGCCTGGGGCAGGTCCAGCCCGGCGCGGGTGTCGGCGCGGGCGATGGGAAACAGCAGGGTAGGGTCGTAGTGGGCCGAACCCGGGGTGGAGCGTCCCAGCGGGCTGGCGGAAAGGGAATCGGGGTTCATGGCGTGGGGAAAAGACGGTCTGATGTCCCGCAGGGGGGACGGCGCTCCCATTCTACCGCCGCCGCCCGCGCCGCCCGGGCCGTTTTTCACATGATGGCATTTTCATTTCATGATGTGAAATGGAAATGCTGCGCTGCGCTTCACCCCTTTTCATTGTCAGAAATATAATTTCATGACATGGAATAAAATTGTTAACAATATGATTATAAAGAGAAAAATTTTCTATCTTATATAAGATAGATGTCATGTGTGCAGCGCATCATCGGCGTAGACTGTTTCCCATCGACGATCCATTTTTTCTTCTCAGGAGCATCATCATGACCTCTCGTGAAACCGAAGTGCGCAACCTGCAACGCAGCTGGGCCGAGGATGCCCGCTGGCAAGGCATCAAGCGGGGCTACGGCGCCGACGAAGTGGTGCGGCTGCGCGGCTCGGTGGTGGTGGAGCACACGCTGGCGCGCCGCGGCGCCGAACGGCTGTGGGATCTGCTGCACACCGAGGACTTCGTCAACGCGCTGGGCGCGCTGACCGGCAACCAGGCCATGCAGCAGGTCAAGGCCGGCCTGAAGGCCATCTACCTGTCGGGCTGGCAGGTGGCGGGCGATGCCAACAACGCCGGCGAAATGTACCCGGATCAGTCGCTGTACCCGGCCAACTCCGTGCCCAGCGTGGTCAAGCGCATCAACAACACGCTGACCCGCTGTGACCAGATCCAGTGGATGGAAGGCAAGAACCCGGGCGACGCCGGCTACATCGATTACTTCGCCCCGATCGTGGCCGACGCCGAAGCCGGCTTCGGCGGCGTGCTGAACGCCTTCGAGCTGATGAAGTCCATGATCGAGGCGGGCGCCGCCGGCGTGCACTTCGAGGACCAGCTGGCCTCCGTGAAGAAATGCGGCCACATGGGCGGCAAGGTGCTGGTGCCCACCCGCGAGGCCGTGGCCAAGCTGGTGTCGGCCCGCCTGGCGGCCGACGTGCTGAACGTGCCGACCCTGCTGGTGGCGCGCACCGACGCCGAGGCCGCCGACCTGCTCACCAGCAACATCGACGAGAACGACGCGCCCTTCGTCACCGGCGAGCGCACCGTGGAAGGCTTCTACCGCACCCGCGCCGGCCTGGACCAGGCGATTTCCCGCGGCCTGGCCTACGCGCCCTACGCCGACCTGATCTGGTGCGAGACCTCCACGCCCAACCTGGAATACGCGCGCAAGTTCGCCGAGGCCGTCCACCGCCAGTTCCCGGGCAAGATGCTGGCCTACAACTGCTCGCCCTCGTTCAACTGGAAGAAGAACCTGGACGACGCCACGGTGGCCAAGTTCCAGCGCGAGCTGGGCGCCATGGGCTACAAGTTCCAGTTCATCACGCTGGCCGGCTTCCACGCCCTGAACTACAGCATGTTCGAGCTGGCCCACGGCTACGCCCGCACCCAGATGAGCGCCTTCGTGGAACTGCAGCAGAAGGAATTCGCCGCGGCGGACAAGGGCTTCACCGCGGTCAAGCACCAGCGCGAAGTGGGCGTGGGCTATTTCGACGCCGTGACCCAGACCATCGAGGGCGGCCAGTCGTCCACCACGGCGCTGACCGGCTCGACCGAGGAAGCCCAGTTCGACCAGGCGCATGAAACCCAGGTGGCCTGATCCCGGGCGGCCTGAACGCAGAGAGACGAGTTGAGAGAGGGCAGGGATGGGCCCGGGCGCGGATGAGTCCTCCTGAGGACGGGTCCGCGCCAGGCGAATCCGGGCGGCCTGCGGGCCGCGAGGAGGAGCGAGGGGCTCCCCTGCGGTGTGCTTTCGGGAAGGCGGATGCCTTCCCGTTTTTTTTGGGTGCCTGGCGGGTCCCGGGCCGTGACCGGGGTGAAAAATAAGTTTTGATCTGTATCAAGGTTCACATCCCGGCTCGTGGCTATAGTCCACCCCATGCGCAGCCCCTCTCTATTCACCCCTCCGCCGAACATGTCCGATGCCATGCGCCGCGCCCGGCGGCACATGCTCGCCCGCACCGGGCTGGCCTGGCTGGTGATGATGCAGGTCATGATGCTGGCCTTCCCGGGGTACCTGCGCCACGGCGCGCGCGCGCCCGACGCCCAGCAGTCCCTGGAGCAGGCCATCGTGCTGATGAACTGGCTCAGCCTGGTGCTCTGCGTCCCGCTGGTCCTGTACTGTGCCTGGCCAGTGTGGCGCGGCGCCTGGCGCTCGCTGTCGCGGCGGCGCATCGGCATGGACGTGCCCGTGGCGCTGGGCATCCTCGCCGCCTTCGTGCCCAGCGTGGCCGCCACCTGGCGCGACACGGGCGAAGTCTATTTCGATTCGGTGTCCATGTTCGTGGCCTTCCTGCTGACGGCCCGTTTCCTGGAGACCTGTGCCCGGCAGGCCGTCAGCGGCCAGTCCCCCGAGGCCCGGGACGCCGCGCTGCTGCGCTCGGCCGACCGCCTGGCCTTCTGGTTCGTCTGCGCGCAGATCCTGCTGGCCGCCGCCGTCGGCCTGTACTGGTGGCACGCGCAGCCCGGCCAGGCCCTCGCCGTGACGGTCGCCCTGCTGGTCATGAGCTGTCCCTGTGCGCTCTCCATGTCGGTGCCGGCCGCCCTGGCCGCCCGCCATGCAGCGCGCCTGCGCGCGGGCGCGGACGGGGTGCGCGACCCCGCCGCGCTGGATCGCGCCATGCGGCGCATCGCGCGCCAGAATCTCCATGGATCCCTCGCCTGGCATCTGCTGATGGCGCCGCTGGCGGCCGTCGGCTGGGTGCAGCCCTGGGTGGCCGCCATCACCATGCTGCTGTCCTCCCTGGCCGTCGCGGCCAACGCCTGGCGCCTGGTGCGCCCGGCCGGCGGCGGCGTGGCCGGGCGGCGGGCGGCCGCCCAGCCCGTCTGAGGCCGCCATGGACGCGCTGTTCCTGCTTCTGCCGATTTCCCTGCTGTTCGTCCTTGGGATCGGCGTGGCGTTCTGGTGGGCGATCTTCGCCGGCCAGTTCGACGACACCCGGGATGCGGCCACCGCCATCCTGGACGATGACGATCACGCCCACCCCGGGGGCCCTTGACCTAAATCAAGGAGGTTTCGAGGCGGGTAGGGGATTATTCAGCTTTTCAAAAATTCACTTATTAACCTTGTTCTGAGGGGAACGCTTATGGGCACGACCGGTACAGCCGGAACACCGGCCGAAACCTTCAATTATGGCGTCGTCAGGCAGTTCACCATCGCCACGATCTTCTGGGGCGTGGTGGGGATGGCTGTCGGCGTGCTGATCGCTTCGCAGCTGATCTGGCCGGAACTGAACTTCAACACGCCGTGGCTCAGCTACGGGCGGCTGCGGCCGCTGCACACCAACGGGGTGATCTTCGCCTTCGGCGGCAGCGCCCTGTTCGCCACGTCCTACTACGTCGTGCAGCGTACCTGTCAGGTCCGCCTGTTCTCCGACAAGCTCGCCGCCTTCACCTTCTGGGGCTGGCAGGCCGTGCTGGTCGGGGCGGTGGTCACCCTGCCCCTGGGCTATACCTCGACCAAGGAATACGCCGAACTCGAATGGCCCATCGACATCCTGATCACGCTGGTCTGGGTGGCCTACGCCATCGTGTTCTTCGGCACCATCGCCAAGCGCCGCGTCAGGCACATCTACGTGGCGAACTGGTTCTTCGGGTCCTACATCCTGACGATCGCCCTCCTGCACGTCTTCAACAACCTCGAACTGCCGGTGTCGCTGTGGAAGTCCTATTCCGCCTACGCCGGCGTGCAGGACGCCATGGTGCAGTGGTGGTACGGCCACAACGCCGTGGGCTTCTTCCTGACCACCAGCTTCCTGGGCATGATGTACTACTTCGTGCCCAAGCAGGCCGGCCGCCCGATCTATTCCTACCGCCTGTCGATCGTGCACTTCTGGGCGCTGGCCTTCACCTACATGTGGGCCGGTCCGCACCACCTGCTGTACACCTCGCTGCCCGACTGGACCCAGTCGCTGGGCATGGCGTTCTCGCTGATCCTGCTCGCGCCGTCCTGGGGCGGGATGATCAACGGCATCATGACGGTCTCGGGCGCCTGGCACAAGCTGCGCACCGACCCGATCCTGAAGTTCCTGGTGGTGGCGCTGTCCTTCTACGGCATGGCGACCTTCGAGGGCTCCATGATGTCCATCCGCACGGTCAACGCGCTGTCGCACTACACCGACTGGACGGTCGGCCACGTGCACGCCGGCGCCCTGGGCTGGGTGGCGATGATCACCTTCGGCTCGCTGTACTACCTGATCCCGCGCCTGTACGGCCGCGAAAGCATGGCCCGCCCGGACTACATCAACCTGCACTTCTGGCTGGCGACGCTGGGCGTGGTGCTGTACATCGCCGCGATGTGGATCGCCGGCGTGATGCAGGGCCTGATGTGGCGCGCCACGGGCGAGGACGGCATGCTGACCTACAGCTTCGTCGAGGTCGTGAAGTCCACCTACCCGTTCTACACCATCCGCATGATCGGCGGCCTGTTCTTCCTGTCGGGCATGGGCCTGATGGCCTGGAACACCTGGCTGACGGTGCGCGGCCAGCCCCGGGTCAATCCGGTGGTGCCCCTGGAAACCCCGCACGCACACGCCGTTCCCCAAACCGCCGTGCCGGCATCGGCCTAAGGAGTTGTGACCATGTCTGGTACCAAGAAACGCTTCTCCCATGAAATGCTGGAGCGCAACGTCGGCCTGCTGATCTTCTTCAGCATCCTGGTGGTGTCGTTCTCCGGCCTGGTGCAGATCATCCCGCTGTTCTACCAGCACTCCACCACCACGGCGGTCGAGGGCGTCAAGCCCTACGAGGCGCTGCGGCTGGTGGGCCGTGACGTCTACATCCGCGAAGGCTGCGTGGGCTGCCATTCCCAGCAGATCCGCAAGCTGCAGTCCGAAGTCCAGCGCTACGGCCCGTATTCCATCGCCTCGGAATCGGTCTACGACCACCCCTTCCTGTGGGGCTCCAAGCGCACGGGTCCGGATCTTGCCCGCGTCGGCCAGCGCTATTCCGACGAATGGCACCGCATCCACCTGCGCAATCCGCGCGACGTGGTCAAGGAATCCAACATGCCGGCCTATCCCTGGCTGCAGAAGAACTCGGTCGAGGGCGCCGACGTCCAGGAACGCATGAAGGTGCTGCGCACCCTGGGCGTGCCCTACACGGACGAGGACATCGCCGCCGCGCCCGGGCAGCTCAAGGGCAAGACCGAGGAAGACGCGGTCGTGGCCTACCTGCAGGGCCTGGGCGTGGGCGGGCGCGCCGCCGCGCAGCAGTCCATGGTCGATGGAGGGCGCTGAGATGCTCGGCATCATCAACGGGATCGTGACGGCGCTGGGGATGGCGACGTTCCTGGGCATCGTGTGGTGGGCCTGGTCGACGCATCGCGCCGAGGCCAACCGGCAGGCGGCGATGCTGCCCTTCGCCCTGCCCGAGGAATATCAGAACGACAAGAATACCGGGGAATCAAATGAGTGATTTCGTCAGCAGTTTCTGGAGCTACTACATCGCGGTCATCGCCCTGGGCGGGATCGCCTGGTGCGTGTACCTGCTGTTCTCGCAGCGCGCCTGGCTCAAGCGCAACGTCGAGCAGGTCGAGAACACCGGCCACGTCTGGGACGGCGACCTGACCGAACTGAACAACCCCGTGCCGCGCTGGTGGACGGTGATGTACCTGGGCCTGTGCATCTTCGCGCTGGGCTACCTGGTGCTGTATCCCGGCCTGGGCACCTGGAAGGGCACGCTCGGCTTCACGGCCGGCAAGCAGGTCCTGCAGGAACAGGAAGCGTTCAATGCGCGCATCCAGCCCGTGTACGAGCGCTTCCGCGACATGCCCATCCCGGACATCGCGCGCGACGCCCAGGCGCAGGACATCGGCCAGCGGCTGTTCCTGAACAACTGTGCCCAGTGCCACGGCTCGGACGCCAGGGGCGGCCGCGGCTTCCCCAACCTGACCGACGGCGACTGGCTGTACGGCGGCGCGCCGGAACAGATCCAGCAGACCATCACGGAAGGCCGCCACGGCGTGATGCCGGCCTGGAGCGCGGCGATCAAGCCCGAAGAGGCCTCCGCCATCGCCCAGTACGTCCGCTCGCTGTCGGGGCTGGCGCACGACCCGCTGCGCGTCAATGCCGGCCGGCGCGGCTTCGAGACCTACTGCGTGGCCTGCCACGGCGCCGACGCCAAGGGCAACCAGGCCCTGGGCGCGCCCAACCTGACCGACGACGTCTGGCTGTACGGCAGCTCGGAGGCCACCATCGTCGAGACCATCCTGAAGGGCCGCGACAACCAGATGCCGGCCCAGAAGGAACACCTCACGCCCGAGCAGATCCGCCTGCTGACGGCCTGGGTGTGGAGCCAGTCCAACCGCTAGACCGCCGGCCGGCCCCGCGACGGGGCCGGCCGACCCTCTCATATCAACCATAAGAGCCTGTCACACAGACCAGTCATCCAGGGACCGAGGACATCATGCAGAAGGAACCCCCGCAACAGGCCGCAGCGCAGACGCCGCGCGATGCCCCGGCCTGGCAGCCCGCGCGCAGGATCCGCAAGGGCTCGGGGGGAGGCGCCTCGCCGCAGGTGGAAAAGGCGCTCGCCGAGGTCCGCTCCAAGATCTACCCGCGCTCCGTCCAGGGAAACTTCGCGCGCATCCGCGTGCTGATGGTGTTCCTGACCCAGCTGGTCTTCTACGGCCTGCCCTGGATCGAATGGAACGGCCGCCAGGCGGTGCTGTTCGACCTGGGGGCGCGCAAGTTCTACCTGTTCGGCATGGTGCTGTGGCCCCAGGACGTGATCTACCTGACGGTGCTGCTGGTGCTGTCGGCCTTCGCCCTGTTCCTGTTCACCGCCATGGCCGGGCGGCTGTTCTGCGGCTACGCCTGTCCCCAGACGGTCTACACCGAGCTCTTCATGTGGATCGAGGCCCGGGTCGAAGGCGACCGCCTGGCGCGCATCCGCCTGGACGAGCAGCCCTGGAACCTGCGCAAGCTGCGCATCAAGGCCACCAAGCATTTCCTCTGGGTCGCCCTGGCCCTGTGGACGGGCTATACCTTCATCGGCTATTTCGCGCCGATCCGCGACCTGGGCGCGCACCTGATGGCCTTCGACCTCGGCCCCTGGCAGTGGTTCTGGATGCTGTTCTACGCCTTCGCCACCTGGGGCAACGCCGGCTTCATGCGCGAGGCCGTGTGCAAGTACATGTGCCCCTACGCGCGCTTCCAGAGCGTGATGGTGGACGACGACACCTTCGTCGTGACCTACGACCACGTGCGCGGCGAGCCGCGCGGCGGGCGCTCGCGCAAGATCGACCACAAGGAAGCCGGCATGGGCGACTGCGTGGACTGCAGCCTGTGCGTGCAGGTCTGTCCCACCGGCATCGACATCCGCGACGGCCTGCAGTACATGTGCATCGGCTGCGGCGCCTGCGTCGATGCCTGCGACACGGTGATGGACAAGATGGGCTACGAGCGCGGCCTGATCCGCTACACCTCCGGCAACGCCATCACGGAACGCCTGAGCCAGTCGCAGGTGCGCCGCCGCATGCTGCGTCCCCGCGTGCTGGCCTATTCGGCCCTGCTGGGGGCCATCGCCGTCGCGTTCGTGTTCTCGCTGGCCACGCGCACCACGCTGCGGGTGGACGTGATCCGCGACCGGGGCGCGCTGGGCCGCGAGGTCGCCGGCGGTCTGATCGAGAACGTCTACCGGCTGCAGATCATCAATTCGGACGAAAGCCCGATCGAACTGGACCTGCGCGCCACCGGCGTGCCGGGCCTGGCGCTGCAGACCGCCGACCAGGGCGCCACCCGGGTGCGGGTCGAGGGCTCGGCCACCCGGCTGGTGCCGGTGGTGCTGCGCGCGCCGGCCGACGGGCTCAAGCCCGGCCTGTACGACATCCAGTTCGAGACCCGCGGCGAGCGCGGTTCCGGCGAGGCCGCCTCGGTGGTCGAGCAGTCCAGCTTCTATGTACCGAACTAGGTCCCGAGAGGAAAACACCATGACATCGAAGACACGCGAGACGGACGGACTGTCCGAAGGCCGGCCCTGGTGGCGCCATCGCTGGCCCTGGCTGCTGATCCTGGGCCCCGCCGTGGCGGTGGTCGGCTGCGTCATCACCATCGTGCTGGCGTTCCAGTCTTACGGCGATCAGGCTATCATCGATGGCGGGGTCCGGCAGGGCCTGGTCGTGGCCGCGCCCCCGGCCCCGGCGGCGCAGCGCTGAATTCACTGTTCACGTATGGGAGACAGGCCTTGCACGCACGCAATCTGATGTGGATACTCTGGCCGTCCTTTCTCATGGCGGGCGCCGCGAGCGCGGTCGTGTTCGCGCTGGTCGATCCCCTGGACGTCGTGTTCCTGGGGTATCTGCGGGCCGGCCGCCTCACGGTGTACACCGTGGGCTTCTTCATTTTCTGGATCATGGCGGCCCTGTCCAGCGCGCTGACGCTGCGCATCGCCCCGCGCGGGGTGGAGCTGGACGAATTCGGCGATCCCGTGGAATAAAGAGCCCCCACGCTGCGCAGCCTACGGCCGCTTGCATCCACCTCGCGGCCTGCATGCCGCTCGGATTCACCAGGCGCAGGCCAGTCCGCAGGGACTGCCCCGCGTCCAGGCTCATCCCCCCGAGGGGGCGCTTTTCGCCTTGGGGCGGCCCGGCGGCGAAAAGGGCCTAGCTGCAGTCCGTGCCGGATAGCGCCTGCAGGCCGGCCATGTCCAGGATGTGGACCTCGCGCTGCTGGACCCGGATCAGGCCCTCGCGGGCGAAGCGCGAGAACAGCCGGCTGACGGTCTCCAGCGTCAGGCCCAGGAAATTGCCGATTTCCTCGCGGCTCATGCGCAGGATGAATTCGTAGGGCGAATAGCCCAGCACCTGCAGGCGCTGGGACAGGTTCAGCAGGAAGGCGGCCAGGCGCTGCTCCGAGCGTAGGCTGCCCAGCGCCAGCAGCAGCTGGTGCGAGCGGCCGATCTCCTTGCTCATCAGGCGGCGCAGCTGGCGCTGCAGCGAAGGCAGCTGGGGCGCCAGCTGGTCCATTTCGTCCAGCCGGATGATGCAGACCTCGGAGTCTTCCAGCGCGATGGCGTGGGACACCTGCTGGTCGGTCATCAGCCCGTCCAGGCCCAGGACTTCGCCGGGCAGCAGGAAGCCGGTGATCTGGACCTGGCCGTTGGCGTCCTCGATCTGGGTCTTGATCGAGCCGGAGCGCAGGCCGTAGATGGCGTCGGCGACGTCGCCCTGGCGATACAGCGTGCCGCCCTTGGGGAGGCGGAAGCGTTCCTTGATCAGTTCGTCCATCTTGACCACGTCCTGGCGCGTCATGCCCAGCGGCAGGCAGATGGCATTCAGCATGCAGGTGGAACATCGCGTCGACTCGGGCGCCACAGCAATGCGCCGGGGTGCGTTGATCCTGCGGATCGGCCCGGAGGAAGGAGGGTCAGCCACCAAAATAGAACCTGCCAAAAAAAAAGAGTTCCAGGGAAAGGCCCCTGATCTCGTGAGGGATTATAAGTTCTTTGCCGGAACATTTGGGGTCTGGACTATCCTTTTCCGGCAGGCCGGGCGCGAAACTTGAGATTTGTCGGCTTTTCGCGCCTGTTTCCCCACGCTTAACGGGGTGTTACCGTATAGTAGATTGACAGAGAAAGTGCGGGCCTACAATATCCAGGCAGAAAATATTTCGTCTTCAATCAATCAGGGGAAATCATGAATCTTTTCGGGCGATTGCTGGGCGGCTTCCTGCTGTGCGTGGCCGGCCTGGGGCTGGCGGGTACGGCGTGGGCCGACCATGACGATGCGTCGGGCGGCAGCCAGGCGGTGAGCTACAAGCCGGACGTCATCTTCACGCTGCGCACGTCGATCTCCGGCGGCAAGCTGGTGTTCATCGGCGAGCGCGGGCCGATCGCCGATGCGGTCAATCCCGATCTGAAGGTGCCCGAAGGGGCGGTGGTGCAGATCAACCTCATCAACGCCGACGGCGCGACCCACGACATCGCGGTGCCGGAATTCCATGCGCATTCGGACCAGATCTCGGGCAAGAACGCGGCCACGGCCATCGTGTTCCGCGCGGCCAAGAACGGCACCTTCGAATACCTGTGCACGCTGCCGGGCCACAAGGCGGCGGGCATGGTCGGCAAGCTGATCGTGGGCGAACCGTCCCAGGAAGCCAAGGTCGAGGCGCCGCAGATCGCGCACGATCCGTCCATCGTCGGCACGCCGGTGGGCAAGCGCGGGCCGCAGAAGATCACGGTGGACCTGCTCACCACGGAAGTCGAGGGCCGCCTGGGCGACAACAGCACCTACCGCTTCTGGACCTTCAACAACAAGGTGCCGGGGCCGCTCATCCGCGTGCGGGTCGGCGACGACGTCACGGTCAACGTGTCCAACGCCAAGGACAGCACGCACATCCACTCCGTGGACTTCCACGCGGTCACCGGGCCGGGCGGCGGGGCCGCCGTGACCCAGGTGCCGCCGGGCCAGACCAAGTCCTTCTCCTTCAAGGCGCTGCACCCCGGCCTGTTCGTCTACCACTGCGCCACGCCCATGGTGGCCCAGCACATCACCAACGGCATGTACGGCATGATCCTGGTCGAGCCCGAGGGCGGCCTGCCCAAGGTGGACCGCGAGTTCTATGTCATGCAGGGCGAGCTCTACACCGCCCAGGCGCACGGCAGCAGCGGCCTGCAGGAATTCTCGCTGGAAAAGCTGCTGGCGGAAAATCCCGAGCACATGATGTTCAACGGTGCCATGGACTCGCTGACCAAGATCTACAACATGGAATCCAAGGTCGGGGACACGGTGCGGATCTTCTTCGGCGTCGGCGGGCCGAACCTGACCTCCAGCTTCCACGTCATCGGCGAGGTCTTCGACCGCGTCTACGACCAGGCTTCCCTCACCAGCAAGCCCCTGACCGACGTGCAGACGACGCTGGTGCCGCCGGGCGGGGCCACGATGGTGGAGTTCAAGACCGACTATCCGGGCCGCTACATGCTGGTGGACCATGCCCTGTCGCGCATGGAAAAGGGCCTGGCCGGGTTCCTCACCGTGAAGGGCAAGGAAGATCCGGCGATCTTCCACAGCGACGAGCCGATCGACCCGCATTCGGGGCATTGATCCCGGGGCCATCGATGCCCCGGGGCACCGATCCCCGGGGCATCGGTCCCCCCCGGCCGGCTTGCCCGGCCCGGGGGGAAAGGCGGCCAAAAGGCCTCCGCAAGTCCGTTGCGGAGGCCTTTTTTGCAGGGGCCGTCAGAAGCCGACGGTCATCTGCGCCCAGTAGCGGCGGCCGTCGAGCACCGTGTCGAAGTCCTCGTAGTCGATGCGCTTGTCGAGGACGTTGTAGACCCCGACGCCGAAGCTCGTGTGCTTGTTCAGGCGGTAGTTCAGCCCGACGTCGACGAAGGTGTGCGACGGGGTGCCGTCGGCCATGGCGGTGCGGCTCAGGTATTCGGACGTGCGGCCGCGGAAGTTGACCCGCGACCACAGGCCGATGCGTTCCGTGGCGTCCCAGTCCAGGGTCGCGTTGGCCATGTGGCGCGGCATCTTGTTCAGCGGCTGGCCCTCGAACGGCCCGCTCTTCTGCTTCGAGTGGGTATAGGTGTAGTTCGCGGCCAGGCGCAGGCGTTCGGTGACGGACCAGGTCGCGGTGGCTTCCACCCCGCGCATCACGGCCTTGTCCACGTTGATGCGCTCGCTGATGAACTTGTAGCCCTGGTCGCCCGGCTGGACGTGGCAGTTCGGCTGGTTGGCGGGATCCGTGCAGGTGCGGACTTCGGCGATCTTGTCCTTGAAGTCGGTGTTGAACAGGGTGAGGCTGGCGCTCAGGTTGCTGCGGTTGTCCCAGACCACCCCCAGTTCCTGGCTGAGGCTTTTTTCCGGTTTCAGGTCGGGGTTGCCCATGATGATCGCGGGGACGCCGCCGCCGCCGGTAATCTGGCCCCAGTCGGCCACGGCCTGGCGCAGGCCGGGCGCCTTGAAACCGGTGGACACGCCGCCCTTGACGCTGAGCGTGTCGCTCGCGTGCCAGACGCCGTACAGGCGCGGCGTCCAGTGGCTGCCGTAGTGCTCGTCGTGGGTCATGCGCAGCCCGCCCGTCAGGGCGAAGCGTTCCGTCAGCGACCATTCGTCCTCGGCGAACACGGCCCACTGCTTGCGTTCGAGGCGGTTCACGCTGGCGGCGTACTGGTTGCCGCCGTCCCGCAGCTCCTCGCGCAGGAACTGGAAGCCGCCGGTCAGCGTGTGGCTGGCCAGGGGCAGGGTCCATTGGGTGTTGAATTCGGTGTTCGTCAGGAACATGTCGCGGCCGGGGTTGGCCGTTTCGTCGCGCTGGACGTAGGTGTTCGAGGTGGCCCAGCCCCAGCGGCCGGCATGCCGCAGGGAATAGAGGTCGCGCGCGTACTTGGACTCGGACAGGACGTTGGGCGTGCACGCGCCGCGCGCGCAGTTCTCGCGCGCGACCGTCTTGCCGGGCGTGGCGGTGCGCGTCTGCAGGGTGCGGCCGACTTCCGCGACCAGGTCGTGGTCGGCGTTGGGCGTCAGGGTCAGCTTGAGGGTGCCGGAGCGGGTGTCCTGCCGGTTGAAGCCGTTGAGGATCTCGTCCTCCTGGCGGCGGACCTGCTGGCCGTAGAACTGCAGGCCCAGGCGGTCCTCCTGGATGGGGCCCGCCAGATAGACGCTGCCCTGATGGATGTCGCCGGAATCGCGGTCTTCCTGGAAGGTGCCCTCGGCGCGCACGGAGCCGGTCCATTCCTTGTGGACCTTGCGCGTGATGATGTTGATCACTCCGCCCATGGCCTCCGAGCCGTAGAGGGAGGACATCGGGCCGCGGATGACCTCGATGCGTTCGATCGCCTGCAGCGGCGGCAGCCAGCCCTGCTCGATGCCGGCGTTGTCGCTGTTGGGGCGGGTCTCGCGGGAGTTCTGGCGCTTGCCGTCGATCAGGATCAGGGTGTAGGCCGAGGACATGCCGCGGATGCTGATGTCGCTGGAGCTCGCCCCGCCGGTGACGACCACGCCGGGCACGTCCTTCAGGGCGTCGGTGATGTCCCGGTAGGACCGTTTTTCGAGTTCCTCGCGCGGCAGGACGCTGATGGAGGCGGGCGCGTCCTCGACGGCCTGCTCGTAGCCGGTGGCGGTGACGACGACCTGGTCGAGCTGCTTCACGTCGGATTGCGCCGAGGCCGCCGGGGGCAGCAGCCCGGATGGCAGGGCGAGGACGAGGGCGAGCGGAACGGGGCGGAGAATGGGAGACATGGTGTCGGGGCGCGGGGCCGGATGGGTTGAAAAAGCCGGGTGATCGCCGGGGGACCGCTGGGCGATCGCCGGATGGTGGCCAGGGAAATCGCCGGGTGACCCTCGGACGCTCTTCAAATGAACTTCAGATGAACTTCAGATGGTCTCCAGGCGGTGGTCGGTGTTCGTTCAGCATTCATTCAGGAACATGAATGGGCGAAATGTTAACGAGAATGATTCTTCATAGCAAATATCATTTGAAAATGATGGGTAGTGGATCGATTTACATGGCCTTGTGATGTATCCGGCGGCGTGCCGGAGCGTGCAGCGTCCCGTTCCGGAGAGCGCTTCCTCCCGTTCCGGAGAGCGCCGCTTCCGCTTCCGCTCCCCGTTTCCTGTTGACCCGCATGATTCATGGTCTTATTATTTCAATAGAAATTAATTTCCTGAGGATCTTCCATCGCCATGAACAACCAGACGGATGCGCAGCAGGCCTACGACCTGCGGATCCTGCGGGCCCTGCGCCGCATCACCCGGGCCGTGGCCCTGCATTCCCGGCAGCTGTCGGCCTGCAGCCACATCACCGGCCCCCAGCTGGTCTGCCTGCGGACCGTGATCGAGAAAGGGCCGATGACGGCCACGGCCATCAGCCGCGAAGTCCACGTCAGCGCCAGCACGGTCGTGGGCATCCTCGACCGGCTGGAGGACAAGGGTCTGATCGTGCGCGAGCGCGGCCGCGCCGACCGCCGCATCGTGTTCGTCAGCGCCACCGACGCCGGGCGCGACCTGGCGCGCGACACGCCCTCGCCGCTGCAGCAGAAGCTCGCCGAGGCGCTGCAGGCGCTGCCCGAGCTGGAGCAGGCCACCATCACCCTGTCGCTCGAGCGCGTGGTGGGCCTGATCGAATCCGGCACCGGGCTGGCGCATGCGGCCGATCCGCAGTCCCCCATGCTGGACGTTCCCGTGGGCAGCGTCGCGCCCGAATCCGGGCTGGTGGTTTGACCGCGGGACCGACACCGGACACCGGGGCGCGGCTGCGCCCGCCGGCCCGTGCGGACGGGCCGGCCCTGCGGGACCTGGTGGCGCGCTGCCCGCCGCTGGACCTGAATTCCGTCTATCTCTACCTGCTCCTGGCGGAGCATTTCTCCGATACCTGCATCCTGGCCGAGGATGGCGACGGCCTGCTCGGGATGGCGACGGGCTACCGCCCGCCGGGCCGGGACGACACGCTGTTCGTCTGGCAGGTGGCGGTGGATCCCCGGGCGCGCGGCCGGGGGCTGGGCCTGGGCATGCTGCTGGGCCTGCTGTCGCGCCGGGCGCCGCGCCCGGCACGCTGGATCGAGACCACGGTGGGGCCCGCAAACCGGGCCTCCCGCAGGCTGTTTTCCCGGCTGGCCGCCCGCCTGGGCGCGCCGCTGGGCGAGACGGCCCTGTTCGACGCCGCGCTGTTCGGCGCGGACGCGCACGAGGCCGAGCCGCTGCTGCGCATCGGCCCGCTCACCCCGCCGGTCCCCGGAGCGGACCGGATTCCATGAACGATGAAAAGGAGGACCCCATGGACTTGAAAATCTTCGACCGGATGGAGTCGGAAGTCAGAGGCTACGTCCGGTCGTTTCCGGTCATTTTCAGCAAGGCGCGCGGCTCGGAACTGTATGACGAGGACGGCCGCCGCTACATCGACTTCTTCAGCGGCGCGGGCACCCTGAACTACGGGCACAACAACCCGGTCCTGCGCGAGCGCATGATGGCGTACCTGGAGGCCGACGGCGTGACGCACGGCCTGGACATGGCCACCAGCGCCAAGAAATACTTCATGCAGACGCTGGCCCGGCTGGTGCTCGAACCGCGCGGGCTGGACTACGTGCTGCAGTTCACCGGCCCCACGGGCACCAACGCGGTCGAGGCGGCGCTCAAGATCGCGCGCCAGGTCAAGAACCGCCAGAACGTGATCTCCTTCACCCACGGCTTCCACGGCGTGTCCGGCGGCTCGCTGGCGGCCACCGCCAACCGGAAATTCCGCAAGGCCGCCGGCGTGGCCCTGGGCAACATCAGCTTCATGCCCTACGACGGCTACTTCGGCCCGGACGTGAACACCATGGCCTACCTGGAACGCATGCTGGACGATCCCAGCAGCGGCCTGGATCATCCGGCGGCGGTGATCGTCGAGACGGTGCAGGGCGAGGGCGGAGTGAACGTGGCCTCGCAGCGCTGGCTGCGCGAGCTCGAACGCCTGTGCCGGCGCCACGACATGCTGCTGATCGTGGACGACATCCAGGTGGGATGCGGGCGCACCGGCAGTTTCTTCAGCTTCGAGGCGGCGGGGATTTCGCCGGACATCGTCACGCTGTCGAAGTCCCTGTCGGGCTTCGGACTGCCCATGTCGCTGGTGCTGCTGCGCCGCGAACTGGACGTCTGGGAACCCGGCGCGCACAGCGGCACCTTCCGCGGCAACAACCTGGCGTTCGTCACGGCGGCCCAGGCGCTGGAGACCTACTGGGCCGACGGCGCGCTGAGCGAGGAGGTCGCGGCCAAGGAGCGCCTGGTGCGCGACTGGCTGGAAAACCTCGCGCACAGCTGCCGCGACGCGGGCCTGGGGGTGCGCGGGCGCGGGCTGATCCAGGGCCTGGTCGCGCCGGTGGGCGAGGGCCTGGCCGGCCGGATCGCGCGCCGGGCCTTCGAGCAGGGCGTGGTGATCGAGACCTCGGGCGCGCACGACGAGGTGCTGAAGGTGCTGCCGGCCCTGACCATCCCGCGCGAACTGCTGCAGCAGGGGCTGCAGATCATCGAGCGCAGCGTGGGCGAGGTCCTGGCCGGCGCGGGCCGCCCGACCCGCACGCTGAAGGTCGCGGGAGGCGGGCAATGATCGTGCGCAACGTCAGGGACGTCATCGGGACGGACCAGGAAATCGTCACGGACAACTGGACCAGCCGCCGGGTGCTGCTGGCCGCCGACGGCATGGGGTTCTCCTTCCACGAGACGGTGATCTTCCCGGGGACCGAGACGCACATCCACTACCGCAATCACCTGGAGGCCGTCTGGTGCATCGAGGGCGACGGCGAGATCGAGACCATCGCCGACGGCCGCAGGTACGCCCTGGGCCCCGGCGTGGTCTACGCCCTGGACCGGCACGACGAGCACTGGCTGCGCGGCGGCGAGCGGCCGCTGCGGGTGATCTGCGTGTTCAACCCGCCGCTGACGGGCCGCGAGGTCCACGACGCCTCCGGCGTCTATCCGCTGGCGGCGGATGCCGCCGGCGCCTGACCGGGGCCTTTCATGGGAGACGATGACGAGATGAAGGATTTCTACGTATCACGGACGGGGCGGGACGCGGCGCTGATCGCGCGCGGCGAGCCCGTGGTGTATGGCGAGGGCCGCTATGCCGATGCGCTCGACGAGGGGCAGCTGCAGGCCTACGAACGGGACGGCTTCCTGATCCTGCCTGGCGTGTTCGGCGCCGCGGAGATCCAGGCGCTGCGCGAGGAAGCCCAGGCGCTGGAGCACGATCCGGCGGTGCGCGAGGGCGAGGAGGTGATCCGCGAGCCGGGCGGCACGGCGCTGCGCTCGATCTTCCGCGTGCACGAGCTGGGGCGGCGGCTGGCCGAGCTGCCGCGCGATCCCCGCCTGCTGGACGTGGCGCGCCAGATCCTGGGCTCCGAGGTCTACATCCACCAGTCGCGGGTGAACATGAAGCCCGCGCTCGACGGCAAGGAGTTCTACTGGCATTCGGACTTCGAGACCTGGCACGTGGAAGACGGCATGCCGGCGATGCGGGCGCTGAGCTGCTCGGTGCTGCTGACGGACAACACCGCGTTCAACGGGCCGCTGATGCTGATCCCGGGCTCGCACCGGCAGTTCGTGGCCTGCGTCGGCGAGACGCCGGAAGACCACTACCGCACCTCGCTGCGCCGCCAGGAAGTCGGGGTGCCCGATCCGGTCAGCCTGCGCCTGCTGGCGGAGCGGGGCGGGCTGGAGGCGGCGATCGCGCCCGCCGGATCGGTGGTGTTCTTCGACTGCAACACGCTGCACGGCTCGGCCGGCAATCTCTCGCCCTGGCCGCGCAGCAACGTCTTCATGGTCTACAACAGCGTGGAGAACCGCCTGCAGGCGCCGTTCCATGGCATGAAGCCCCGGCCCGAGCACATCGCGGCGCGGCGTTCGGCCGAGCCGCTGACGCCGCTGCGGGCGGCGGCCTAGCGGACCCCCGCCCCTCAGGCGCCCTGGCGGGCGTCGAGGAAGTTCTTCAGGAACTCCCGGGTGCGTTCTTCCCGCGGCTCGGCGAACATGACTTCGGGCGGCGCCTGCTCCACGATCACGCCGCGGTCGAAGAAGCACACCCGGTCCGAGATCTGGCGGGCGAATTCCATCTCGTGGGTGACCAGCAGCATGGTCAGGTCGTGCTCCTCGGAGAGGCGGCGGATCACGGTCAGCACCTCGCCCACCAGCTCCGGGTCCAGGGCCGAGGTCGGCTCGTCGAACAGCATGATGTTCGGCCGCATCGCCAGCGCGCGGGCGATGGCCACGCGCTGCTGCTGGCCGCCGGAGAGCTGGCTGGGGAACTTGTCGGCGTGCTCGGTCATGCCGACCAGGTCCAGGTATTCGTGGGCGCGCCGCTCGGCCTCGTCCTTCGGCAGGCCCAGCACGTGGATGGGCGATTCGGTGACGTTGCGCCGCACCGTCATGTGGGGAAACAGATTGAACTGCTGGAACACCATGCCCATTTCCTTGCGCATGGCGCGCAGGTGGGCTTCCCCCGCGGGCACGGGGCGGCCGTCGCGGTATTCGTGCCACAGGGGCTTGCCGGCCACGTGGATCATGCCCGCGTCGATGGTCTCCAGCGTCATCAGGATGCGCAGCACCGTGGACTTGCCCGAGCCCGAGGGGCCGATGATGGTGACTTTCTCGCCCTTGGCCACCTGGAAGTCCAGGTGGTCGAGCACCAGGGCGTCGCCGAAGCGCTTGACGACCTGCTCCATGACGATGATGGGATCGGCCGGGACGGAAGGATTCGAGGCGTCGTTCATGTCGGTTCAGCGTAGGGGGATGCCGCGCTTGGGCAGGCGTTCGTCCAGCAGGCGCACGCCGGCCGAGGCGACCAGGGTCAGGATCAGGTAGAGCACGCCCACCAGGGTCAGCGGCACCATGTAGTTGAAGCTGCGGTCGCCGATGATGCGCGCGACGTTGAGCATTTCCAGGATGGACACCACGGACAGCACCGGCACGTCCTTCATGATGGACACCAGGTAGTTGCCCAGGGCCGGGATGATGCGGGGGATGGCCTGGGGCAGGACGACGACCGCGAAGGTGCGCAGGGGCGAGATGTCCAGGGCGCGCGCGGCCTCGGTCTGGCCCCGGCTGATCGATTCCAGCCCGGCGCGGTAGACCTCGGACATGTAGGCGCTGTACTGCACCCCCAGCGCCAGCGCGCCGGTCAGGAAGGCGGGCAGCACCAGCCCGTATTCCGGCAGCACGTAGTAGAGAAAGAACAACTGCACCAGCAGCGGGGTGTCGCGCAGGAATTCCGTGAACACCCGCGCCGGCCAGGCGATCAGCCGGAAGCGCACGCTCTTCAGGGCCGCCAGCACCAGGCCGAGCGCGGCGCCGACGACGAAGCCCAGCAGGGTGGCCTCGATCGTGACGACCAGGCCGCGCAGCAGGATGGGCAGGATCGACCAGGCGAAGATCCAGTCGTTGGCCGTGTTCCATTCGATGCCGAAGAGCATTCAGATCCCCTTGGGGCGCCAGCGCCCGACGCGGGTTTCCAGCAGCCGCATCAGCCCGGCCAGCACCAGCGCCATGCCGAAATACATCAGCAGCAGCAGGGTGTAGACCCCGATGCTGTCCTGGGTGAAGTTGCGCACGCGCTCGGCCTGGAAGGCCAGGTCGCCCAGGCCGATGAGCGAGACCAGGGCCGTGTCCTTCAGGTTCTGCACGGCCAGGTTGCCGAAGCTGGGCATCATTTCCGGCACGGCCTGCGGGATGGCGATGCGCCAGAGGATCTGGCGCGGCGTGAAATCCAGCGCCTTGGCCGCCTCGTGCTGGCTGCGCGGCACGGCCTGGATGGCGCCGCGCACCACCTCGGCCCCGTAGGCGCCGATGTTCAGGCTCAGGGCCAGCGTGCCCGCCACCACCGGCGGCAGGCGCAGGTCCACGCCCAGGGCCTGGCCCAGCACCGGCAGGGCGAAGAACAGCCAGAACAGCTGCACCAGCAGCGAGGTCCCGCGGAAGACCTCGATCAGGGCGATCGAGGCCCAGCGGCAGGGCGCGGACCGGGACAGGCGGCCGATGCCGAACAGGAAGGAGAACAGCCCCCCCAGCAGGGTGGAATACAGGGCCAGCCGGATCGTGACCCAGGCGCCCTGCATCAGGGGGTTCAGGTAGGACAGCCAATCCATGCGGAGCGCGGACCGGCCTTACCCGGCGCAGAGCTGCGCCGTGCTGCGCTCGAAGGACTGCGAGGCGTCCTCGGCGGAAAAGCCGTAGCCGCTCATGATCTTCTTCCAGTCCTCGGTCTTCTTGAATTTGGCCAGTTCCTGGTTCACGGCGTCGCGCAGCGCGCCCGAATCCTTGGAGAAGGCGAAGCCGCCCCAGCTGCGCACGGGCTGGCCGTCCACCACCGGGTCCTTGAAGTCGCGCGCGGCCTCGGCCTTGCCCCGGCTCTTGGCGGCCAGTTCGCCGACGGTGAGGCTGGTGGCGGCGTAGCCGTCCGCGCGCCCGGTGGTCACCGTGGAGATGGCGTCGGCGTTGTTGGCGATGGTGACGATGCGGCTGGCGGGCACCTTCAGCGCCTGCAGGATCTCCAGCTGGTCGGCGCCGGCCATGATGGCGATCTTGTGGTCCGAGGCGGCGAAGTTCTCATAGTCGTGGAGGTTCTTCGGGTTGCCCTTGGCGACCAGCAGGCCCTCGCCATAGGAGCTGTTCGGCTCGGAATAGAGCACCTGCTCGCAGCGTTGCGGCAGGATGGCCATTTCGGCGGCCACCATGTCGTAGCGGTCGGCCTGCAGGCCGGGAATCAGCGAGCCGAAGGCCGTGGTGGTCCATTCGATCTTGCCGATGCCCAGGGCCTCGGCGATGTGCTTGGCCACGTCCGGCCCCACGCCCTTGGCTTCTCCGTTCAGGTCCATGTAGCCGTAGGGGATCTCGTTGGCGATGGCCACCCGCAGCGTGCCGCCGTTGCGCAGGGCGGCGAGGTCGGCCGCCTGCGCGGCGGCGCCGGGGCCCAGGACGCAGGCGGCGGCCGCGGCCAGCAGCCAGGGTTTGAGTGCGGTTTTCATAGACGGTCTCCTGGATGTGTGCATATGAAATGATCTCTTGGCGAATGATGCATTATAGAATGATTTCAGCACGAATCAATTGACTGGAAATGTCCAGGCGTGGGATCCGGCATGAAACCCGGCCCGCGCCCCGGCCCGCGCGGAAAATCCTTCGGGAGTCGCCGGAGCAATTTTCTGGCCGTGGAGGGCGGGGGGCGTGCTAGGATTCACCCATCAATTCATGCGGAACGTCCGGATCGCATGGAAAAGGCTGGGGGAGCGTAGGAAATCCTTCGGGCGCGAAAAATCCTGCAGGGATCGCCGGAGCAACTTTCTTGCTCCAGGGGTGGTGACTGTGCTAGGATTCACCAATGCACTCGATTCCTTATTTTTTCTACTTTTTTACGTTTCCAAAGCCGCCGGTGGAGGAAGGGAATCGCTGTACTAAAAGGTAGACCACACATTCCCGAAAAAGCCGCCGGCGCTGCCAGGCGGCTTTTTTGTTGCCGCCTTCCCGCATCCGGCCCATGAATGGAGCATGACCGTGTCACACAATACCGACGATACCCGCATCCGAGAAATCCGCGAGCTGGCCCCGCCCGCCCACGTGATGCGTGAATTTCCCTGCACGGCGGACATTTCCCGCACGGTGCACGATGCGCGGCGCGCCATCCACGACGTGCTCTACGGCGCGGACGACCGCCTGGTGGTCGTGGTCGGGCCGTGTTCCATCCACGACACCCAGGCGGCCATGGAATACGCCCGCCGCCTGGCGCCGCAGCGCGAGCGGCTGGGCGCCGACCTGGAAATCGTCATGCGGGTGTACTTCGAGAAGCCCCGCACCACGGTGGGCTGGAAGGGCCTGATCAACGACCCGGGCCTGGATGGCAGCTTCGACATCAACCAGGGCCTGCGCACCGCGCGCGAGCTGCTGATCGACATCAACGCCCTGGGCCTGCCGGCCGGCACCGAGTTCCTCGACATGATCACGCCGCAGTACATCGCCGACCTGGTGTCCTGGGGCGCCATCGGGGCGCGCACCACGGAAAGCCAGGTGCACCGCGAGCTGGCCTCGGGGCTGTCCTGCCCGGTGGGCTTCAAGAACGGCACCGATGGCAACACGCGCATCGCCATCGACGCGCTCAAGGCCTCGTCGCAGCCGCACTACTTCCTCTCGGTCACCAAGGGCGGGCATTCCGCCATCGTGTCCACGCGCGGCAACGAGGACTGCCACGTGATCCTGCGCGGCGGCAAGGCGCCCAACTACCAGGCCGAGCACGTCCAGGCGGCGGCCGCGGCCCTGGAAAAGGCCGGCATGCGCCCGCGCGTCATGGTGGACGCCAGCCACGCCAACAGCAGCAAGGACTACGCCCGCCAGCCCCTGGTGATCGAGGACATCTGCACCCAGGTCGAGGCCGGCGACATGCGCCTGTTCGGCGTCATGGTGGAAAGCCACCTGGTGGGCGGCCGCCAGGACCTGGTGCCGGGCAAGCCCCTGGTGTATGGTCAGAGCATCACCGACGGCTGCGTGGACTGGGACACGACGGTGGCCGTGCTCGACCGCCTGGCCGCCGCGGTGCGCGCGCGCCGCCAGGCCGTGGGCGCGGCGGCCGAGCCGGTCGGCAGCGCCGCCTGAAACGTTCCGCCCGGCGGGCCCGCGGGTCCGCCGGCTTCCGAGTAGACAGGATCGAACATGGATACCTTGCACATCGCCCAGCGGGCCCGGCCCTTGCCGGATGGCTTCCTCGACGCGCTGGCCGCGCGCTTCGGCGAGCGCTGCTCCACGGCGCAGGCGGTGCGCGAGCACCATGGTCGCGACGAATCCCCGTATCCGGTCATGCCGCCCGACGCGGTGGTCTACGCCCGGGACGTGGACGAGGTCGCCTGGGTGGCGCGCCATTGCCACGACCACGGCATCGCCCTGATCCCCTACGGCGCGGGCTCGTCCCTGGAAGGCCACCTGCTGGCGGTCCAGGGCGGCGTGTGCCTGGACCTGTCCGGGATGGACCGGATCGTGGCCGTGCACGCCGAGGACTTCACCGCCACGGTGCAGGCGGGCGTGACCCGCAAGCAGCTCAACGAAGCCCTGCGCGACACCGGCCTGTTCTTCCCCATCGACCCGGGCGCCGACGCCAGCCTGGGCGGCATGGCGGCCACGCGCGCCTCGGGCACCAACGCCGTGCGCTACGGCACCATGCGCGAGAACGTCATGTCGCTGAAGGTCGTCACGGCCGACGGCCGCGTGATCGAGACCGCCAGCCGGGCGCGCAAGTCCTCGGCCGGCTACGACCTGACCCGCCTGTTCGTGGGCAGCGAGGGCACCCTGGGGATCATCGTCGAAGTCACCGTGCGCCTGTATCCGCAGCCCGAGGCCGTGTCCGCCGCGATCTGCAATTTCCCCGACCTGGACGCCGCCGTCCAAAGCGTGATCGAGGTCATCCAGATGGGCGTGCCGGTGGCCCGCATCGAATTCATGGACGCCCACGCCGTGCGGGCCACCAACCGCTACAGCCACCTGAGCCTGCGCGAATCGCCGCTGCTGCTGTTTGAATTCCACGGCAGCCCGGCCTCGGTGCGCGAGCAGGCCGAATCGGTGCAGGCCATCGCGCGCGAGCACGGCGGCCAGGATTTCCAGTGGGCCGACCGCCCCGAGGACCGCAGCCGCCTGTGGACGGCGCGGCACAACGCCTATTTCGCCGGCCTGCAGCTGCGCCCCGGCTGCCGCTCCAGCACCACCGACGTGTGCGTGCCGATCTCCCGGCTGGCCGAATGCGTGGGGGAAACCGCGCGCGAGCTGGACCAGGCGAGCTTTCCCTACACCATCGTGGGCCACGTGGGCGACGGCAACTTCCACGTGCTGATGCTGCTCGACCCGGACGATCCGGACGAATGGGCCGAATCCGAACGCCTGAACCAGCGCCTGGTGGCGCGCGCCATCGCCATGCAGGGCACCTGCACCGGCGAGCACGGCGTCGGCCTGCACAAGCAGGCCTTCATGCGCGCCGAGCACGGCCAGGACGCCCTGGACGTGATGGCGGCCCTGAAGGCCGCGCTGGACCCGCGCAACGTGCTCAACCCCGGCAAGATTCTGCCGCCGGCCGCCTAGGCGCCGAAGGACTCCCATGGACATCGCCAGCCCCGCGGACGAACGGCACGCCACCGTGCCCGATTTTCCCGGCTTCCTCGCCCGCATCGCCCGCGACGTGCCGGCGCACTGCATCCTCACCCGGCCCGACCAGACCCGCGTCTACGAGTGCGATGGGCTGGCCCTGTACCGCGAGCTGCCCCCCGTCGTGGTGCTGCCCGAAAACGAGGCCCAGGTCATCGCCATCCTCAAGGCCTGCCACGAACACAACGTGCCGGTGGTGCCGCGCGGCTCGGGCACGGGGCTGTCGGGCGGCGCCACGCCGCATCCGCAGGGCGTGGTGATCGGCCTGGCCAAGCTCAACCGCATCCTGCGCCTGGATCCCGCGACCTGCGTGGCCGTGGTCGGCCCGGGGGTGCGCAACCTGGCGATCTCCGAGGCGGCCGCGCCCCACGGCCTGTACTACGCGCCGGACCCGTCCAGCCAGATCGCCTGTTCCATCGGCGGCAACGTGGCGGAAAACTCCGGCGGCGTGCATTGCCTGAAATACGGCCTGACGGTGCACAACGTGCTGCGCGTGCGCATGGTCACGGTCGAGGGCGAGATCGTCGAGCTCGGCGGCGAGGCGCCGGACGCCCCGGGCCTGAACCTGCTGCAGGCCTTCATCGGCTCCGAGGGCATGCTCGGCCTGGTCACCGAGGTCACGGTACGGCTGATTCCGCGCCCGCAGCTGGCGCGGGTGGTCATGGCCAGCTTCCCCAGCGTCGAGCAGGCGGGCGAGGGCGTCACGCGCATCATCGCGGGCGGCATCATCCCGGCCGGGCTGGAGCTGATGGACAAGCGCTCGGTGCACATGGTCGAACCCTTCGTGCAGGCCGGCTACGACCTGGAGGCCGAGGCCATCCTGCTGTGCGAATCCGACGGCACGCCCGACGAGGTGGCCGAGGAAATCGCTCGCATCGAGGCGCTGCTGCGCGAGGCCGGCGCCACCCGGCTGCAGACCTCCGCGTCCGAAGCCGAGCGCCTGAAATTCTGGGCCGGGCGCAAGAACGCCTTTCCCGCGGCCGGGCGCATCTCGCCCGATTACTACTGCATGGACGGCACCATCCCGCGCCGCCACCTGGGCAGGGTGCTGGCGGCCATCGCCGGGATGGAGACGCGGTTCGGCCTGCGCTGCGCGAACGTGTTCCACGCCGGGGACGGCAACCTGCATCCCCTGATCCTGTTCGACGCCAACCGGCCCGACGAGGTCGAGCGCGCCGAGGCCTTCGGCGCCGCCATCCTGGAACTGTGCGTCCAGGTGGGCGGCACCATCACCGGCGAACACGGCGTGGGCCTGGAGAAGATCAACCAGATGTGCACGCAGTTCACGCGCGAGGAACTGGACGCCTTCGCGGCGGTCAAGCGCGCCTTCGATCCCTACGGATTGCTCAATCCGCTCAAGCTCATCCCGACGCTGGTGCGCTGCGCGGAATACGGCAAGATGCACGTCCACCAGGGCGAAGTCCGCTTCCCCGACATCCCCCGGTTCTAGGAATCCCCCTCATGGAATTCGTACTGTCCGAACTTTGCGAGCAGGTCGTGACCGCGCGCGCGGCCCAGCGCCCGCTCCTGATCCGGGGCGGCGGCACGCGGCTGTTCTACGGCGGTCCGCTGCCGTCGGAAGACGCCGCGTCCTGGCTGGAGCTGTCGGCCTATCGGGGCGTGGTCGGCTACGAGCCGTCCGAGCTGGTGCTGACGGCGCGGGCCGGCACGCCGCTGGCGGAAATCGAGGCGCTGCTGGCGTCGCGGGAACAGATGCTGGCCTTCGAGCCGCCGCGCTTCGGCGCCGCCGGCACCCTGGGGGGCTGCGTGGCCTCGGGCCTGTCCGGCCCGCGCCGCATGGCGGCCGGCTCGCTGGCGGATTTCGTGCTCGGCACGCGCCTGCTGAGCGCCGACGGCAACGTGCTGTGCTTCGGCGGCGAAGTCATGAAGAACGTCGCCGGCTACGACGTCTCGCGCCTGCTCGCCGGATCCCTGGGCGTCCTGGGGGCGCTGGTGGAAATCTCGCTGAAGGTCGCGCCGCGGCCGCACCGCGAGGCCACGCGCGTGCTGGCGCTGGACGAATCCGCGGCCCTGGAACGGTGCCTGCGCTGGCGGTCGCGGCCGCTGCCCGTGTCGGCGACGGCCTGGATGGCCGATGCCTCGGGCGCCAGCGGGAAACTGTGGGTGCGCCTGTCGGGCAACGCATCGGCCGTGCGCCAGGGCCTGGAGGACATCGGCGGCGAGTCCCTGGACGACGAGGCCGCCGACGCCTTCTGGCTGGGCCTGCGCGACCAGACGCACCCGTTCTTCCGCCAGCGGCCCCTGTGGCGCATCGTCCTGCCCGCCGGCGCGCCCGCGCTGGGCCTCGCGCCCGTGCTGCACGAATGGGGCGGTTGCCTGCGCTGGCTGGCCGGGCCGTACGATGCCGCGGCGCTGCGCGACCGGGTCCAGTCGCTGGGCGGCTCCGCCTGCCTGTACCGCCGCGAAGGCGCGCCCGCCGGCGTGCCGACCTTCCATCCCCTGGCCGACGGCGTCCTGCAGATCCACCGGCGGCTGAAACGGGAATTCGATCCCGCCGGGATCTTCAACGCCCATCGGCTGTATCCGGAACTCTGAGGACCCACCATGCAGACTCAACTCGCGGACTGGGCGCGCGATACCGATTTCGGCCGGGAAGCCGACGAGATCCTGCGCCGCTGCGTGCATTGCGGCTTTTGTCTGGCGACCTGTCCCACCTACCAGATCCTGGGCGACGAGCTCGACAGCCCGCGCGGGCGCATCTACCAGATCAAGCAGGTCCTGGAAGGCGCCGAGCCCACCTTCGTCACCCAGCAGCACCTGGACAGGTGCCTCACCTGTCGCAACTGCGAGACCACCTGTCCGTCGGGCGTCCAGTACGGCGCCCTGGTGGACATCGGCCGCCAGATCGTCAGCGAGCGCGTGCGCCGGCCGCTGCGCGAGCGCCTGGTGCGCGAGGCCCTGCGCCGCCTGATGGGCTCGCCCTGGTTCGGCCCCCTGTACCGGATCGGCGTCTGGGTGCGGCCCGCGCTGCCGGCCGTGCTGCGCGCGAAGATCGCGCAGGCGCGCCCGGCCGGGCCGCTGCCGGCCGAGCCCGGCCGCCATGCGCGCCAGGTGCTGATGCTGGCCAACTGCGTGCAGCCGGCCATGATGCCGTCCATCGACGCCGCCACGCTGCGCGTGCTGGACGCGGTCGGCGTGGGCACGCGCATCGCCGCCGGATCGGGCTGCTGCGGCGCCATCAACTTCCACCTGGACGCCCAGGAGGCCGGCCGCGACCAGATGCGCGCCAACGTGGACGCCTGGCTGCCGCTGCTGGAATCCGGCGAGGTCGAGGCCGTGATCGTCAACGCCTCGGGCTGCGGCGGCATGATCAAGGACTACGCCCATCACCTCAAGCACGACCCGGCCTATGCCGAGCGCGCCGCGCGCCTGATGCCCTACGTCAAGGACATCGCCGAATTCCTCGCGCCGATGGCAGCCGAGGTGCGCGCGAAGATGCGCCGCGCGCCCGGCCGCAGCGCCTTCCATCCGCCCTGCACGCTGCAGCATTGGCAAGGCCTGCGCGCCGTCACCGAGCGGCTGCTGGCCGACCTGGGCTTCGATCTGCAGGCCTTCGGCGAATCGCATCTGTGCTGCGGTTCGGCGGGCACCTATTCGATCACCCAGCCGGCGCTGTCGAAATCGCTGCGCGACCGCAAGCTGCAGGCGATCCAGACCACGCTGCCCGACACCATCGTGTCCTCCAACATCGGCTGCATCTGCCATCTCCAGAGCGGCACCGGCACGCCGGTGCGCCACTGGATCGAAACCGTCGACGAGGCCCTCCATGACTGACCGGCGCGTGACTGACCAGCCCACGCGCGGCGCCCGGGTCGTCATCGGCATGTCGGGCGGCGTGGATTCCTCGGTGTCGGCCTGGCTGCTCAAGCAGCAGGGCTACGAAGTGGTCGGCCTGTTCATGAAGAACTGGGAGGACGACGACGACAGCGAATACTGCTCGTCGCGCCAGGACTGGCTGGACGCCGCCAGCGTGGCCGACGTGGTGGGCGTGGACATCGAGGCGGTCAATTTCGCCGCCGAATACAAGGACCGGGTGTTCGCCGAGTTCCTGCGCGAATATTCCGCCGGCCGCACGCCCAATCCGGACGTGCTGTGCAACGCGGAAATCAAGTTCAAGGCCTTCCTGGACCACGCCATGGGGCTGGGCGCCGACTACATCGCCACCGGCCACTACGCCCGGGTGCGCCGCGCCGCCACGCCGCGGGGGCCGCGCAGCCAGCTGCTGAAGGCGCTGGACGGCACCAAGGACCAGAGCTACTTCCTGCACCGCCTGAACCAGGACCAGCTCGCGCGCACCCTGTTTCCCCTGGGCGAGCTGCCCAAGACCGAGGTCCGCCGCATCGCGCGCGAGATCGGCCTGCCCAACGCCGCCAAGAAGGATTCCACGGGCATCTGCTTCATCGGCGAGCGGCCGTTCCGCGAATTCCTGAACCGCTACCTGCCCACGAAGCCGGGGCCGATGCTGACCCCGGAGGGCCGTGAGGTCGGCCGCCACCAGGGTCTGGCCTTCCATACCCTGGGCCAGCGCAAGGGCCTGGGCATCGGCGGGGTGCGCGGCGCCCAGCGCGGGGACGGCACGGCCGACGCCTGGTACGCGGCCCGCAAGGACCTGGCGAACAACGTCCTGTACGTCGTCCAGGGCCACGACCACCCCTGGCTGCTCAGCGGACGCCTGCGCGCGCAGGATGCCAGCTGGGTGGCGGGCGAGCCGCCGGCCCCCGGCGCCTACGCCGCCAAGACCCGCTACCGCCAGGCCGATGCCGCCTGCGTCCTGGAAGCGGGGCAGGGCGCGGGGGATTTCGCGCTGCGCTTCGACGAGCCCCAATGGGCCGTGACGCCGGGCCAGTCGGCCGTGCTGTACGACGGCGACGTCTGCCTGGGCGGCGGGATCATCGTCTAGGGCTCGGGCGGAGGCGCGCGGGATCTACGCGGCGGGCGGCCTGGTCGTGGCGAAGGAGGGCCGGGCGTCGAGCTTTTCGGTCAGGCGGGCCAGGTGGGCGTGGTCGGCGCGCCAATCCAGTTCCGGGAAGCGCAGGTCCAGGTAGCCCAGGGCCGCGCCCACGGCGATGTCGGCCAGGCACAGGTTGACGCCCATGCAGTAGGACTGCTCGCCCAGCAGCTGTTCCATGTAGTTCAGCCCGGCGCCGATCTTCTGGTGCTGGCGGGCGATCCAGTCGGGGCTGCGCTGGGGCTCGGGGCGGCGGTGGGCTTCGATGAAGGCCGCCGCGGCGGCGTCCATGACGCCGTCGGCCACGGCTTCCCAGCGCTTGACTTCCACGCGTTCGCGCCCCGGAGGTGGGATCAGCCGCCCGACCGGCGAGAGCGTATCCAGGTATTCCACGATGACGCGCGAGTCGAACAGCGCGCCGTTCTCGTCCATGATCAGACAGGGCACCTTGCCCAGGGGGTTGTGCGCCGTGACGTGGGTCGCGGGCCCCCAGGGGTCGTCGAGGACCAGCTCGTAGTCGAGCTTTTTCTCGGCCAGCACGATACGGACCTTGCGGACGTAGGGGCTGGTCAGGGAACCGATCAATTTCATGAGGAAACAGGATAGTCCAGGGCTCGAAAAGTATAGCAGGACGACTCCCCCGAGCCCGGGTGTCCGGCGTGTTTTGTCCTTTTTTTGCCCGGCGGCAAGCGTGTGGTGTGGTATATCCGCCCAGTCTTCGGCCCGGTCCTGGCCCGGTCTCCGCCAGGTCCGGAGGCGCGGACGGGCGGGTGCTAGAATCCTGGCTTGGGATGCGCCTCGCCCGTCGCCGGATCCGGGGCGCCCCGCCGGTCGCCGTTCGTTCCTCTGTCCCGCGCGCCCCGGCCTCGTGTCCGGGCGGCCGCGCCTTCTCGTTCCCGTCGATGATGCATATTGATTCTTCCCTCAGCGCGCTCAATGCGCTGTCGCCCCTGGATGGGCGCTACGCGGCCAAGGCCGACGCCCTGCGGCCCTTCCTGTCCGAAGCCGGCTTCATGGCGCACCGGGTCGAAGTCGAGATCGCCTGGCTGATCGGCCTGTCCGACGCCGGGCTGCCCGAACTGCCCGCCTTCTCGGCGGCGGCGCGCGCGCGGCTGCGGCAGCTGGTGCGGGATTTCTCCGAGGCCGACGCGGCCCGCATCAAGGCCATCGAGCGCACCACCAACCACGACGTGAAGGCGGTGGAATACTGGCTCAAGGAGCGGGTCGCCGACGACGCCGAACTGTCCCGCGCGGCGGAATTCATCCATTTCGCCTGCACCTCGGAAGACATCAACAACACCTCCCACGCCCTGATGCTGGGCCGCGCGCGTTCGCAATGCGTGGTGCCGGCGCTCGAATCGGTCGCCGCCCGCCTGCGCGAACTGGCGCGCCAGCACGCCGACCAGCCGCTGCTCTCGCGCACGCACGGCCAGCCGGCCACGCCCAGCACCATGGGCAAGGAATTCGCCAACGTCGTCGCCCGCCTGGAGCGCGCCCTGGAGGCGATCCGCGCCGTGCGGCCCCTGGCCAAGATGAACGGCGCCACCGGCAATTACAACGCCCATCTGGCGGCCTACCCGGAAATCGACTGGCCCGCGTTCTCCCGCGAGGTCCTGAGCGGCCTGGGGCTGACCCAGAATCCTTATTCCATCCAGATCGAGCCGCACGACTGGATGGCTGCCCTGTTCGACGCGATCGCGCGCGCCAACACCATCCTGCTGGACCTGAACCGCGACGTCTGGGGCTACATTTCCCTGGGCTACTTCAAGCAGCGCCTGAAGGACGGCGAGGTCGGCTCGTCCACCATGCCGCACAAGGTCAACCCGATCGACTTCGAGAATTCCGAGGGCAACCTGGGCCTGGCCAACGCGATGCTGCGCCACCTGTCGGAAAAGCTGCCGGTCTCGCGCTGGCAGCGCGACCTGACGGACTCCACCGTGCTGCGCAACCTGGGCGTGGCGCTGGGTTACGGCCTGGTGGCCTACGAGGCCTGCCTGCGCGGTCTGGGCAAGCTGGAGCTGAACCCCGCCGCCATCGACGCCGACATCGACGCCTGCTGGGAAATCCTGGCCGAGCCCGTGCAGACGGTGATGCGCCGCTACGGCCTGCCGCAGCCCTACGAGCAGCTGAAGGCCCTGACGCGCGGCAAGGGCATCACCGAAGAAGCCCTGCGGGAATTCATCGCTGGCCTGGATCTGCCCGACGAACCCAAGGCCCGGCTGCTGGCCATGACGCCGCGCAGCTACACCGGCCTGGCGGCCCGCCTGGCGGCGCAGATCTAGGAAGCAGGAAGGCCCGCGCCGGGGCGCGGTTCAGGACGCGGGCCGGAAACTGCTGGATATGCGACGACCCTACCTATCGGCCGGAAGTGGGAACAACCGTGTCCGATGAGTGCCCATCGCCCGTTCATGGGGCAGAGTCCAGGAGGCGATCGAGGTTGATCGACAGCCCCTGAAATGCCTGCATAGCGCCTATATGGAAACCAAAAACAAAAAGGCCAGTTCCGAAGAACTGGCCTCAGCGCTTGATCTGAGTGCTTGATATTCCTGGTGGGCTGTGAGTGACTCGAACACTCGACCGACGGATTAAGAGTCCGCTGCTCTACCAACTGAGCTAACAGCCCGTCGCAATGATTTGCGAAGAACGAAACTATACACCTTTTTGCCGGCCTGCGCAAAAAGGCATGTGACAAAGCATGCGGCTTGTTGGCGCAACGTGAGAATGTCCGCATCCCCCTGTGCGAACCTGTTATAAAAACGACATGCGTATTCCAGCACGAGAAGAACACATGCCCGGCCGAGTCGTGATTCGATGCAGCATCGCGCTGCTGCTCGCCGCCCTGGTCTCCGGCTGCTTCGGGGGCGGCGGCCCGACCCGGCAGGCGGACCGCGGCGGCGAATGCCAGTGGAACCGCAGCCGGTGCCTCTACGAGGGTTCCTACGAGCCCGGCGAGCGGGACTATGCCGAACAGGAAGCCAAGGAACTGAACCGGGCTTCGCTGGAACGGCTGCGGCGCAGCGCCGGCAGGTAGTCTCCCGGCCCGCCTCCCGGCCTGCGCTCCCGGCCCGCGCCGGGAGGCGGATTGCCCAAGCCCGCGCGGGAGAAGTCCGCGCCGGATCGTCTGCCGTGAGCCGGGCGCGCTGCCCGGGCCTGCCGCGCTGCGGGACCAGCCCGCCGCGTTCCAGGGTCGGGCCGCGGCGGAACGGACGGGCCGTGCCGGTGGATCGGGACGCCGGGATTCCGCCGGGATTCCGCTTTCCAGGCGGGGCGCGGGCTGGTTATGATGGCTGCGCGATGCCCGTGCGGATCGCGCCGTCCCCGGACCCCCTGCAGGAGACACTGGAATGTGTGATTCGACATGCTGCGCGGAAGCGGCGGCGCACTCCCGCCGTTCCTTCCTACGATCCTCGCTGGCCGCCGCCCTGGCGGTCGCCGCCGGCGGCGCGCTGCCGGGCGGCCTGGCCCTGGCGCGCACCGCGTCCCCGCCCAAGCCGCAGAACGTCCTCGATCCCGATGCCGCGCTCGCGCGGCTGACCGAGGGCAATGCGCGGTACGTGTCCGGGGTGACCCGGCGTCACGATTTCGCCCACGAGCGCCCGGCCCTGGCGGCGGGGCAGAATCCCTACGCGGCCGTGCTGGGCTGCGCGGACTCGCGTGTGGTGCCCGAATACGCCTTCGATTGCGCCCGGGGAGACCTGTTCGTCACCCGGGTGGCGGGCAATTTCGTCAATGTCGACATGCTGGGCAGCCTGGAGTATTCGGTGGCGGTCCTGGGCGTGCCGCTGATCCTCGTGCTCGGACATGACAAGTGCGGCGCGGTCGCGGCGGCGGTCAAGGCCGTCACGGAATCGGCGCAGTATCCCGGCCGTATCCCTTCGCTGGTGTCGGCCATCGCGCCCGCCGTGCAGAAAGTCCAGGACGGCGGAGGCGATCTGCTGGCGGCCGCCACCGCACAGAACGTCCGCGACAACGTCGCCGCCCTGGCCGAGCGTTCGACCATCCTCGGCGACGCGGTGCGGGCCGGCAAGCTGCGGCTCGCCGGCGCCGTCTACCGGCTCGATACCGGCCGGGTCGAGTTCCTGGGCTAGGGCGGACAGGCGCTGGCCATGACGGAGGCGGCCGGCGCGCGCGTCCTGATCGTCGAGGACGAGCCGACGCTGGCGGAAAATTTGTACGGCTATTTGGAGCGCCAGGGTATGGCGCCGGACGTGGCCTACGACGGCCATGGAGCGCTGGCCCTGCTGCACGGGTCGGTCTTCGACGCCGTGGTGCTGGACCTGGGCCTGCCCGGCCTGGGCGGGCTGGACGTGCTGCGCGCCATGCGGCGGGAACCCATGCTGTGGCGGCCCGTGCTGGTGTTGACGGCGCGCGAGCGGCTGGAGGACAAGCTCCTGGCCTTCGACCTCGGGGCGGAAGACTATCTGGTCAAGCCCTTCTCCCTGGCCGAGGTCGCGGCGCGGCTGCGCGTCCTGACGCGGCGGGGGCAGGGCGGCGAATCCGGCCCCCTCGTCCACGGGAATCTGCGCTACGACCCGCATTCGCAGGCGGTGACCCTGGCCGGCCGGCCGCTGATCCTGCCGCGCAAATCGGTGCTGCTGCTGGCGGCCCTGCTGCGGCCGGCGGGCGGCCTGGCAACCCATGCCCACCTGACGGCGGCGTTGTGGCCCGACGGACCGCCGTCCGACCGTGCCCTGCACGACCAGGTGCGCCTGCTGCGCCGCCGCCTGCGCGCGGAGCGAGGACCCGACATCGTGGCCGAACCCGGCCGGGGCTGGCGTTTGGCGCCGGTGCCGGACGACGCGGGCGGCGGGGACGCGGCATGAGGCTGAAACAGCCGTCCTCCCTGGCCCGGCGGGTCACCTGGGCCGTCACCGGCACCGCCGCCGTATTCCTGCTGGTCATCAGCCTGCTGGCCTACGGGACTTTTGCGCGCATGGAGGACGACCTGGTCGACGAAGTCCTGTCGGGCCAGATCGCGGCCTTGCGCGACGATCTCGGGGCGGGACTGTCCGTGTCGGCGATCCAGCCGCCGCGCTGGAGCGAAGGAGGGCGCGTCCGGACCTGGGTGCTGCCGGCGGATCGGCCGCCTCCCCTGGAAGGGATGTTCGCGGCGGGGCCGGGCGGCCGGGAAATCGTGCAGGCGGGCCGGACGTGGCACACCTGGGTCGAGACCGTCCCCCAAGGCCTCCTCTACGTTCGCTACGACGCCACCGCGCACGAGGACCGGGTCCGGTCCTTCGGTTGGATCCTGGCGGGCGGAGCCGTGTCGGCGCTGATCTGCGCCTGGCTGCTGGCCCGGCGGCTGGCGCGCCGGGTGGTGGCGCCGATCCGCGCCGTATCGGACCGGCTCTCGGCCTGGGAGGGCGGGGCGTTCGCCGACGAGGCGCCCGGGGGCGACGAGGCGCTGCAATTGATCGGGGCCTTCAACCGCATCCAGGACCGGATCGACCGCTCCGTGGCGTTCGAGCGCCAGTTCGCCGCCAATCTCGGTCACGAGCTGCGCACGCCGCTGGCCGCCCTGCGCTCCGATTGCGAAATGGCCCTGCTGGACGCCGGTCCGGGGACGTCCCTGGCAGCGCGCCTGGCGCGCATGATGGTCCAGGTCGACGCCGCCGCCAGCAGCCTGGCGGGCGCGGCGGCCCTGAACAGCGCCGATCCGGCCCGGGTGCGCCGCGTCGGCCTGTCGCAGGCCCTGGAGCAGGCCTGGTTCGCCCTGGAACCCATGGCCCGCGCGCGCGGCCTGGCACTGGATTCGCGCATTCCGCCGGACGAGAGCCTGTGCCTGGACCCGGACGCCCTGCTGATCGTGCTGCGCAACCTGCTGCGCAACGCGATCGAGCACGCTGCGCCGGCCACGCTACGGGTCTGTCTGGATCAGGACGGCGTCCTGGTCCTGCGCGACGATGGGCCGGGCATGGCGCCCGAACGCCTGGCGCGGGTGCGGGAGTGGCGCGCCGGCCGGGCGGATCTGTCCGCGGCGGACGCATCCGAAACCGGCCATGGGCTGGGCCTGGGCATCGCCCAGCGCGTCTGCGAGCTGCGCGGCTGGCGGCTGAGCGTGGACTCGACTCAGGGCGGCTCCGATAGCGGAACGACCTTCAGGCTGGACCTCCATTCAGCTTCCGGTCAGCGGAATTCGTAGCGGATTCGTGGCCCTCGGGGCTATGGTGAGCGCTGTCCGACCAGGAGCCATCATGTCTTCGTCCGCCTGCGCTTCCCCCGGCACCCCCGCCGCCCGTTCCAAAGCCGACATCGATTCCGTCTGGGAACGCCTGGCCCATGCCCAGGTGCTGCGCCGCCGCGCGCTGGGCGTCCTGGGGGCGCTGACCGTGCTGGCGCTGCCCTGGGTCGGTTCCGCCTGGCCGGAGGCTGGCTGGGTCAATCAGAGTCTGGAATGGGCGGGCCTGATCCTGATGGCGCTGGCGCTGCTGGGGCGTTGCGCCTGCATGCTGTACCTGGGCGGGCGCAAGGGCGCCGACCTGGTGGCGGAGGGGCCTTACTCGGTCTGCCGCAATCCCCTGTACGTCTTCTCCATCCTGGCCGTCCTGGGCATCGGCCTGCAGACCGGCAGCTTGACGGTAGGGCTGGTCCTGGCCCTGGCGGCCTGGGCGGTGTTCCGCTGGATCGTGGGCGAGGAGGAGCGGATGCTGCGCGCATCCTTCGGCGCGCCGTTCGAGGACTACTGCGCGCGGGTGCCCCGGTTCCTGCCCCGTCCGTCCGCCTGGCGTTCGCCGCGGCACGTCACGGTCGATCTCCAGGGCGTCTGGAACACGGTGCGCGACGCCCTGCCGTATTTCCTGTCGATTCCCGTGTTCGAGGCCATCGAGGCCTTCCAGGAAGCGGGCTGGCTGCACGTCCGGCTGTGGCTGTATTGAGCTGAGCATCCGGCGGCCTGTGCGCTGATCCCGGGCTCCGGCGCCGCATGCCCCTGTGATACAGTCCCAGACGGTTTTTCAGCCTGGAGTCCGCTTCATGCAGTCCCCGTTCTACCCGATCGGCACCCCCGGCGTCCCCTGGGGGGAAGCCGAAATCGCCGCCTGGCTCGCCCGCCAGCGGCGCCGGCGCAGCTATGCCGACGAAGTCCTGACGGTCGTCGACCGCCTGCGCGACCGTTTCGACGTCGTGCAGTACGGCCAATTGGACTATGCGCCCGATGCATATCCCCTGTTCGCGCTGCGCAGCCGCGGCTGGCGCGACGACCGGCCGGCGGCGCTGGTCACGGGCGGGGTGCACGGCTACGAGACCAGCGGCGTGCACGGCGCGCTGCGCTTCGCCGATCTGCACGCGGCCGATTACGCGGGCCGCCTGGACCTGATGATCGTCCCCTGCGTCAGCCCCTGGGGCTACGAGCGCATCCACCGCTGGAATCCCCGGGCGCTGGACCCGAACCGGTCCTTCCGCCCCGGCAGCCCCGCGCCGGAGTCGGCGGCATTGATGGCGCTGGTGGCGCCGTTCGCCACTCGGGTGCGGGTGCACATCGACCTGCACGAAACCACCGACAGCGACGAGTCCGAGTTCCGGCCCGCGCTGGCGGCGCGTGACGGCCGGCCTTTCACGCCGGGCGGCATCCCGGACGGCTTCTACCTGGTGGACGATACCGAGTCTCCCCGGCCCGAATTCCAGGCCGCCGTGATCCGTGCGGTGGCCGAAGTCACCCACATCGCCCCGGCCGATGCGCACGGCGAGATCATCGGCTCGCCCGTGGTCGCTCCGGGCGTCATCCGCTACGCCTTGCGCTCCCTGGGGCTGTGCGCCGGCATCACGGACGCGCCCTACCGCACGACGACGGAAGTCTATCCCGACAGCCCGCGGGCCACCCCCGAGCAATGCAACGCGGCCCAGGCCGCAGCGGTGCGCGCGGCGCTGGACTACGCTTTGGAGCATTGACGGCATGGAGATCGTTTTCGCCTCGCAACTGGAAGCCGATCCGCAGGCCTGGGTAGCGGCCCTGCGCACCGCGCTGCCCGACGCCCGGGTGCGCCTGTGGGGCGACGGCGAGCCGGAAGGCCGCGCCGATTTCGCCGTGGTGTGGGCGCCGCCGGCCGACCTGTTCGCCCGCGAGCCGCGCCTGCGCGCCCTGTTCAACCTGGGCGCCGGGGTCGACGCCCTGCTGCGCCTGCCGGGCCTGCCCGACGATCTGCCCCTGGTGCGGCTGGAAGACGGCGGCATGGCGGTGCAGATGGCGGAATACGCGCTCTACCACCTGCTGCGCGAATCGCGCGACTTCGGCCGCTACGAGCGCCAGCAGGCCGAAGGGCTCTGGCAGCCCCTGGCCGACATCGACCGCGATGCCTGGACCGTCGGCGTCCTGGGCGCCGGCGCCATGGGCGCGCGGGTCGCCCAGGCCTGCGCGGCCCTGGAATACCCGACGGCGGTCTGGTCGCGCAGCGGCCGCACCGTGCCGGGCGTCGAGGCCTACGGCGGCGAGGCGGACCTGGCCGCGTTCCTGGCGCGCACGCGCGTGCTGGTGAACGCGCTGCCGCTGACCGACGCCACACGGGGCATCCTGTGCCGCCGCACCTTCGAGCAGCTGCGGCCCGACGCCGTGGTGATCAACATCGCCCGGGGCGGGCATCTGGTCGAGGCCGACCTGCTGGCCGCCCTGGACGGCGGGCGCCTGCGGTCGGCGGCCCTGGACGTCTTCGAGCGCGAGCCCCTGCCGCCCGGCCATCCTTTCTGGTCCCACGCGCGCATCCGGGTCACGCCGCACGTCGCCGGCGCCAGCCTGATGGACGGGACGGTGCGCCAGATCGCCGGCAAGATCCGCGCCCTGGACCGGGGCGAGCCGGTCACCGGCGTCGTGGACCGCAGCCGGCAGTATTGAGGGATCGAGGGCGTTTGCCCCGGAGAAGGCGTTTGCCCGGGGCCGCCGTCCCGGCATCCGCTCCGGTCAGGCCTGCGCGGCCGCCTGGCGCGCCAGCCGGCCGGCGCGTTCCAGGCGCTGCGCGCCGTGCTCCAGCGGTTCGATGAAGCGGGCCGGGATCGCCTGGATGCCGCTGATGGCGCCGCACAGGGCGCCGGTCAGCATCGCCCGGGCCTGGTTCTGGCCGCCGCCGTTGACGGCGTGCAGGACGGCCGACTCGAAATCGTCCTGGAAGCGGCCGGCCAGGTAATAGGCGGCGGGGAACTGGTGGTAGACCGCGCAGGGCATGCCGTACACCAGCGAGGCCTTCCAGGCCGGCTCGATGCGGATGTCCGGATCCCGCGCGGCGCGCAGGATGCCCGACACCGTCAGCAGGGCGTCGGGCGAAGGGAACTGGCCGGCGGTGCGCGGCGCTTCCGGCCCCGGCGGCGGGGTGTCCTCCCCGGCCGAGGTCACGCTGTGGAAGGGCAGGGCGCCGCTGCGCACCAGCGCCATCAGCCGGTCGGACGTGGCCGCGTCCAGCGGCTCGCCGCGCACCAGGCTGCCCAGCACGCAGCCGTAGGCCACGGTCATGGCCATGACCGTCGTGTCGCGCTGGGTCAGCGCCGTGTTCGCGGCGCAGTGGCGCGCCAGATCGGCCGGCTGGCGGGCGTAGCGCACGGCCAGCGCCAGGATGCGCTCGGCCGCCTCGGTGGTGTCGGCCAGGCCCGCCACCCGGCCCCAGGGCAGGCCCTGGCCCACCCGCAGGCGCCAGGTCTCGCGGATCGACTGGCTGGTGTAGCCGCCCGGCCCGTTCATGGGCGTGCCGTCCAGCAAGGGGAAGAAATCCTCGTCCAGCCGGCGGCAGAAATCCGCCTCGTCGTAGCCGCCGCAGGCGTCCAGGGATTGCGCCAGCAGGTCCAGGATGAAGCCGGCCTGGCCCGACTGGCCGGCCCGCAGCCCCGCATGGTAGCGGTCGGGGCGGGGATCCGTGTAGCCGTCGATCCAGTCGCCGTAGTCGCGCCGCAGGGCGTCCAGGTCGTAGTACCAATGCGGGCCCAGGGCCAGGGCGTCGCCGACGTAGGCGCCGATCAGGGCGCCTTGGGCGCGTTGTTCAAGGGTGGGTGCCATGCCGGATCCTCCGTCGTGTCCGATGCGTCCGATGCCTCGGCGGCGCCGCCGCCGTACGCGTGCACCCGGTTGCGGCCGCCGCGCTTGGCCTGGTACATCGCCTGATCAGCATACGCCAAAAGCCCCGAGAGGGAGGCAAGCGGCGCCTGCGAGTCGTGCACCGTGCCGATGCTGACGGAAATCTTCAGGGGCGCGCCGCCGTTCAGGGAAATCTCCAGCCCGGCCACGCGGCCGCGCAGGCGTTCGGCGATGTCGTTCGCGTCCTGCTCCGAGGTGTCGGGCAGGAACAGGGAGAATTCCTCGCCGCCCAGGCGGCCGAACAGGTCGCGGGGGCGCACGACGCCGCGGATGGTCCGAGCGAAGGCCTTCAGGACCTGGTCGCCGGCGGCGTGGCCATGGCGGTCGTTCAGCAGCTTGAAGTGGTCGATGTCCATCATCAGCAGGGCATTGCCCTGGGGCGGCGCCGGCGTGCGGCCCAGGTGCTCCTCGGCGCTGCGGAGAAAAGCCTGGCGCGACAGGGCGCGGGTCAGGCCGTCGTGGTCCAGGGCCACGTGCAGGGACGAGATCAGGTCGCTGCGGGCCGCCAGGATGCCGGATACCACCAGGGGCGAGGCGACCAGCAGCAGCACGCCCAGCCGCAGGGACACCATGTCCCAGGCATGGAAATGGAGACCCGCCAGCGGTTGGCTCGCGCCCAGCGGCAGCCAGCCGTTGGCGATGCCAAGCATCACGGCGAGCGCGGTCACCAGGGTGAGCCAGGCCGTCGTGATCTGGCGGTACGCCAGGGCGCAGTACATCAGGGCCGGAATGGGGAAGGCGATGGCGCCCGGTCCGCCCAGCACGAAGCACAGCGACAGGCTGGCGGCCAGCGCGACGACGGGCAGCAGCAGGGTCCCGCTGAGGAGGCGCTTGCGCAGGGAGGCCCAGGAGTGGCGGCGGTCGCCGCGCAGCCGCAGGCGCCGGGGCAGGAGCATGACCGGCGGCAGGAAGGCGCTGTAGCTGAGCAGCTGGCCGAAGAACCAGTTCAGGGCGATCGTCGTCCACTGGCCACCGGGCCGCAGCCAGGGCGTGAGCGCCAGGGCGACGGCCGCATTGGTGGCGGCCGCCGCCGCGCAGGCCGTCAGTACCTGGCCGATGGCCCGGGGGCTGCGCAGGCGCGGCGGCGACCAGGGAGACGACAGGATGATCCAGGCGACGAGCGCGCCGGAGAGGTCCGTGATGCCGTAGCCCACGGCGGGCGGCCAGCGCAGGCCTTGCAGGACGCTTCCCAGCGCCAGGCCGCAGAGCGCGCCCGCCCAGGACAGCGGGTGGGCCAGGGCCGGATGGCGGATCATCAGGGTGGCCAGCAGCGCATTGGCCGGCCACAGGATCGACAGGCCTCCCTCGGGCTGGGTCAGCTGGCCCAGCAGCGAGCACAGGAACGCGAACGCCGCGAGCAGGGCAGCCTGAATGGGCTTCCGGCAGCATTGTGTGCGGAGACGGAAAACCAGGGACATGGAAGCGGGAATCTGGATGAGAGGAATGCCGCGTTCCAAATGTAACAGAAGGTGGACGCCTTGTCTCCCGTGGCCTGCCCCATGCCGGCCGGCCCGGACGCCGGGTCAGTCCGCGCGCCGGTCCGCGCGTTTCGTTTCCTGCTCCGATTCTTACGCTGCAGACATCCGTCAACGTCTACAGTTCATTGATTTCACAGGGTTTCCTCCTTGTGGAATATTCAGCAAGTTCTGCTTGTCAGGCGACATGCAAAACGGCCCGGTGCCTCGCATCTCATCGCAGTTGCGTTCATGCGTCAGGCAACCATGCGATTTGCGGCATGACCGGTTTCTTTGACGCAGCCCCTGCGTCCTCGCAAAAGTACGCAGCCAGGTATTGCTTGGTTTCGGATGGCCACGTTGTGTAGAGAGCGATAATAGTGCAGAATAAGTGCATAGAAATTGCATGGGGGATGTGCCATGAGCACCGTACTGCAACGACCCTTTGCCGAGCAGTTCCGTGAGCCGGACACGCCATATCTGTCTCCAGCCCGCATTGGGGAATTCTTCGGCTTCCAGGTTCAGGAGCTGGCAGAGCGTGCCCACGTGCATCGCAATACCCCGACCGCACGGCCCCAGGCGCCTCAGTTGCAGAAGTACCTACAGGATATGGTCAGGGTGCTGACTGTCGCCATCGAGATGACCGGCGATGAAAAGCGGGCGGCGTTCCTGCTGCGCAACGAGCCGCTACGCGCCTTCGGCTACAAGACAGCGGATACCCTCATTCAAGAGGGGCGGGCCGATGCAGTCATTGCCTACCTGGAGTCGCTCGCCGGCGGTGCCGCAGGATGATCCCGGCCATTACCCTCGGCAAAGCCGAAGAGGAAGCCTACTATCGCGTCATTACGCCCATCTATGCCGGCACGCCTTTGTCCGGCGCGGGTGCGGCACGCCAGGGCGGACGCTTTAACCGGCGGGGGCAGGAAGCACTCTACCTGTCGACGGACGAAGCCACGGCACTGGCGGAATACAAGCAAGACAACCCATGGCTGCCGCCAGGCACGATCTGCACCTTCTTCGTTCGCGAACTGCGGGTCGCTGACTTCAGCGCAGGTTTCGACCCGGAGATGTGGCCGGCGCTATGGTCCGATTTTTCGGTGGACTGGCGCGCGGAATGGTTCGGAAAGTCCATCGAACCACCAACCTGGTACATGGCCGATGACGTGGTGGCCGAGGGATTGGACGGCATCCTGTTTCCGTCGCAAGCACACCCTGGCGGAACCAACCTGGTGGTCTACCGGAGTTCGGTTCGGCCAGTAGCCCAGCTACGCGTATACGACCCGGGCGGTGCACTACGGAAAATTGCACCACCGGCCAACGAGTGAACAATCTGCAGTCTTGTCAAGCACCGCCAGCTAATACGCAATGTAGTTCGCTCAACAACGGGGTGTGCTGAAAACACCTGTTGAATCAAGGTGATAGCGGCGGAATGAATAATCCGTTTCCGCCGCCGCGCTCAGCCGGCCGGAGGGCGGCGGCCCCGCTGCCAGGCCAGGACGGCCTGCGCGGCCAGCGCCATGACGCGGTCGTGGCGTTCCTTCGGCCAGGCCTGGCGCAGCGAGGCGAACAGGCACCGGGTGCCCGACTGGGCCAGTTCCGGGGCGTCCGGATCTTCCAGCAGCCGGATCTGGATGTGGGCCAGCGTGTCCGACACCAGGCGCCAGCCCAGTTCCGGCATGCCCGCGTCCAGGGCCAGCAGCTGGCCGCCGAGGGTCTGGATCACGGGCTCGACCGCCTCCAGGCTCGCGCCCGCGCCCATGGCGTGCCACAGGGCCAGGTGGATCTGGCGGCGCAGCGCGATCTTGAAGTCGATGGCCGCGGCCTCGGCCGCGTCGAGCCGCTCGAACTGATGCTGGAACCGGGCGTCTTCCGCCGGGTCCAGCCCGGTGCGCAGGGCGCCGATCAGCGCCGTCAGGGAGGGGATCGCCTGGATGCCGAAGGCCTGGCTGAACGCCAGGCCCCATTGGTCCAGTCCGGCCAGCAGCAGCGCCATCCGCACGGCGCGGGCGTCGGCGCCGGCATCGGCACGCACCCAGTCCAGGCATTGCGTGCGCAGCGTGTCCAGCGGAAAGGAGGCCGGCTCGGCCGCCGCATGGCGGAATGCCCGGGTGAAAGCGTCCCGCGCCAGATCGGCCGCCTGCGACTGGACCCCGGGCGGGGCCAGTGCGGCGAGCGGATCATCGAGGTCGGTGCAGGCGTCGGCGGTGCGGGCGTCGGTCATGGCGCCCGCATTGTCTCACGGTTTGACGACCAGGCCATTGTGCACGCTGGTCACGCCCTTGACCGACCGGGCCAGTTCGCCCGCGCGATCCTTCTCGTGCTGGGACTTGGCGAAGCCGGACAGCTGCACCGTCCCGCCGTCGATGGTCTTGACGTTGATGTTCGCCGCCGACGTCGCCGGGTCGTTGGCCAGCTTGGCCTTGACTTCGGCCGTCACGGCCGAGCCGTCGATGTACTGCCCGACGGTTTCCTGCTTGCGGGCGACGGAGCAGCCCGAGGCCATGACGGCGGCGGCACCGGCCATGGCGGCCATGGCAACGAGGCGGGCGATGTTCGATTTCATGATTGTGTCCTCCTGTGAGTGGGGATTTTGCTGCATTCGGGATCAAGGTAGCACGTGGCATGCCTGGATGCACGCGTCCCCCCGGATCAGCGCTTCGATGCAGCCTGCGATGCATTGCTCATTCAGCATGCAGGAGTTTGCTGCGGCGAGCGAAAGCACGCTTCAGGGCAGGTGCCTGCTTGGGCGGCGACAGCAGGGCTTGCGCACAACATTCCTGGTCCGCCATCGACAAACGGATGACTTCGGCCTGCTCGATGGCGCGTTGCGCGGCGGCCTGGGCGGCTGCGACCACGAAGAAAGCCGTCATCCTGATTCTGCGTTGGCACCTGGCTGACACCCAAGCCGCAGGCAACAAAAAAGCCACCGCATCGGGTGGCTTCAATGTCCTGATTCAGCAGGGGAAATTCTGGTGGCGCATCCCTGATTCGAACAGGGGACCTGCGGATTATGATTCCGTCGCTCTAACCGGCTGAGCTAATGCGCCAAAGCACGAAATTATAGGGCGAGCGCTCGCGGCACGCAAGTCGCCTGGGCGTCGTGCCGGCCGAACACATGCGCACGCCGATGCGCGCGGCCGGCCTGCGGCGCGCGCGGCGCCGATGCTGCGCCCTTCTCCATCCGATGCGCGAGCCCCTCGGCGCAGTGGTCCATGCTTCCTGGCGTATAGTAAAAGTCTGAAAGAAAGAACAGGACCCGGGCGGGCCCCGGAGGGAGAGCCAGGCGGATGCGTATCCGACGAACATCCAGAATCAATCTGCGGCAGTTGATCCTTCTGCTGGCCGTGTTCAGCGCGGCGCTGATGCTGGTGGGGGGCATGGTGGGGGCATACCAGGTGCAGCGCCAGCAGCTGATGGCCAGCACGCTGGATGCCAACGAGGCCTTCGCCGCCAAGCTCGCCCGGACGACCTCCGATCTGCTGTTGCGGGCGCAGAGCAATCTGTCCTATGCCGCCACGCTGATGGTGCGTTCCGGGATGATGCCCGCCGTGCAGCAGGCCGAGGTCGACCGATTGCGCCACCTGGAGCTGGGCTTCAATTCGGTGACGGTGGTGGACATGCAGGGGGTCGTGCAGGCGGCCGCGCCCGAGGCGCTCGGGCTGAAGGGGCGCCAGATGGACCGGGTGCAGTGGCGCGATCGCCTGAACGAGCGGGTGCCGACGATCAGCGCGCCGTTCGTGACGGTGCTGGGCAATCTGGCCATCGTGATCGCGCAGCCGCTGCTCGATGCGGAAGGCCGTTCCCTGGGCCGCCTGTCCGCGACGATGTACCTGAGGGCCGACGGCGGTCTGCAGCGCATGGCCAGCGAGCAGTATTTCCGTGACGGCACCTATGTCTACGTGGTCGATGCGGAAAGGCGCCTTCTGTATCACCCGGAGCCGGCCCGGATCGGTACGGTCGTGGCGGGCAACCCGGTGATCGAGGCCGTCCGCAAGGGCCGGTCCGGCCAGATGCGCCTGGTCAACAGCCAGGGCGTGGACATGCTGGCCGGGTATGCCCACGTGGCGGCGGCCGACTGGGGCGTGGTGGTACAGCGCCCCACGGATTTCGCCCTGCAGGGGCTGAGCGATCTGATGCTGCGGGTGCTGCGGCTGGCGGTATGGCCGGCCCTGGTGCTGCTGGCGATGCTGTGGCTGCTGTCGGGCTGGATCTCCCGGCCCCTGGGCGAACTGTCGCGGATCGTCGGGGATGGCTATCAGGAGGGCATGGCGCGGCGCATCGCCGCCGTGCGCTGCTGGTACCTGGAGGCGCAGCGCCTGCGCGGCGTGCTGCTGGCGATGTCCGGGCAGGTGCATACCCGCATGGGCGAGCTCCACAGCGCCGCCCACACGGATCCATTGACGGGGCTGGGCAACCGGCGCGGGCTGGAAGCCGCCCTGAAGGCCCTGGAGGCGCTGCAGCGGCCGTTCGCCATGGTGGAACTGGACATCGATTTCTTCAAGCGGGTCAACGACCGGTATGGCCACGACGTGGGCGACCGGGTGATCGTCGGGCTGGCCGATCTGATGCGGTCGCAGGCGCGCCAGGGCGACGCGCTGTTCCGGCTGGGCGGCGAGGAATTCCTGGTCGTGCTGCCGGAAAGCGATCTGGCCGGGGCGATGGGCATCGCCGAACGCCTGCGGGCCGCCATGGAGGACGCGCGGATGCTGGAGGACGAGGTCGTGACCTTGTCGGCCGGGGTGGCCGTCTGGGCGGGCGGGGATGTGGAGCGGACGCTGAAGGCCGCCGACCAGGCCCTGTACCGGGCCAAGCAGGGCGGACGCAACCGGGTGGAAGCGGCCCCCTGAATGCGAAGGCCCCGCCTTTTGGCGGGGCCCTGCTGCCGCTGTGGGCAGCTGCACCGCATGGGAGCGGTGCAAAGTCAACGCCTTCGAGGCGTGATGGACTACCATCGGGTAGCGATTCCAGTATAGATCGGCCGGAATTCCAGACCATAGGTGAATTCCCTGATTTCGCTGTTTCCCTCGTTTTCCATCCGGGCGGGGGCCGCTGGGCACCGGGCCATGGAACCCCGCCGTGCGGCGCGCAGGCGGCTTCGCCCGGGGCCTGCAGGCGCCCTCACGCCGTGTCTTTCGTCCCGGCACTCGCCCCGTTTGCCGCCGAGGCCCGCACCGCGTTGCGCACCGTGCTCCGCGCCGCGTTTTCCGCCCCGTTTGCCGCCCCGCTTGCCGCGGCATCCGTCCCGGGTTGCGCGGCCGGATCCCGGTCCGGCGCGGCAGTGGTGTCGGCATGGCCGGACAGGGCCGCGCTCAGGCTGTAGAGCGGCTCGAAGGATTCGGCCTGCGCCATCGGCCAGGCGGTGCGAAAGATCGTGTTGCGGAAGCGGCCTTCCAGCAGCTCGCCCTTTTCCAGGTCGGGGAACAGGGCGGACAGGACGCGCACTTCGCCGTTGGCGATGCGCCGCGCGATGTGGTGCGGGCGCAGCTGGTTGGGATGGGTCAGGCCGGCCGCGCCGAGCAGTTCGCCCAGGGCCTTGAGCGTGTTGGCGTGGTAGTTGGCCACGCGCACGGATTTGTCGGCCACCACCAGGGCCTGCTGGCGCTTGGGATCCTGGGTGGTGACGCCGGTGGGGCACAGGCCGGTGTGACAGGTCTGCGCCTGGATGCAGCCGATGGCGAACATGTAGGCGCGGGCGCTGTTGCACCAGTCCGCGCCCAGGGCCATGATGCGCGCCATGTCGAAGGCGCTGATGACCTTGCCCGAGGCGCCCAGCCGGATGTGCTCGCGCAGGCCGATGCCCACCAGCGTGTTGTGGACCAGGCGCAGGCCTTCGCGCAGCGGCGTGCCGACGTGATCGACGAATTCGATCGGGGCCGCGCCCGTGCCGCCCTCGGCGCCGTCGACCACGATGAAATCGGGCGTGATGCCGGTGGCGAGCATGGCCTTGGCGATGGCGAACCATTCCCAGGGGTGGCCGATGCACAGCTTGAAGCCGACCGGCTTGCCGCCCGACAGTTCGCGCAGCCGCGCGAGGAACCGCATCATTTCGATGGGGGTGCCGAAGGCGCCGTGGCTGGAGGGGGACACGCAATCCACGCCGACCGGCACGCCGCGCGCGGCGGCGATTTCCAGGGTGACCTTGGGCGCCGGCAGGATGCCGCCGTGGCCGGGCTTGGCCCCCTGCGACAGCTTGAGCTCGATCATGCGGATGTTGTCGCGGCGGGCCATGTCGGCGAACCGCTCCTCGGAAAAGCGGCCGTTCTCGTCGCGGCAGCCGAAGTAGCCCGAGCCGATGTTCCAGATCAGGTCGCCGCCGTGCTCCAGGTGGTAGCGGCTGACGCCGCCTTCGCCCGTGTCGTGGGCGAAGCGGCCGAGCGCCGCGCCCTTGTTCAGGGCCATGACGGCGTTGGCCGACAGGGCGCCGAAGCTCATCGCGGAAATGTTGAAGACCGACAGGCTCACGGGCTGCCTGCAATCCGGCCCGCCGACGGTGATGCGGAAGTCGCTGTCCGGGACGTGGGCGGGCACCATGGCGTGGTTGATCCACTCGTAGTCGTTGCCGTAGACGTCGCCCTGGGTGCCGAAGGGGCGCTGGTCCATCTGCTGCTTGGCGCGCTGGTACACGAGGGAGCGGTCCACGCGCGAGAAGGGCAGCTTGAGCGTGTCGTCCTCGAAGAAATACTGGCGCACCTCCGGCCGGACGTATTCAAACAGGAAGCGCAGGTTGCCGATCACCGGGTAGTTGCGGCGGATGGCGTGGCGGGTCTGGCGCAGGTCGTAGATCCCCAGCAGGCTCAGGCCCAGGAACAGCAGACAGGGCAGCCACCAGGCGGCGCTGAAGGACAGGGCCAGCAGGGCGCACAGCAGGGTCAGGGCGATGACGGCGTGGAAGGTGGTGTGGCGGGTGAACAGGCGGGACATGGACGGGCTCCGGGGCGTCGGGCGATCCGCCTACCTTAGCAGATGGGCGGCGGTCCGCATCGGCTGGCCCGTTTCAGTCCGCCTCGTGTCCGTGCGCCCCGTGTCCGTCCGTGCCGGCGGGCCCGCATCGAGCGGTCCACGCCAGCCGCGCCACCGTGTCCGGCCCGCACCAGACCAGGGCGTTCTGCCCGAAGCGGCGCGCCAGCCGCAGTCCCGCGTCCAGCGACAGGCCCGGGATCCACAGGCTGGGCTCGTCGGGCCACAGGCCCAGCGGGTCCAGGCCCCGGCCCGGCAGCCAGGCGTGGCCCAGCCCTGCGACCGCGCGTCGCAGGGCGCGCAGGCGGCGGGCGTTGGCGGCGGGGCGCAGGCGGCGGCTGCGCGGGTTGCAGGCGGTGAGGAAGACGCCGCCGTGCGGCGCGAGGGCGCGCAGCGCCGGATGCGCCTGGCCGATGCGCAGCACGAGCGGCGGGTCGGTGTCGATGCGGTAGTGCGCGGCCCGGTAGGCCTGCGCCAGTGGCGAGGCGGCCGGCGCCGGGGGCGCGCCGCGGGGTTCCGTGGGCATGGGGCGATGTTCCATGGGCGTGCTGCGGTGTGCCATGCGCGCGTTGCGGTGGTTCATGGGGGCGCGTCGCGGTGCTTCATGTGGGTGCGCTGCGGTGCTCCATGTGCGGGCGTGCGGCCTCGTGGACCCCGGCGCCCCGCCTAACCCGCCAGCGCCCGATGGCGGTGGCAGTCCGTGGTGTGGTCCATCAGGCAGCCGATGGCCTGCAGGTAGGACTGGCAGATGGTCGGGCCGACGAAGGTGAAGCCGTGGCGCTTGAGCAGGCGGCTCAGGGCCTCGGCCTCGGGGCCGGCGACGGGCGCGTCTTCCGGGGCCGCGTAGTGGTGGATGACCGGCCGGCCGCCGACCACGGACCAGACCAGGCCGACCGGGTCGGGCAGGGCCAGCCAGGCGCGGGCGTTGGCGCCGGCGGCTCGCAGCTTGAGCCGGTTGCGGATGAGGGTGGCGTCCTGCATGCGGTCCTGGACCCAGGCCTCGTCGGTGCGCGCCAGGGCCTCGGGGTCGAAGTCCAGCAGCGCGGCGCGCAGGGCCTCGCGCCGGCGCAGGATGGTGATCCAGGACAGGCCCGCCTGGAAGCCTTCCAGGATCAGCATCTCGAACAGGTGCCGGGGGTCGCGCGAGGGCACGCCCCATTCGCCGTCGTGGTAGCGCACGTACAGGGGATCGTCGGTGCACCAGCGGCAGCGCACGAGGTCCGCCGCGGCGGGGGCGGCGGACGAGGTTGCCGGTGCGGCGGGCACGGTGGCCGGCGCCGCAGTTGCGGGGGATCGGGGCGGCATGCGCGTCCTGTCCTGCATCATGGGCTCAGTCGCGTGGCCTCAGCGCCGCCGGCCGCCGACCAGCGAGCCCAGCAGGCCGCGCACCAGCTGGTTGGCGGCGTTGCGCACCATGCTCTTGGCGACCGACTGCACCACCCCGTCGCGGCGTCCGCCGCGCGGCCCGGTGGAGCCGAACAGGAAATCGCCCAGGACGCCGGCGATGCCGTTGCCCTCGCCTGCGGGCGCCTCGGCGCGGCCGGTGCCGTCAGCGGCGGCGCCGCGCGTCCCGGCGGGCGCGGCCTCCCCGGACTGGGCGCGCCGCAGCAGGATCTCGTAGGCGGATTCGCGGTCCAACGCCTGGTCGTACTTGCCGGCCAGCATGGAGGCGCCCAGCAGGGCCTGGCGTTCCGCCGCCGTGGCCGGCCCGATGCGGCTGCCGGGCGCGGCCATCCAGACGCGCTGCGTGGGGGTGGGCTGGCCCTTGGAGTCCAGCAGGGACACCAGGGCCTCGCCCACGGCCAGTTCGGTGATCGCGGCCTCGATGTCCAGCCCGGGATTGGGCCGCATGGTCTGCGCGGCGGTCCTGACGGCCTTCTGGTCCCGCGGGGTGTAGGCGCGCAGGGCATGCTGCACGCGGTGGCCCAGCTGGCCCAGCACGGTGTCGGGGATGTCGGCCGGGTTCTGGCTGACGAAATACACGCCCACGCCCTTGGAGCGGATCAGGCGCACGACCTGCTCGATCTTTTCCAGCAGGGCGGCGGGCGCGTCCTTGAACAGCAAATGGGCCTCGTCGAAGAAGAACACCAGCTTGGGCTTGTCCAGGTCGCCCACTTCCGGCAGGCGTTCGTACAGGTCGGCCAGCATCCACAGCAGGAAGACGGCGTACAGGCGCGGGGACTGCATCAGCCGGTCGGCGGCCAGGATGTTGACCATGCCGCGCCCCTGGGCGTCGGTGCGCATCCAGTCGAAGACGTCGAGCATGGGCTCGCCGAAGAAGGTGTCGGCGCCTTCGGATTCCAGGCGCAGCAGGCTGCGCTGGATGGCGCCGATGGACGCGGCGGACACCTGGCCGTAGCGGGTGCGCAATTCGGCGGCGTGGTCGGCCACGTGCTGCAGCATGGCGCGCAGGTCTTTCAGGTCCAGGATCAGCAGGCCCTCGTCGTCGGCGACGCGGAAGGCCAGGTTCAGCACGCCTTCCTGAGTGTCGTTCAGGTCCAGCATGCGCGCCAGCAGCAGCGGCCCCAGGTCGGACACCGTGGCGCGGATCGGGTGGCCCTGCGCGCCGAAGATGTCCCAGAGCGTCGTCGGGCTGGCGCCCCAGGCGGGCTCGGGCAGGCCCAGGTCGGCCAGGCGCCGGGCGAGCTTGGGCGAGGCGGCGCCCGCCTGCGAGATGCCCGAGAGATCGCCCTTGACGTCGGCCATGAAGACTGGCGTGCCGATGCGGGAGAACGATTCGGCCAGGACCTGCAGGGTGACGGTCTTGCCGGTGCCGGTGGCGCCGGTGATGCAGCCGTGGCGGTTGGCCAGCTGGGGCAGCAGGGCGGCCTGGACGTCGGCGTTGCGGGCGATGATCAGGGGATCGGCCATGGGGACTCCGGGGCGTGGGACGGCAATCAGGATACTCGAATATGGGCGGGGCCGGCTTCCAGGCGGCCGATGCGCGCGGCCTGCGCGAAGCCGTCGGCGCGCAGCAGGGCGAGCACCTCGTCGGCGGCTTCCGGCGCGCAGGCGACCAGCAGGCCGCCGGAAGTCTGCGGGTCGGTCAGCAGGGCGCGGGCCTCGTCGGGCAGGCCCGCGTCCAGGGTGGTTTCGGCGCCGCAGGCGTTCCAGTTGCGCTCGGACGCGCCGGTGCGGATGCCCTCCCGGGCCAGCTCGGGGGCGGGCGCGAGCCAGGGCAGCCTGGCGTAGGACACCTCGGCGCGCAGGCCCGAGCCCCGGCACATTTCCAGGGCGTGGCCCAGCAGGCCGAAGCCGGTCACGTCGGTCAGGGCGTGCACGGCGTCGAGCCCGGCCAGGCGCGCGCCCGGAGTGTTCAGCCGGGTGGCGCTGTCGATCATGGCGCGGTAGCCCTCGGCGCCGAGCCGATCCTTCTTCAGCGCGGCCGACAAAATGCCCACGCCCAGCGGCTTGCTCAGGATCAGGACGTCGCCCGCGCGGGCGCAGTCGTTGCGCTTGATGCGGTCCGGGTGCGCCAGGCCGATGACGGCCAGGCCGTAGATCGGCTCGACGGAGTCGATCGAATGGCCGCCCGCGATGGGGATGCCGGCCTGCTGGCAGACCGAGGCGCCGCCCGCCAGGATGGCGGCGATGGTGTCGTGCGGCAGGACCTTGATGGGCATGCCGACGATGGCCAGCGCCAGGATCGGGCGCCCGCCCATGGCGTACACGTCCGACAGCGCGTTGGTCGCGGCGATGCGGCCGAAGTCGCGCGGATCGTCGACGATGGGCATGAAGAAATCGGTCGTGGCGATCAGCGCCTGCTCGTCGTTGATGCGGTAGACGGCCGCATCGTCGGACGATTGCGTGCCCACCAGCAGGTCGGGAAACAGCCCGGCGGGCAGGGCGTCGCGCATCAGGCGCGCCAGCACGTCCGGGGCGATCTTGCAGCCGCAGCCGCCGCCGTGGGACAGCGAGGTCAGGCGGGGGATGGAAGTCGGGGTGTCGGGAGCGTTCATGGAGGCGGATGATCCGGGAATGGAAGGGCGCAGTTCAGGCCGGGACGCGCAGTTGTTCGATCAGGGCGCGCGCCTGGGCATGGCCGTCGTCGGCGGTGGGGTCGTAGTCGAAGGTCGCGGCCTCGCCCAGGCCGGCGTAATGGGAATCGCTGCTGCGGCGGTAGGCGGGGTCGTAGTGGGTTTCCACCAGCGCCTGGAACAGTTCGGCGCGCCGGCCCGCGGCGATCAGCGCCTGCCAGTCGCGCACCGTCTGGCGGCTGTGCAGGCCGATCAGCCGCTCCAGCGTCCGGCCGAAGTCGTCGGGCGCATCGAACAGGTGGGCGTAGTCCTGCAGCAGGAACGAGACCCGCTGCTGCAGGGCCGCGCGCACGCGCACGCAGCGGCCGGCGTGCATGGCCTGCAGCAGCGTGTCGGGCAGGCTCAGCTGGCCGATGCGCCGGCTTTCGGCCTCGACGAAGACGGGGCGGGCGGGGTCCAGGGCCTCGATGGCCCGCAGCAGGGCGGACTCGAAGCCGCGCTGGCTGGGCTGCGGCCGGTCGGGCAGCGCGCCCAGCAGCGAGCCGCGATGGCGCGCCAGGCCCTCCAGGTCGAGGATCTGGGCGCCGGCCGCGCCCAGCGATTGCAGCAGGCGGGTCTTGCCCGAGCCGGTGGGGCCGGTCAGCACGATGCAGTCCAGGCCGGCCGGGCGGGTGGCGAGCGTGTCGATCACGTGGCGGCGCCAGGTCTTGTAGCCGCCGTCCAGCTGGCGCGCGCGCCAGCCGATCAGGTTGAACCAGGCGGCCATGGCGCCCGAGCGCTTGCCGCCGCGCCAGCAGTAGATCAGCGGCCGCCAACTGCGCGGGCGGTCGGCGAAGATCGTCTCCAGGTATTCGGCGATGTGGCGCGCGACCAGGGCGGCGCCCAGGCGCGTGGCCTTGAAGGGCGATTCCTGGGCGTACATGGTGCCGATCAGGACGCGCTCCTCGTTGCTGAGCACGGGTGCGTTCAGGGCGCCGGGGATGTGGTCGTCGGCGTATTCGGCCGGCGTGCGCACGTCGACGATCTCGTCGAACTGGCCAAGGGCGTCCAGGCCGCAGCGCTGCGAGCCCGGGGGATGCGGTGTGGGGTTCATGGCGGGGATTGTAAATCCGCGCGCAGGCGGATGCCGCCGCACGCCGCCGACTCGGCTACACTGGAACGCGCTGGAACGTGCCGCCGCGATGGCCTGGGTGCCGCGCGGCGGCCCGCCAGTCCGTTTCGTTCCGGTCAAGTTCTCCGGGGAGACTTCCATTCGCCCGATCACACGCATCAAGGCGGCGCGCCTGCTGCCTTCGTTCATGGCGGCGCTGCTCATGGCGGCGGCCTGCCAGATTGGCCCCGCGCGGGCGGCCTCGCCCGGCGCCTCCGGCGCTTCTCCGGCCTCCCGGCCGGCGCACGCCCAGGCGCTGCGGGATTTCGGCGATCCCCGCGCCGGCCATCTGGCCGAGCGCTTCTGGGCGGTCGAGGCCGGCCGCTCCGAGCGGCCGTTCGCCATCGTGCAGTTCGGCGATTCGCACACGGCTTCCGACGCCTTCACGGCGGGGCTGCGCGTGGGCCTGCAGCAGCGCCTGGGGGATGCCGGCGTGGGCTGGCTGCCGCCCATGGCCGTGCCGGGGCAGGGCCATCAGCGCGTCAATCTCGAATCGCAGGGCTGGCGGCTCACCAGCAGCCTCGACCAGGCGTCCGACGCCTTTCCGCTGGGAGGCGACATCGCCTCGCCGGCGCAGGCCGGCGCGGTCACGCGGGTGGCCTCCTGGGCCCCGGACCAGTCCCCTTACCTGGCGACCGTGCTGGTGCGCCCCGGTGGCCGGTCGGGCCTGTTCGTCGAAAATCCCGACGGGCGGCGGCTGCCCCTGGATGGCGGCGAGCCGGTCGGCGGCTGGTCCTACGTGCAGGTCCCGGTGCGGCTGCCGTTCCAGATCGTGGCGCCCGCGGCGGGCGCCGCCGAAGTCGGCGGGATCTGGCTGCGGCGCGCCGACACGAGCGGCGCGCTCGTGTCTCCCATCGGCGTCAACGGCTCGCGCCAGGACATCTGGACGCGGTGGTCGCCCGGCTGGCTGGACCAGTTGAGGCGGTCGGGCTCGGACCTCGTCATCATCGCCTACGGCACCAACGAAGCCTTCAACGGCCAGCTCGATCCGCAGGCCCTCGCCGCCGGCCTGGCGCAGGGCATCCGCCAGGTGCGCCAGGCCCTGCCCGAAGCCGCGGTGCTGCTGCTGGGGGCGCCCGGCGCCCTGGATCCGGGCAAGCCCGCGGCGCTGCCCTGCGGCGAGCGCGGCGTGCCGATGCACGAGACGGTCAAGCGCGTCCAGCTCGACGTGGCGCGCCAGGAAAAAACGCTGTACTGGGATTGGGAGGCCGCGATGGACGGGGACTGCCCCATGCTCGACTGGCAGGCGCGCGGCTGGGTGGGACCCGACCTGATCCACTTCACGCAGGAAGGCTACCGGGAAAGCTCGCGGCGGTTCTATCGGGCGCTGATGAATTTCTTCGAGCGCAGCCGCGGCCGGCGCTAGCGGGCGGACTGCCGCGGGGCCGGCGTGCCGGGCCGTGGTGGGTGCTGAGGGGCTCGAACCCCCGACCTACGCCGTGTAAAGGCGCCGCTCTACCAACTGAGCTAAGCACCCGGCCGTGTGGCACCCGCCGGACCTCCGGCAGGCGTGGCATTGTAGCTTGAAAAAGCAAAAGGCCACCGTATCGCGGCGGCCTTTCATGCGATGCGGCGCTGGATTACTTGGCGTTCACGGCGTCCTTCAGGGCCTTGCCCGGACGGAACTTCGGCACGCGGGCCTTCTTGATCTTGATTTCCTCGCCGGTGCGCGGATTGCGGCCGGTGCGCGCGGCGCGCTCGGACACGGCGAAGGTGCCGAAGCCCACCAGGGTGACCGAGCCCTTCTTCTTCAGGGTGGTCTTCACGGCGCCCACGAAGGCTTCCAGGGCGCGGCCCACGTCGGCCTTGGAGAGATCGGTCTTGGAGGAAATATGCTCGATCAGCTCGGTCTTGTTCATTGATGAAATACCCCTGAGGTTTATTGTGGCCTGGCGGACGATCCGCCAGACGTTTGATGGATGATGGTCTGTCGCAGCCAAGCCGATCCGGTTTCCGCGGCCGTAATGCGGCGGGACCTCCGGTTCGGAGGCTAAGGCGTATTAAGCCTTTGAATGCCTGGAGTGTCAAGAACAAATCACTGGAAACCCGCGTGGTTCCTGACGTTTGTTAAAAATCCCGTCATCGGGTAGGGGTATACCCCCAAGCCCGAATCAGGCCCCCACGGCGTCCAGCGCCCGGGCGAAATCGCCGATCAGATCGGCTTCGTCTTCGATCCCCACCGAGATTCGCAGGAAACCGTCGGGGATGCCCATGAGGGCACGGCGCTCCGGCCCCATTTCGTAGTAGATGGTGTGGGCGGCGGGCAGGACCAGCGTGCGGTTGTCCCCCAGGTGCGTGGCCAGGGCGGCGACGCGCAGGCGGTTCAGGCAGTCGAAGACGTCCACGTGGTCGTGCAGCTCGACGCCCAGCAGGCCGCCGTAGCGGCCGCCGAACCACTGCGTGGCGCGCGCGTGCTGCGGGTGGCTCGCCAGGCCGGGATAGTGGACCCGGCTGACCTGCGGGTGCGTTTCCAGGAAGCGCGCCAGCGCCAGGGCGTTGGCGCAGATGCGGTCCATGCGCAGCGCCATGGTCTCGGCGCCCGCCGCGATGCGGTGGGCCACGTCCGAGGACAGCGTGCCGCCCATGTCGCGCAGGCCTTTCTTCTTGATCTGCAGCAGGCCCCAGCCGCGCGGGTCGCCCTTGCGGTATTGCTCGTAGATGTGCGGGAAGCCGGACCAGTCGTACAGCCCGGTCTGGGTGACGGCGCCGCCCAGGGCGTTGCCGTGCCCGCCGATGTGCTTGGACAGGGAATTGACCACCAGCGAGGCGCCGAAATCCCGGCCCGGGGCCAGGTAGGGTGAGGACAGGGTGCTGTCCACCACGTAGACCAGCCTGCGCGCGCGGCACAGTTCGCCGATCGCCTTCAGGTCGGCGATCTGGGTGCCGGGATTGGCGATGGTCTCGACGAAGACCATGCGGGTGTCGGGCCGGATCGCCGCCTCGACCTGGGCGGCATCGGTCGCGTCCACCAGGCTCAGCTCCACGCCGAAGTTCTCCAGCGTCATCAGCAGGCTGTTGGTGTTGCCGAAGATGTACTTGCTGGCGATCAGGTGGTCTCCCTGGCGCAGCAGGGCGAAGAAGATGGCGTTCAGCGCCGCCATGCCGGTGGCGAAGGCCACCGTGGCCTGGGCGTGTTCCATGTCCGTGACCTTGGCCTCCAGCGAGGCCGTGGTCGGCGTGCCCTGGCGGGCATAGGTGTAGCCGGCCTTGCCCTGGAACACGGCGGCGAGCTCGCGCGCGTCGGTGTAGGCGTATTCGGTGGACGGATGGATGGGCTGATGGATGGCGCCGTGCTCCAGCTGGGCGCGGTGGTCGGCGTGGACGAGCCGGGTGGTGAAGCCTTGATCGGACATGGGAAGGCGGTGCGGTCGGATTGAAATGGAAAGGCGCGGCCCCTGCGGGCGCGCCGGCCGGGACATTATGCGCTTTTTTGCCGTGGGGCCGCGTCATATGGCAACAGCGCCCGTGGGGACGGCGGGCGGCCAGCAGGGAGGCCTTGCGGCCACCCGGGCCGCACGGCTCGGGCTCAGGCCGGCGTCAGCCGCTGGCGCACGGTCTCGTACAGGCAGACCGCGCTGGCGACGCTGACGTTCAGGCTTTCGACGGAGCCCCGCATGGGGATGGACACCAGTTCGTCGCAGGTCTCCCGGGTCAGGCGGCGCATGCCTTCGCCTTCGGCGCCCATCACCCAGGCCATGGGCCGGCGCGCATCGACCTGGTGCAGGCCGTGCGGCGCGGCGTCGTCCGTGCCCACCAGCCAGACGTCGCGCTCGCGCAGGGCGCGCAGGGTGCGTGCCAGGTTGGTGACCGTCAGATAGGGCACGGTGTCGGCCGCGCCGCAGGCCACGCGCTGGACCGTGGCGTTCAGGCCCACGGCCCGGTCCTTCGGCGCGATCACGGCGTGCACCCCGGCGGCGTCGGCCGTGCGCAGGCAGGCGCCCAGGTTGTGCGGATCGGTGACGCCGTCGAGCACCAGCAGCAGGGCCGGCTCGCCGCGGTCTTCCAGGGCGTCCAGCACCTCGTCCGCCGAGACGGCCAGGGGCCGGGGGCGGGCCAGGGCGACGATGCCCTGGTGGCGCACGCCGCGCGCCAGGCCTTCCAGGCGCTGGGCGTCGGCCGCGTGCCAGCGCACGTTCGCGGCTTCCAGCTGTTCGATGCAGCGCTGCATGCGGGCGTCCTGGCGCGCGGTGTCCAGGTAGACCTCGCGGATGGAGTCCGGGGCGTGGCGCAGGCGCGCCTGCACGGCGTGGAAGCCGGCGAGGATTTGTTGGGATGACATCGGGCAAGGCCTATCGGGAGTGGGCGGGGCGGCCCGTCGCGCGCGGCGGCGGAGTCCTTGCCGGAATTGTAGTGCTTGCGGGGAAGGTGTTCGCCGCGAGGGCATGTAGGGGAGGACCCGCCTGGGAGGGGCTGCGTGGGCGGCGGGCGCCGGGGACGCATTCTCCGTCCCCGGCGCCCGCCGCCGGCCTCCCGGGCCGCGGACCGGATCAGGACCGCCGCTTGTGCGGCGTTTCCTGGCGCGCGGCGCGCTTGGCCTCGGCGCGGCGCTGGCGCGCCGTGGTGCCGCGCAGGGCGGCGGGCTTGGCGCCGGCGGCCTTCTTGTGCGGCCGGGAGGTGGAGGAGCGCGGCTCGCCTTCGATCTCGGCCTGGAGCGACTTGAAGTCCTCGCCCTTGACCGGGCGAAAGTCGATGCGCCGGGCTTCCAGGTCCACGCGCGACACCTGGACCTGGAGGGCGTCGCCCAGCTGGTAGCGCAGGCCGGTGCGCTCGCCGCGCAGTTCGTTCAGGGCCTCGTGGTACTGGAAGTAGTCGCCGCCCAGCTCGGAGATGTGCACCAGGCCTTCCACGTAGAGCGTATCCAGCGTGACGAACACGCCGAAGCTGGTGACGCTGCTGATCCGGCCGCTGAAGACTTCGCCCACGTGTTCGCGCACGAACCAGCATTTCAGCCAGGCCTCGACGTCGCGCGAGGCCTCGTCGGCGCGCCGTTCGCGGGCCGACAGCAGGGCGCCCAGGGCCTCCCAGGCGTCGTGCTCGCGGACCTTCGCGGGCAGGGCGGGATCGGCGGGCTGGCCGGGCAGCACCGGCGGCTGGTAGCGGCGCTGGTGCAGGATGCCCCGGATCACGCGGTGCACCAGCAGGTCCGGATAGCGCCGGATGGGCGAGGTGAAGTGCGCGTAGTGGGCGTAGGCCAGGCCAAAGTGGCCGGTCTGCTCGGGGCTGTAGATGGCCTGCTGCATCGAGCGCAGGCACATCGTCTGGATCGAGGCGAAGTCCGGGCGCGCCCGGCTGGCCTGCATCAGGCGGGCGTAGTCGGCGGTCGAGGGATCGTCACCGCCGTCCAGGGTCAGCCCCAACTGGCGCAGGAAGGCGCGCAGTGTCAGCAGCTTTTCCGGCGTCGGGCCGTCATGCACGCGGAACAGCGCCTGGGCCTTGTTGCGCACGATGAAATCGGCCGCGCAGGTGTTGGCCGCCAGCATGCATTCCTCGATCAGGCGGTGGGCGTCGTTGCGCGCGTAGGGCTCGATGCGCTCGATGCGGCCCAGCGGGTTGCAGACGATGCGGGTCTCGATCGTGTCGAAGTCGATGGCGCCGCGCTTGCGTCGGGCCTGCTCGAAGGCCTGGAACAGGTCGTAGGCCGTCTGCACGTGGGGCAGCAGATCGCCCAGGCTCTGCCCCGCCGGGCCGCCCGGCTGCTGCAGGGCCGTCCAGATGTCGGTGTAGGTGGTACGGGCGTGGGAATGGATGACGGCTTCGTAGAACTGGTAGGCGGTGACGGTGCCCGCCTTGGCGCCGCCCGCCGGGATCATCATGTCGCACACCATCACCAGGCGGTCGACGTCCGGATTGAGCGAGCAGATGCCGTTGGACAGGGCTTCCGGCAGCATGGGGATGACGCGGCGCGGGAAGTACACGCTGGTGCCGCGGTCCAGGGCGTCCTCGTCCAGCGCCGTGCCGGGCCGCACGTAGTGGCTGACGTCGGCGATGGCGACCAGCAGCCGCCAGCCGGGCCGCGCGCGCTTGGCCGTGCCCAGGTCGGCGGGCATGCAGAACACCGCGTCGTCGTAGTCGCGGGCGTCCTCGCCGTCGATGGTGATGAAGGGCACGTCGCGCAGGTCGATGCGCCCGGCCCAGTCCTCCGCGCGCACGTGGTCGGGGATCGAGGCCAGCTGCCGGCGCGTGGCGTCGGAGAATTCCACCGGCACGTCGAACTTGCGCACGGCGATCTCGATCTCCATGCCGGGGTCGTCGATCTCGCCCAGGACCTCGATCACGCGGCCCAGGGGCTGGAGATAGCTGGCCGGCTGGCGCAGGATCTGCACCGTGACCACCTGGCCGGGCTCGGCGCCCGCCGTGTCCTGGGGCGCGATCAGGATGTCGTGCTTGATGCGCTGGTCCTCGGGCGCGACGATGAAGGCGCCGTGCTCCTTCAGGAAGTGGCCGACCAGCTTCAGCGTGCGCCGCTCGACGACCTCGACGATGGTGCCTTCGGGGCGGCCGCGGAATTCGCCGGATTCCTTCACCCGCACGCGGTCGCCGTGCAGGACCTTCGCCATTTCGTGGGGCGACAGGAACAGGTCCTGGCCGCCTTCGTCGGGGACCAGGAAGCCGAAGCCGTCCCGGTGTCCCTGGACGGTGCCGGTGATGAAGTGGGTGTTGTTGCAGATTTGCAACCTTCCCTGGGGGTTGTAGCGCAGCTGGCCGTCGCGTTCCATGGCCTTGATGCGGCGGATGAAGCCCGTGGACAGGGGGATCGCGGCGTGGGTGGCGTCGGCGAGGGCTTCCAGGGACAGGGGCTTGCCCGCCTCGCGCAGGGTGTCCAGCACCTGCTCGCGGGTGGGGACGTCGGGGTCGAAATCAGAGGGGAGACTGTTCGCTGGCGGGTTGGAAGCGTCGCGGTTATTGTCGTTGTTGGTTCGCTTTTTCAAAGGCTGTTTGCATCCAAAAAAATTGTGTTGTATAGTTCTGTCTTCGCTGAACGACGCGCCAAACAACGCAGCGGATCGGCGAAGACAATAGCATACACGTTATGCAGTGCCCAGGTGGCGGAATTGGTAGACGCGCATGGTTCAGGTCCATGTGCCGCAAGGTGTGGAGGTTCGAGTCCTCTCCTGGGCACCACTTCTTGGTTTCAAGAAGTCCAATGCAGTCCGATGTCCTCCGGCATCGAAAAGCGAAACCCGCATAGACGCTCAGTCTTGCGGGTTTTTTGCTTTGTGCGGGTCTGCGCGGCCGGTGTTCATTTGGTCGAAGCCGCCGGTTCCGGGCTGAAGCGATCCGTTTTGTGTACCCGTTTGAGTACCTTGGCCGTGGAGCAGACGTGAGGGCGGGACATGGGAGCACCCGCACCGGGCGGAACTGTACCAGATAAATGAGATTGATTCTTATTTTCAGTATAATGCCTTCGCATGGAAAAATCGGACATTTCCCGCGCTGCCCGGGCCAGGCGTCCCCGCATGCTTCGCCCGGTGGAATCGGCAGGGGAGCCGGAGCATTTCCCTTCAGGATGAACGATGCAGCCTTCTCAATGGTCACGGCGGTTTTCCACGGACATGACGATGTCGGCGGGATCGGTCGTGCTGGAAAATGCCCTGGAGGTGACTGCGCCCGTGTTCGAGGGCCTGCAGGTCATCGTGTCGCTCAATGGCCGGCTGCGGAGCCGCATCAATGGCCGGGCACCCTTCGACATCACGGAACCGGGCGCCTATCTGGTGGTGGCCGCCGGCCGGCACGAAGGCTACGATCGGCTCGAGCCCAACACGCTGCAGCAGTTCGTCCGTATCGGTATCGAACCGCAAAGCGCTAGGCGCAACGGGTTCGACCTGCACCGGATCGCCCGCAGTGGATGCAGGCGGCTGTACAACGAAGACATCGTCGTGTTGCATCGTCCGCTGACGCCGGCGCTCAAAGCCATTGCGATACAGGCCCTGATCTGCCCCCTCGAAGGGACGATGCGGGACGTCTACCTGGCGGGCAAGGGGCTGGAATTGGCCGCGGTCGCCATGGACGGCCTGGCCGATGGAAACGATGCCTGCAAGAGGCGATTGACCGGGGCGTATACCGAACGCCTGTGGCATGCCCGCGAGCTGGCCGTCCAGCATTATCAAGAACCGCTCACGCTTCATGCATTGGCCCGGCGGGCGGGGCTCAATGCGAACAAGCTGAATGCCGGATTCCAGCAGTTGTTCGGCATGAGCGTTTTCCAGTACGTCCAGGACTACCGCCTCAAGCAGGCCTACCAGATGCTGTCCACCGGCACCTGTTCCGTGTCCGAAGCCGCCGCGTTCGTGGGCTATGCGATTCCGCATTTCTCCGTGCTGTTCAGGAAGCGCTTCGGCTTCTCTCCGAAGCAGCTGAAGAACTGAGCCGGTGCCCCGGGCGCTGACCGCTCGCCCTTGAAGATGGGCGCACCGTGACGGGTCCGTCGTCCAAAGACAGCCTCGTCGCCAAGCACAGCCTCATCCTCAAGAACAGACTCAGACGGGCCCATCGTCCCGCAAGTTCGTCTTCTTCGGGAAAAAACGAAAGTAATAGTGTCGTTCGCTTAAGTACCTTCGAGGAAGCATCCCTACACTTTCGGTGAGATTGGTTCTCATTCAGAGTACGTTAAAGGAAGCCTTCGATGCTTATCCCGGACCGGCCGTTCGTCCGCCATCTTTTCTTGCCCTCTCAGAGAGTCTTGCAGCCGGCGGCGCTGGCAATGGCGGTGCTGTACGGGCTGTCGACGCAGGCCTTCGCGCAGTCGGCGCCGATCGCCGAGGGCGAGGCAGCCACCTTGCCCGCCGTGACCGTCCGGGGCCGGGCCATCGACATGCCGACGGAGGAAACGGGCTCCTACACGGCCACAGGTGCGACGGTAGGCTCGAAAATCCCGGCCACGCTGAAGGAGACGCCGCAGTCGGTTTCGGTCATCACGCGCCAGCGCATGGAGGACCAGAACCTCACCACGCTCGACCAAGTCATGGGCCAGGCGACGGGCGTGACCGTGGACCTGAGCGGCACCGCCGTCATTCCGGCGTACTACATCCGGGGTTATCCCGTCGAGTATTTCCAATACGATGGCGTGCCCATTCAGACCGGCGGCGCTTCATGGTCCCAGCCCGACATGATCATGTTCGACCGGGTGGAGATACTGCGCGGCGCGGGCGGCCTGTTCAACGGCGCCGGCCAGCCGGGCGGCGTCATCAATCTGGTCCGCAAGCGCCCGTCCGCCGGCCGGCAGTTTTCGGGTTCTTTGAGCGCGGGTTCCTGGGATGCCCATCATGGCGAACTGGACTACAGCACGCCGCTGAACCAGAGCGGCTCCGTGCGGGGGCGCCTGGCGGCGGCCTACGACGACCGCAAATCCCCTGTCGATTACGCCAACGGCCAGCGCACCTCGCTGTATGGGATCATCGAGGCGGACCTGACGCCGCAGACGACCGTTTCCTTTGGCGGCGGGTATCAGAAACGGGATTGGCTGCCGGCGATGATGGGCGTGCCGCGCTACAGGGATGGCGGCGATCTGGAACTGCCGCGCAGCACGTTCCTGAGCACGCCGTGGACGCGCTGGGACTTCGAGACGACGCAGGTCTTCGCCGACCTGACGCACACGTTCGATCCCGCCTGGGAACTCAAGCTCAGCGCGGTCTCCGACCACGAAACCAGCGATCTGAAATATGCCTATGTGGCGGGTGCGGTGGACCGGACCACCCTGGCCGGGCCGATGCTCAGCGGGGGCGCGAATGCCTACGACAATGCGCAATTGGGGCTGGACGCGAACCTGAGCGGCGCATTCCAGGCCTTCGGCCGCCGCCACGAACTCGTCCTCGGCGCCAACTGGTACGACCGGACGGCCGATTCGCAAGGCGGGCGGCTGGCCGGTTTCGGTGGAACGCCGGTCGACGTCTTCGATTTCGATCCGTCGTCCATTCCCGATCCGGGCGCGCCCGCCTGGACGAGCGATAGCCGCACCAAGACCAGGCAGTATGGCATGTATGGTGCGACCCGGCTCAAGCTGGCCGATCCCCTGACCCTGCTGTTGGGCGGGCGGGTCAGCTGGTGGGACACGCAGGCCTACAATCGGCTGACCGGCGCACTGACGTCCGATTACGAGCAGAACGCGCGTTTCACCCCTTACGCGGGCATCGTCTATGACCTGACTCCCCAGTGGTCCGTCTATGCGAGCTATGCCGACATCTTCCGCGTCCAGAGCAACTACAAGGACGAGAACGGCAGCGGCCTGCCCCCCGTGACCGGCGCCAACTATGAAGCGGGCGTAAAGGGCGCTTACTACGGCGGCCGGCTCAATCTCGCTTTTTCCGTGTTCCGCATCGAGGAAACGAACCGCGCCGTCCAGGTGACGCCCACCGTGATCGACGGCTGCTGCCATGCCGCCAGCGGCAGGGTTCGCAGCCAGGGTTTCGAGGTGGAGGTTTCCGGGGAAGTGCTGCCTGGCTGGCAACTGGCGGCAGGCTACACCTTCAATACGGCCAGGTATCTGCGCGACGCGACCTATGAAGGACAGCCCTTTCGCAGCATCGCGCCAAAGCATCTGCTGCGGCTATGGACTTCGTACCAGTTGCCCGGACACTGGAGCGCCTGGAACATCGGCGGCGGCGTCGACGTGCAAAGTGGCACCTACAGCCAGGGGGGAAATCCGGGCGTGCGCGTCGAGCAGGGCGGATATGCCGTTGCCGGCCTGCGTGCGGGCTACCGGATCGACAGGACATGGTCCTTGGGGCTGAACGTCAACAATCTGTTCGATAGAAGGTATTACTCCCGCCTCGGCTCGGCAGGTGCGTTCGGCCCGGCGAATTTCGGGAACGTATACGGCGAGCCGCGCAACGTCACGCTCACTCTGAGGGCGAAGTTGTGAGCGGACCCCGGGTCATGCGGGGGCGCCGGGGCGGGGATGGGCCGGCGCGCGGCGCCATTCCCGCAAGAAGCATCCCGGCGGCGGGCGGTCGGTAGAAATGGCGTGGCGGCGCCGGCTCTGGCTGCGGATCCATCTGTGGGGGGCGTTGACCCTCGGGCTCGTGTTCGCGCTGCTCGGCTTGAGCGGATCGATGCTGGTATTGCGTGCTCCCCTCTTGCAATGGGAGGTGGGCAGCGCCGCGATACGCCTGAAGACCGCGCCCGAGGCCGATACGCCCTACGCGTCCCAGGAGGCCTGGAAAGCCGCCGCGCGGGACGCCTACCCTCAGTTCGAGCGCATCATGGGCGCAGCGCGGCCGCGCGCCGGGTTTCTGACCTCGGACAATGCGATCGTCTTCGGCGCCGTGCATGGGCGCCGGGCCATGGGGGTTGCCATGATCGACCCATATACGGCGCAACCGCGGGCGTTCTTCATTTATGACGACCTGCTGCTTGCCAGGATCGTGGCGCTGCACCGGTCGCTTTTCTTGCCGCGGCCCGTCGCCGGCCCCGTGCTGGCGGTTTGCGGCCTGGTGCTCCTGGTCTCGATGGCCACCGGTGCATGGCTGTGGTGGCCGCGCGGACCGGCCGCAGGCCGATGGCGGCGCGGGCTGACGATGAGGCGCCAGAGCCGGGGCCTGCGGCGCTGCCGGGAACTGCACGACATCACGGCGGGCTACCTTTTCTTTCCCCTGCTGGTGCTGGCGCTGACCGGAACCTGGCTGGCACGGCCGGAATGGTTTGCATGGCTCGATCCGGACGGATCGCTCAAGCCCATGGCGTCCGCGCTGCACGCGCGATTGATGCTGGGCCTGGCCGGCGAGGCCATCGCATTCGTTGCCGGCCTCGCGCTGCCTGTCCTCTACGTCTCGGGGCTGCTCATGTGGTGGAAGAAGAAGCGCCGCGGGCCGTAGGAGCGAAGCGCCGGGGCCTGCGCGCGTGGGTCCGGCCGCCTTCCCGCCTTCATCGGGGGCTTTTCCTTGGGCGGCAGCTTGACCTCGTCTTCATCGGGCCGAGGCACGTCGTCGGGCTTCGGTTCGGGTACGGTGGGCTCGGGGGGCTCGTTGGTGTGAGCGGTCATGGCATCTCCTTGCGATCGCCGCGTGGCGCCTGGGCGGAGCAATTTGCATACCCGGCACGGGCTGTGGCCGCAAGGAAGATGCGACAGGCCGCCGGGTGTCGGATCAAACCCCGACCACGGCACAGTGCGTGCCTCTGACTTCCAGGAGGCGCCCGAAAGAGGCCGTCACTGATACCTTCGTGGAATGTGGTCCGCCCACGTCTTTTCCCGGACCAGGCCGCCGTTCTGCCGCAGGGTCTTGGTGAAGGTGATGTGGAAATAGGTGGCATCCGACTCGATCCGCGCCAGGGTCGAGAGGTCTATTTCATTGCCCGAAATGGTGAACACGTTTCTGCGCTCGCCCTGGAAACGGGCATTGGCGGGCGCGTCGTCATTGACGTCCCACTGATACCGCTCCGCGGAGCGGTACGTGTCGCCGCGAAGAGTCCAGGCAATGTCGCTGGCGGTGGTGAATGTCGAGTCGCCGGTTCGTTCATTGCGGATGCTCTGGAAGACCGGGCCGTTGTTTTTCAGCTCTTTGCCGAATGGGGCCCGGTCGCTGGGTTCCGGCGCAGGCAGCACGCAGGAGGGGCTGGTTTCGTTTTCCGTGGGCACCACCGGCAGATCGAGCCAGGTATCGGCGCCGGGGAAAAGAGCGGTGGAGCCGGGCGTCGGGCTGGGCCAGATCATGGGGAACTGCGCGTTGGAGACGGCCAGGCGGATGCGGTGCCCCGGGTTGAAGCGCCATGTGGTGAAATGGATCGGCGTGGACAGCGTCGTCGGTTCGCCCGGTATCAGTGCTTCGGGCTCGAGCCGCGAAAAGCGTTGGGAAGGATTGATGGCGGCGCCGCTGATCAGGGACACTTGACCGTCCGGGGCCACATCCTCCAGGCGCACCGTCCATTGGTAGAACGGGGCATCCGCGGCGACGCGCAAGCGCACTTGCGGTGTGCCCATGATTTCCAGCGCCTCGGCCAAAGGGGCGGAATCGTAGACCAGGCTGTGGGCGTCGTCCGCGGCCATGTCGCCCGTCTGTTCCCCCCACCATCCGCCGGCGGCCATCCCGGCGCCCGCGCGGTAGCGCAGCCTATCGACACCGCCTTGCGCGGAAGGGGCGTCGCCCAGTTGCCGCTTCGTTTGCGGGTAGAGGCGCCGGGTGGAGCTGCCGTCCACGGGCCATTGGCCGTCGCAACGCCAGTAGCCCGGGAGGGTGGCCAGATCGGTGGCAGGCGCGTGCCCGGTGCGCATGAATGCCATCCGGCCGGGTTCGTCCAGGATCCCGTTGTCGATGCCTTTGAGCCAGTGATCCCACCAGCGCAGCGCCTTTGCCCGCCATTCGTAGTTGGGGCCGGGCACCCCGTATTCGGGCCAGGCATGATTCCAGGGCCCGATTTCGGCGATGACCGGTGCCTTGGCGGTTTCGCTGACTTCGGTCACGAAATCGCGGTAGCCGTCGAGCAGCCCGCCAATCAGATAGACCGGAACTTCCAGCGGTGTTTTGAATTTGAGCGATTCTTTGCGCCAGAAATCGCCGTCCTGCTGCTGGCGCAGCCAGGTGAATATCCAGGGCTCGCGGTCGAAGCGGTTGCGGAAATATTCTTCGTCGATGCGGTAGCCGGGGCTCTGCGGCATCGAGTTGTCGGTGTCGATCTGATGCGCATAGACGTCGATGTGCAAGGCGCCGTCGATATAGTGGACGTCGTTGTAAAACAGGTCCGTCGATCCGTGCGCCGCGATGATGGCCTTGAGCGCGGGCGGTTTTCTGTGGGCCGTCATCAGCGAGTTGAAGGCGCTCCACGAAATGCCGTACATGCCCACATTGCCATTCGACCAGTTCTTCCTGGAGAGTTGCGCAACGAGTTCTTCGGCATCGGAAATCTCGGCTTCGGAATATTCGCTGACCGGGATGCCGCCCCCGCTGCCGCCGGTGCCTCGCACATCGACCCGGGCGACGACGTAGCCGCGCTTGGCGAAATAGGCGCCATATTCGTAATCGCCCAGCGTGAAAAAGTCGTCCTTGCGATAGGGCACCTTTTCCATGATGACCGGGAATGTCTCCCCGGGTTGTTTGGCGACTGGGCGGTAGTAGGTCACCGCCAGGTGCACGCCATCCTTCATTTCAAGCGTGTCGTCCTCCACGAAAAATTCGTAGTACGCAGTCGTCTCCGAGGGCGCGGTGTCGCCGTGGCAACCCAATAAACCGCTGCTCAGGAAAAGGCAGGCCGCCAGTTTTTTCAGGATGGCGAAGTCCCATCGCATCGGTGTCCCCTGTTCTTCGCTTCTTTTGTGCGGTTTTCGGCCGTCGGTCCGTCGGTCCGATCGCGCATGGTAGCAAAAATCCCATCCGGCCGGCTTTCGAGGCGGTTCCCGGTGGCGGTGCCGCGCGAAGGAGTACCATCGCAAGTCTGGCGGCCGGTCCGGCGACCGGCTCGCAGGCGAAGCATTCAGAGGACCTATGAACGACTCCACACAGCAACAGATCGCCCTGGTGACCGGGGCTTCCGCGGGCTTCGGCCGCGCGATCTGCGAACGTTTCCTGCGCGACGGCTATCGGGTGATCGCCGCCGCGCGCCGGATGGAACCCCTGCGGGAACTGCAGCGGCAGTACGGCGAGGCGGTGCTGCCGGTGGTCCTGGACGTCCGCGACGAGCAGGCGATCGCCGCCATGCGGGCATCCCTGCCGGAACACTGGCGCGACGTCGACGTGCTGGTCAACAATGCCGGCCTGGCCCTCGGGACCGAGAAGGCCCAGGAAGCCGTCCTGCGCGACTGGCGGACGATGATCGACACCAACGTCACCGGCCTGGCGCTGATGACGCATGCCTTCCTGCCGGGCATGGTGGCCAGGAAGCGCGGGCTGGTCGTCAACATCGGCTCGGTGGCCGGCAAATATCCCTATCCGGGCGGCAACGTCTATGGCGCCACCAAGGCCTTCGTGGCGCAGTTCAGCCGCAACCTGCGCGCCGACCTCGCGGGCACGGGGGTGCGGGTGACGGACGTGCAGCCCGGGCTGTGCGGCGACACCGAGTTTTCCCTGACCCGCTACCGGGGCGACCGGCGGAAGGCGGATTCGGTCTACGACGGCGCCCATCCGCTGGGGCCGGACGACATCGCCGAGACGGTCGCCTGGGTGGCCTCGCTGCCGCCGCGCGTCAATGTCAACGCGATCGAGGTCATGCCGACTTCGCAGTCGTTCTCCGCGCTGACCATCACGCGGGACTCCTGACCGGGGCGGCGGCGGGGCGGCGCTCCGGCTCCGGGCGGGCGCGGTCCCGCCAGGGCCGCCGGTCCGGCGGGCGCGGCCTTCCGCATCGCCCACCGCCGGGTGACCCCTTGATACATCCTGCATGCCCTGTGCTATCCTGGATTCCTCCTCGATGCGCCGGCCGGGATCAGGCCCGCGCATCCGACGGCAACCAGGGGAGGATCGGGGTGCGACGCTTGGTGACGAACAAAGGTTCCCGCGTCCGGCGATGGGCGATGTGCATGCGCAGGCTGCTGCCGGCCATGTTCGCGGTGTGCGCGTTCGGGACGGCGGCCGCGGCGGATCGCACCCTCAGCTACTTCCCCGTCGGCCCCATCTACGAATACCGCTGGAAAGTCCTCGAACTGGCGCTGGACCACGTCCGGCGGGACGAGGGCGTGGCGTTCGGGCTGCGGCCCTTCGCCGAGGACGTGACGCAGAACCGGGCCGTCAGCCTGCTGCAGGACGGTGTGATCGATGTCATCGCGCTGGGCACCAACGACGAGCGCGAAGCCCGGATGCTGCCCATCAAGATCGACATTTCCCGGGGGATCGTCGGCTACCGGGTCTTCCTGATTTCGGCGTCCGACCAGGCGCGGATCGCGCGGATGGACGACGAGGCGTTCAGAAAGAGCCTGACCTTCGGCCTGAACAGCCAATGGGCCGACGTGCCCGTCATGCGGGCCAACGGCTACACGGTGCTGACTTCCACGGATTACGAGAGCCTGTTCGGCATGCTGGCCGCGCACCGCTTCGACGCGCTGCCCCGGGGGATCGGCGAGGCGGCGGTCGAACTCGCCGCCCGGCAGGAAGCCTATCCCCAGCTGACCATCGAGCGGACCCGCGCCCTGTTCTTCCCGTATCCCATCTATTTCTGGGTGAACCGCCAGGACGCGCAGCTGGCCGCCCGGATCGAGCGGGGCCTGCGGGCGGCCCTGGCCGACGGGTCCCTGCGCACGCTGTTCGAGGCCCATCACGCCGCGATGATCGAGGAACTGGGCCGTAGCCGCCGCCGGGTCGTCCGGCTGGACAATCCCCTGCTGCCGCCCGGGTCGGCGGAAATCGATACGCGATGGTGGTGGCGTTGACGCGCGGGGAGTCCGGGGTGAAGGCGCAATCGACCCTGTCCAGGCGCTTGCTGCGGTTCATGCTGCCCTGGTATCTCCTGGCGACCGTCGGCATGGTGGTGGTGCAGCTGGCCGTCCAGTATGTCGGCATCAGCCGGGCGATCGCCGAGGACCTGGACTCGCTGGGCCGCACCATCGAGCCCGCCGCGACCAATGCCGTCTGGGAAATCGACCGGGACCAGATGCTCAAGGCGCTCGACGGGGCGCGGCAGAACGCGATCGTCTCCGGCGCGCGCATCGAATCGCCGGAGGGCGCCCTCCTGGCCGACAGCGGCTGGCCGCGCGAATCCGCCGATGCGCCCGAGCCGGTGTTCTTCGTGCACGGGCAGTCGGCCGCCACGCCGCTGCGCCACGCCACGGCGGGCGGCGAGCTGCAGCTGCTCGGCGTGCTGCGGCTGCATGCGGCGCCCTCGGTGATCTGGGACCGGCTCAAGTACGGCTTCGCGGTGGCGCTGCTCAATTCGGTGGTGCTCAGCGGCGTGCTGTGGCTGCTGTTCGTCTGGACGATCCGCTACCGCCTGTCGAACACGCTGGCGGCCGTCGTGTCCGCGGTGAAGAACTGGCGCTTCGGCACTGACGACACCGCGGCCGAGCCGCTGTCCTATCCGTATTCCGACGAGCTGGGCGAGCTGGTGGACGCCTTCCGCGAGAGCCGCCTGCGCCTGTCGGCCTCGATGCGCGAGCTCGATGCGCTGAACCACGACCTGGAATCCATCGTCTCGGCGCGGACCCGGGAATTGCAGCGGGCCAAGGAGACCGCCGAATCCGCCACGCGCGTGAAATCCGACTTCCTGGCCACCATGAGCCACGAGATCCGCACGCCGATGAACGCCATCCTGGGGATGCTGTACCTGGTTCTCAAGGAAGACATGCCGGCCAGCGCGCGCGGCCGGCTGGTCAAGGCCCAGGGCGCCGCGCAGTCGCTGCTGGGCATCATCAACGACATCCTGGATTTTTCCAAGCTCGAAGCCGGCAAGCTCGCCATCGAGCAGGTCGAATTCGACCTGGAACTGGTGCTGGAGCGGCTGGTGGACGCCGTCGGCCTGCAGGCCGACGCCAAGGGCATCGAGCTGCTGATCCGGCACGATCCGGCCATTCCGACCCTGCTGGTGGGCGACCCCCTGCGCCTGGGCCAGGTGCTGCTCAACCTGTGCGGCAACGCCGTCAAGTTCACCGAGCAGGGCGAGGTCGAGCTGGCCCTGCATTGCCTGGAGCGGGACGAGGAGGGCGTCAGGATCCAGGTCTGCGTGCGCGACACCGGCATCGGCATGGAGCCGGGCCAGATCCACGAACTGTTCCAGAAATTCACCCAGGCCGACCAGTCCACGACGCGCCGCTACGGCGGGACGGGCCTGGGCCTGGCGATCTGCCGCAGCCTGGCGGACCTGATGGGCGGGCACCTGTGGGTGGAATCCTCCGCGCCGGGGCACGGCACGACGATCTGCTTCACCGCCAGGCTGGCCGTGGCGCGGCAGGCCCAGGCCCGGCAGCGCGAACTGCTGGAGCGGGCCGGACCCCGGCTGCTGGGCTGGCGCGTGCTGGTGGTGGACGACAATCCGGTATCGCTGGAAATCCTGTCCGACATGCTGATGTTCTTCCAGGTCGACGTGAGCACCGCCAGCCATGGCGCGCAGGCGCTGACCATGCTCCGGCAGGCCGGCGGCCAGCCGTACGACCTGGTGCTGATGGATTGGCGCATGCCCGGCATGCACGGCGACGAGGCCGCCCGGCGCATCCGCGCCGATCCCTGCATCGCGCACCAGCCGAAGATCGTCATGGTCACCGCCTACGGCAGCGAGGACGTGATGCGCCGGGCGAACCAGGCCGGCATGGACGGCTTCCTGATCAAGCCGGTGTCCCCGTCCTCGCTGCTGGACACGATGCTGACCGTGCTGGGGCGCGGCACGCTGCCGGACGCGGGCGCCGGGGCGCCCGGGCCGGGGGCGCGGGCGGGGCGCGCCGGCCTGGCCGGCGCCCGGATCCTGCTGGTCGAGGACAACGACATCAACCGCGAATTCGCGGTGGAGCTGCTGCGCGGCGAGGGCGTGGCGGTGGACGAGGCGGTCAACGGGCAGGAGGCGGTCGAGCGGATCCAGCGCAAGCACTACGATGCCGTGCTGATGGACATCCAGATGCCGGTCATGGACGGCCTGCAGGCGGCCCGCCGCATCCGCCGCCTGGGCCAGGCGCCGGGCGGCGCGCGGTTCGCCGAGCTGCCGATCATCGCCATGACGGCGCTGGCCATGGCCTCCGACGCGCAGGCCAGCCAGGACGCCGGCATGAACGACCACATCGCCAAGCCGATCGACCCCGACCACCTGCTGGCGACGATCTCCCGCTGGATGAAGGCCCCCGGCCTCCCGGTTCCCGGCGCCGAGCCGGGCGGGACGCCCGCCGGGCCGGCCGGGCATGGGGGCGAGCATGCGGGCGGGCCGCCGCGCCTGCCCGCGGACCTGCTGGCCCTCGGGCACCTCGACGCGGCCGACGGCGTGCGCCGCATCGGCGGCCGGGCCGCGCCCTACCGCAAGCAGCTGCGGCGCTTCCGTGCGCAGTACGACGGCGCCATCGCGAGATTGCGGGCGCTGCTGGAGCAGGGGGACACGGCCGCGGCCGAGGCGCATTGTCATGCCCTGAAGGGCGTGGCCGGCAATCTCGGCGCGCGCGCGCTGTTCGCCCACGTGTCCGAGATCGACGCGCTGCTCAAGCAGGACCAGGTGCCCGACGCCGCGCAGCTGGACGCGGCGGAAACGCTCTTGCGCGGCGTGCTGGCGGACATCGACTCGCTGGCGGACGAAGAGCCGCCGCCCCCGCCCGCGGCCCCGTCGCCGCCCGCCGTGCTGCGCGGCCTGGTCGAGCGCCTGCGGCGGGCGCTCGGCACCGACCTGGGGGCCGTCGAGCCGCTGCTCGACGAGCTGGACCGGGGCGCGGCCGGCACGCCCCTGCAGCCGGCCGTGCGCGAGATCGCCGCGCGCATCGACCGCTTCGAGCTCGATGCCGCGCTGGCCCTGCTGGCATCCCTGCCCATTCCCCCGGAGGACGCCCCGTGATCCCGAACCCTCCCGCGGCCGGATCGCCCGCCCGCGCCGGCGGGCGCCCCCGGCTGCTGATCGTCGACGACGCGTCCGTGAACCTGCACACGCTGGTCGGCATGTTCCGCGACGAATACGCCATCTCCGCCGCCACCAGCGGCGGCAAGGCCCTGGAACTGGCGCGGCGCGAGCCGCGGCCCGACCTGATCCTGCTCGACATCCAGATGCCGGACATGGACGGCTACGAGGTGCTGGCGGCCCTGAAGCAGGACGCGGCGACGGCGGACATCCCGGTCATCTTCGTGACCGCCCTGGCCGAGGCGGCGGACGCGGCGCGCGGCCTGCTGATGGGGGCGGCGGACTACGTCACCAAGCCCATCAATCCGGAACTGTTCCGGGTGCGGGTCAGGAACCAGCTCGAGCTCAGGCGCTACCGCCGCATGCCGGCGGCGTTCGACCTCGCGCTGCAGGCGGCCGGCGCGCCGCTGCCGACGCTGCTGGTGGTGGACGACGTGCCCGAGAACATCCACGAGCTGCTGGCCGCCCTGCGCGACGAATTCCGCATCCTGGTGGCCGGCGACGGCGCCCGGGCGCTGGAGATCGTGCAGGGGCCGGCGCCGCCCGACCTGGTCCTGCTCGACGTGGTGATGCCGGGGATGGACGGCTACGAAGTCTGCCGGCGCATCAAGTCCACGCCGGCCGGCCAGCGCATCCCGGTGATGTTCGTCACCGTGATCGACGACACGCGCGACAAGGTGCGCGGCTTCGCCCTGGGGGCGGCCGACTACGTGACCAAGCCCTTCGACATCGAGGAGGTGCGCGCGCGGGTGCGGGCCCATCTCGAACTCGCGCGCCTGCGCCGCTTCCTGGAGGACCTGGTGGCGCAGCGCACCGCCCTGCTGCGCGTGAGCGAGGAAAAATACCGCATCCTGGCGCACCGCGACCCGCTGACCGGACTGCCCAACCGGGTGCTGTTCGCGGAACTGCTGGCCCACTCCATCCAGATGGCCCAGCACGCCGCCATGCGCTTCGCCCTGCTGTGCCTGGACCTGGACAAGTTCGCCGCCATCAACGAGACCCTGGGGCACGGGCCCGGCGACCGGGTGCTGGTCGAGGTGGCGCAGCGGCTGCGCGGCCTGCTGCCCGAGCGCGACGCCCTGGCGCGGGTCGGCGGCGACGAGTTCTACGTCATCCTGGACCGCGACCAGGGCGAACGGGGCGTGGCCCTGGCGGGCCAGGGCATGCTCGACGCCCTGGCGGCGCCCTTCGTCCTGGACGGCCAGGCGATCTACGTGAGCGCGAGCATCGGCGTGGCGCTCTATCCCGAGGACGGCGCGACGGCCGACGAACTGCTCAGCCGGGTGGACGCGACGCTGCACCAGGCCAAGGCGGACGGGCGCGGCAGCCTGCGCTTCTTTTCGCCGGAGATCATGCTGCGCGCCCGGGAGCGCCTGTCGCTGGAGGCCGAGATGCGCCGCGCGCTGGAGCGCGGCGAGTTCCGCGTGCACTACCAGCCGCAGCTGCACCTGTACGAGCGCGCGGTGACGGGGCTGGAGGCGCTGGTGCGCTGGCAGCACCCCGAGCGCGGCCTGATCGCGCCGGGCGCGTTCATCGCCCTGGCCGAGGAAAGCGGCCTGATCGTGCCGCTGGGCAACTGGGTCCTGCGCGAGGTCGGCCGCCAGATGCGCGCCTGGCTCGACGAGGGCCGGGCGCCGGGCTACGTCGCCGTGAACCTGTCCGCGCTGCAGCTGGGCAGCGAGGGCTTCGTCGATTCGGTGCAGGCCGTGCTGCGGGAAAACGGGCTGGCGCCCGGCCGGCTGGAACTCGAAATCACCGAGAGCTGCCTGATGGCCGACCGCAGCCGCGCCATCGCCACCCTGGAGACGCTGCGCGGCCTGGGCGTGCGCCTGTCGATCGACGACTTCGGCACGGGCTATTCCTCCATGTCCTATCTCCAGCACCTCCGGGTGCACCGGCTGAAGATCGACATGTCGTTCGTCCGCGACCTGGAGACCAATCCCGGCAACGTGTCCATCGTCACGGCGATCATCGCGCTGGGCCACAGCCTGGAGCTGGACATCGTCGCCGAGGGGGTCGAGACCGCCGAGCAGCTGGCCCGCCTGCAGCGCCTGGGCTGCGACCTGATCCAGGGCTATCTGATCGGCCGGCCGGTGCCCGCCGCCGAGGCGCTGGACCTGCGCTTCGCGCCCGGCCATCCCCTGGCCGGGCTGCTGTCCGCCTGAAGCCGCGGGCGGCGCCGCTGCGCGGCCAGGCGAACCGGCGAGGCGATCCGGCCCCGGACGCGGCCCGGAATGCGGTCCCGGACGCAGCCCCGGATGCGGCTCCGGCTCAGTGGTCGAAGTGCAGGCGCAGGTAGGTCAGCCCGTCGCGCCGGCCCGACTGCAGGCGGTCGGCCAGGCCGCGCAGCATGATGCCCGAGATCCCCGACAGGGCCTGGTCCAGCGCGTGCTGGAAGGCGGCGTCGTCGATGTCGAGCAGGTCGGCCGGCGCATGGGCCGCGTGGCCGCCCAGTTCGAGTTCGGGCCCGTCGTGCAGCAGCTCGATGTCCAGATTGTGTTCGTCGAAACTGCCGCGGATGCCGCGCAGCCGCCGTCCGCCGCCGCTCTGGATGGCTTCGGCGGCCTCCAGCGCAGCCTGGGCGGCGCGCCGCACCACGTCGCGCCGGGCGCTCCAGGCGGCCCCCTGCGTCTCGACGAAGTCCACCACCCGCTGGATCGGCTCGGCCGCGACGTGGATGACCGTGTCGGCCGCGGCGCCGACGGCCTCGTCGAAGGATTGCTGCGCCTGGCGCGAGATCCCCAGGCGGAACAGCAGATTCAGCGCGATGGCGCTCAGGCCGGCGACGATGATGCCGTTGCCGACCACGAAACGCAGCGATTCGGGGGCGCGGCCGGCGAGTTCCGGCATCAGGATCACGCCCATGCCGAGCACGAAGGACAGGCCGATCATGAAGATGCCGCGCGAGTCCAGGGCGCGCGAGGCGATCAGCTCGATGCCCGAGACGATCAGGTAGGCGGCGGCGTAGATCTCGATGGCGCCGATGACGGCGGTCGGGATCAGGGTCAGCGCCAGCGAGGCCTGCGGCAGGAAGGCGATCAGGGCCAGCAGCAGGGCGGTGAGCAGCCCGATCCAGCGGGAGGTCGAGCGGCTGATGTGCGCCAGCGCGATGTTGGCCGACGAGGCGACGTTGGGCAGGGCGCCCAGCCAGGCGCCCACGATGTTGCCCAGGCCGCAGGCGCGCATGCCGCCGCTGATCATGCGCATGTCGGGGCGGCGCCAGTCGGAATCGTTCATCTTGTGCAGCAGCACCACGCAGCCGAAGACGTCCAGCTGGGTCATGAGCGCGAGCACGGCGACGGCCACCAGGATGCCGGCGTCGATGTCGAAGACGGGCATGGGCGGGTGCGGCAGGCCGAACACCGGGGCGCTGGCGAGCGCTTCCCAGCCGTGCAGCTTGCCGGTGAGGGCCGACACGGCCAGGCCGGCGAGCAGGCCGCCCAGCAGCGCGGCCAGCTTGCCGCGCTGGCTGCCCCAGATCGACAGGCCCACGATCGTCGCCAGGGTGGCCGCGCCGATCAGGATGTCGGCGCCGTCCAGGCCGCCGCTTTCCGCCAGCCCGGTGACGTGCCGCAGGGCCGGCTCGATGAGCGACAGGCCGGCCACGCAGACGATGATGCCGGCCACGGTGGGCGGCAGGATGGTGCGCAGGTACGGCATGAGCGAGCCGGTGCCCAGCGCCACCACGCCGTTGATCAGGCCGACCAGCACCAGGCCGCCCAGGCCGTACTGGGCGGCCAGCATGCCCGACAGGGCGACCAGCAGCGGATCGGGGATGTGGACCAGCAGCATGCCCGAGCCCAGCCGTCCGCCCCAGGCCTGCAGGAAGGTCGAGGCCGCCATGCCCAGGATGGTGGCCGTGACCATGGCCTGGGTCGTCGCGGCGTCCAGGTGGCCGATCTTGGCGGCCGCCAGCACGTAGGCGATCAGCGTCAGCGCGGTGGCGACGTGCTGCAGCGCCAGGCTGGCCAGCGTCGCCGCCGGGGGCCGCTCGTCGACGGCGTACAGCAGTTCGGGAGGGCGCTTGAAGCGGGGCAGGGCGGGAAGCTGCAGGCGGGACGGGCGGGATGGGCGAGCCATGGCGGGCGGGTTCCGGGTTGGGTGCCCGCGAGTGTATCACCCGCCCCCCCGCGGGCTTCCTCAGGCGCGCACCTCCTGCCGCTGGAACGCGATGTACGCCAGGGTGAACAGCAGCACGACCGCCGCGATCAGGCCGGTGAACTGCGGCCAGACGATCGCCAGGCTTTCGGACAGCGGCAGCGGGCTGCCCAGCAGGGCGCCCTGCAGCTGCGACAGGAACACCGGCCCCAGGCTGCGGGTGGACGGGTTCAGCAGGGTGATGGCGGTGTCGTTGAACAGGGGGGCGGGCGAGACGTGCAGCAGGCCGTTCTGCCAGGCCAGGGCGTGCAGGTCCAGTCCGCCGCCCATCAGGGTCGCCAGGTCGGGCGGGGCGATGGCGCGGGCCAGCGCGGGAGCCAGCATGGGCCACAGCAGGGCGCAGAACAGCCACAGGCCCAGGGCGACCAGCGCCGAGGTCGAGGCCGAGCGGAACAGCACCGAGCACAGCAGGGCGACGGCCAGCCAGACGCCGGCGTAGGCCAGCGCGGCGAGCAGGAACGCCAGGGACCGCACGACTTCCTCGCCGCTGGGCGGCACGCCCAGCAGGATCAGGCCGGCGCCCATGACCAGCAGCCACAGGCAGACCAGGCTGATGGCCAGCGCGGCCAGGCCGGCGAGGAACTTGCCCAGCAGCAGGGCGTCGCGGTAGAGGGGCTGCGACAGGATGCGGCTCAGGGTGCGGCGGCCGTATTCGCCGTTGATGGCATCGAACCCCAGGCCGATGGCGAGCAGCGGGATCAGGAAGCCCAGCAGGGCGGCGAAGGAGGGCAGGGGCGCGCGCGCATCGGTGAACAGGCGCAGGAACACGAAGGGGTCCGAGGCGGTCGTCTGGCGGATGCCTTCGATGGCGCCGTACAGGGCGGCCGCCGCGGTCAGCACGACCAGCCATTCCAGCAGCCGCATGCGCGCGCTGCCCAGGTGGTCGGCGAGTTCCTTGGACAGGACGGCGCCCAGGCCGTGCCAGGGCGAGCCGATGCGGGTCGTGCTCATGTCGGGGTGTCCTCGGTGAAGGTCTGACGGTAGATGCGGTCCAGGCTGGGGGTGTCCACGGCCAGGTCGCGCAGCTGCGCGCCCGCCAGGACCGCCGCCTGGGCGGCCTGGGCGCGCACGTCGCTCTCGGCCTGCAGGACGTAGTGCCCCGGGCCCTGGACGCGCACGCCGCCCACGCCGGGGACCGCGGCCAGGACGGAGCGCAGCTCGGGGCCGTCGGCGTGGAGGTGGACCTCGTGGCTGTGGCCGCCCAGCACCTGGCGGGCCAGGTCCCGGACCGGGCCCATCAGGGCGATGCGCCCGGCGTTGAACAGGGCGACCCGGTCGCAGATGCGCTGCATCTGGTCCAGCAGGTGCGAGGACAGCAGCACGGTGACGCCGTCCTCGCGCAGGGCTTCGATCATGCGCAGGAACGCCTCGGTGGACTGCGGGTCCAGGCCGGAGGTGGGTTCGTCCAGGATGGCGATGGCGGCCCGCTTGAGCAGGATCTCGGCCAGGCCCAGGCGGCGGCGCATGCCGTGGGAAAACGTGCCCGCGCGCTGGTCGATGCGGTCCAGCAGGCCGACGCGCTCCAGCGCCTCGGCGATCCGCCCGTCCCGTTCCTGCCGCGGGATGCCCAGCAGGCGGGCGGTGTAGCGCAGGTTGTCGCGCGCGCTCAGGTGGTCGTAGAAGCCGACCGAATCGGGCATGTAACCGACCTGGCGCTTGACGGCCAGCGGATTGCGCCAGGGGTCTTCGCCCAGCACGCGCACCTGGCCGCGCGTGGCCTCGGTCAGGCCCAGCAGCATCAGGATCGTGGTGGTCTTGCCGGCGCCGTTGGGGCCGAGCAGGCCGAAGACTTCGCCGGGCCGCACCTGGAAGTTCAGGGTCTGGACCACGGCGCGGCCGCCGTAGTCCTTGCCCAGCCCGCGGACGTCGATGGCCGGCGCGTCCGGAGCCGGGACGGGGCGGCCGGACGGGCCCGCGGCGGGCGTGCGGGCGGATGACAGGGCGGGTGGCGGGGCGGATGACATGGCCGATGGCATGGCGGGTGTCGGGGCGGGCATCATGGCGGACGGCCCGTTCAGCGGCGGCCGTAGCGCGCCACCGCGCCAAGCAGCGCGAGCAGGGCCACGGCGATCAGGATGGCGCCGCTGACCCCCCACAGGGCCGAGGTCGTGACCGAGACGCGCAGGTCGCCGTCGGCCGACTGGCCGGCCGAGCGCGCGTGCAGCTTGACCATGTAGTCGCCCGACAGGGACTGGGCCGAGGGCGTGATGCGGGCCTGGACTTCGGCGGTCTTGCCCGGCTCCAGCAGGGCGATGCGCGCGGGCTCGAATTCGATCTTCCAGCCCTCGGGCGCCGTGCCCTCCAGCGCGATGTCGCGGGCGGCGGCGGTGCCGCCGTTGCGCAGCACCAGCGGCATGGCGCGGGTGTCGCCGATCTGCGCGTCGGTGCTCATCAGCCCGTCGCGGCCCGCCAGGTCCAGCGCCGGCTGGCCGGTGATGTCGAGTTTCAGGACCGTGCTCGCCCGGACGCCGTCGGCGGCGGCCTCGACTTCGATCGAATGCTCGCCCGATTGCGCCGATGCGGGCGGGCGCACGTGCAGCTTGACGGTCTTGGATTCGCCGGCCTTCACGGGGACGGCGCTGATCTGCTGGGTGCCGTAGCCCTCGGTGAAGGACGTGTCGAAATACTGCGGAGCCCGCGCCGCCAGGCTCGCCAGGACATCGTGGCCGCTGGCGTTCTTCACCGTCAATTGATAGTCGAAGGCGGTGCGGGCCGAGCCGGTCAGCTGCGGCAGTTCGGGCTGGATCGACAGCTGGGCGGGCAGCTGGTCGGCCAGGGCGACCTCGATGGGCAGGCTCAGGCGCCGCTGGGCGCCGTCGGCGTGCACGGTCAGGGTATGGCGCGATTCCGCGCCGCCTTGCGGAATGTCAAGCTGCAGTTGCAGCGGCAGCGTATCATCGCTGCCAGGCATGGCCGCTTCGACGGGGCGGCCGTTGCCCAGCAGGGTGGCCTTCCAGCCCGCGGGCACGCCCTCCACCGACAGCGCCAGCCGCTCGGGCGGGGTGGCGCGGTTGCGCAGCTGCAGGGCGATGGTCGAGGTCTCTCCCGCCTTCAGGGTCAGGGCGGGGTAGTCGGTGGACAGGTCGATGCCGGGCGGCGCGGTTTCCGCGGCCGGCGCGGCGGTCTGGAAGCTCAGGGCGCACAAGGCGGCGACCCACAATGCGAGGTGTCTGGACATGGTGTCGTTCGGCTTTTCGTTCAGGTTGATCTGCCCGGTCCGGATCCGGTCTCCAGACGAAGGGACCGGCGGGGGCGGCTCCGAGTTTCAAGAAAAATGTGATTTTTTGTTTCCTGTCGGGCCGCGGATGCCTTCGGCAGCCCCCTTGCCACCCCTTGCCGTCCCCCTCGGCGCCCTCCTTGTCATGTCCTCACCGCCATCCTTGTATTGAGAACCGTTATCATTCCTGCTAACATCACGCTTTCGCCCCTGCTGTCCGCTGGTCCATGTCCTCCGGTTTCACCTCGCGTCTTGCCCCGCTGAAGATCGTCGCCGCCTGCACGGCCCTGGGGCTGCATGCGGCCGTGCTCGCCATGGTGCTATCGGCGCCGGTGGTCGAGGTGGCCCTGGGCCAGCCCGAGGCGCTGGACGTGCAGTTCGTCGAGCTGGGCCCCGCCATCGAACCCGAACCCGTGGCCGCGGCCGAGCCCCCGCCGGTGGAAACGCCGCCCGAGCCGGAACCCGAGCCCGTGGTCGAACCCGAGCCCGAGCCCGTGGTCGAGCCGGAGCCCGAACCCGAGCCCGAGCCGGTCGTCGAGACGCCCGAACCCGAATCCATCACCGAGCCGCCTCCGCCCGAGCCCAAACCGGAGCCGAAGCCGGAACCCAAGCCCAAGCCCAAGCCGAAACCCCGGCCCAGGCCGGAACCGAAGCCGCAGCCCAGGCCGGTGCCGCCCGCGCCGCAGGTCAGCGTGGCGCGGGACGCCGCGGCGGGCGGTGCGCGCCAGGCCTCCGAGGCGCGCGGCGAGCCGCGCGCCGTCGATCCCGACCGGCCCCGCGCCATCGGCCAGGTGGACTATCTGGGCAAGCGGCCCAGCCCGGTGTATCCGCGCATCTCGCAGCGCCGCGGCGAGCAGGGGCGGGTGGTGCTGCGCGTGCTGATTTCTCCGCTGGGCCAGGTGGCCAACGTCTCGGTGCGCACGTCCTCGGGGTATGCGCGCCTCGACGAGGCGGCGGTGGAGGCCATGCGCCAGGCGCGTTTCCGTCCGTACACGGAAAACGGCATCGCCTACAAGGCGCTGGTGGACATTCCTTTCGATTTCGTCTTATAGGACAGGAACATGATGCTCGATCTGATCGCAAGCGCGGCGCTGACGCTCGCCCAGGCCGCGGGGCCGGATGCCGCGCAGGCCGCCGCGCACGCGGCGCCGGCGGTGTCGGCGGCCGCCGACGTGGCGGCGACCGCGGCCGCCACGGGGACGGCGGCGGCCGCCCAGGCGGCGCTGGCGGCCGGCGCCGTGGAAACCGGCGGCCAGGGGGTGCTGCATTTCATCGGCCAGAGCGACGCGGTGGGCAAGTCCCTGTTCGTCTTCCTGATGCTGATGTCCCTGGCGAGCTGGTACCTGATCCTGGCCAAGGGCCTGACGCATCTGCGCATCCGCCGCCGTTCGCGCAAGTTCCTGTCGGAATTCTGGGCCGCCAGCTCCCTGGAGCAGGTGGAAAACGAGATCTCCACGCACGGCGCGGACGAGCCCTTCGCCCACCTGGCCAGCCACGCCATCCACGCGCAGAAGCACCACACCAAGTACGGCGCGCTCAAGCTGGAGGAAAGCGGCTCGACGGCGGCCTTCGTGACGCGCACCATCCGCAAGGTCATCGACGAGGAGACCGCGCGCCTGGAAAACGGCCTGACGGTGCTGGCCTCGGTGGGCTCGACCGCGCCCTTCGTCGGCCTGTTCGGCACGGTGTGGGGCGTCTATCACGCCCTGCTCAGCATCAGCATGACCGACGGCGTCACCATCAACCGCATCGCCGGCCCCGTGGGCGAGGCCCTGATCATGACCGGCCTGGGCCTGGCGGTCGCCATTCCCGCCGTGCTGGGCTACAACGCCTTCGTGCGCGTCAACCGCGTCTACCTGGCGCAGCTCGACGCCTTCGCGCACGACCTGTTCACCTTCCTGACCACCGGCCAGCAGGTGGCCGACGGCAGCCACGAGCGCAACGGCCGCACCATCAGCCTGGCCAGCCACCGGGGAGCCTGACATGGCGTTCGGCAGCTTCGATTCCAAGGGACCGGGCACCACCATGTCCGAGATCAACATGGTGCCGCTGATCGACGTGATGCTGGTGCTGCTGGTGATCTTCATCATCACCGCGCCGCTGCTGAGCCACTCGATCCGCATCAACGTGCCGCAGGTCACCGCCCAGCCGGTGGAGCAGAAGCCCGCGGTGATCGATCTCGCCATCGATCCGTCCGGAGCGCTGTTCTGGAACGAGCAGCCGATCGCCGAGGAAGACCTGCAGGCCCGCTTCGCCAGCGAGGCGACGGCCGATCCCCAGCCCGAAGTCCGCATCCGCGCCGACGTGGAGACCCGCTACGGCCTGCTGGCGCGGATCATGGGGGCGGCGCGCCAGGCGGGCATGAAGCGCCTGGGCTTCGTCACCACGCCGGGGCAGGCGGCCCCCGCCGCGGCGGCCGAAGGCGCCGCCTCCGCGCCCGCCGCCGCGGGCGCCTCCGGAACACCGGCCCGCCCGGCCACTCCGGCCGCGCCGGCCCCGGCTCCCGCCGCGTCCGCGCAGCCTCCCGCGGCGCCGCCCGCCGCCGCGCCGGCCCCCGGCGGCGGCTGAACGCGCGTTCCAGGCGTTCAAGCAACCGTCAACTATGTAACGCAGGCCCTCCAGCGGTGACGCGGCGTGACCGCTTCAGGCTAGAATCACCGTCATGAGAGTCCTGGTCATCGAAGACGACGCCACCCTCGGCCACGCCCTGCAGGAATTCCTGGGCGGCCAGGGCTATGCCGTCGATTGGCTGAGGTCCGGCGACCGCGTCGAAGGCGCGCTCGCCGGGCAGGCCTACGATCTGCTGCTGCTCGACCTGAACCTGCCCGGCCTGAGCGGCCTGGAAGTCCTGCAGCGGCTGCGCGAAGGCGGATCCCAGGTGCCGGTGCTGATCCTCACGGCGCGCGACGGCCTGGACGACCGCGTCGCCGGCCTGGACGCCGGCGCCGACGACTACGTCACCAAGCCCTTCGAGCTGCCAGAACTCGCCGCCCGGGTACGGGCGCTCGCCCGCCGCCGCGCGGGCCAGGCCCAGACCATCCTGGAATGCGGCCCCCTGTCCTTCGACACCGTGGGGCGCCAGATCCGGGTGGACGGCAAGCGCCTGGCCCTGTCCGTGCGCGAACTCTCGGTGCTGGAAATGCTGATGGCGCGGCCCGGCCGGGTGGTGACCAAGCAGCAGATCGTCAATTCCCTGTCGGCCTGGGATGCCGATTTCAGCGAGAACGCGGTCGAAGTCTACGTCTACCGCCTGCGCAAGCGGCTCGACGGCACCGGGACCAGCATCCAGACGGTGCGCGGCTTCGGCTACCTGCTCGACGTCGATCGTGCCGCCTGAGTCCACCGCCGGCCCGCCTTCCGGCCGCGGGGCGCCGGGTCTGGTCGAGCGCCTGATGCCCCGGGACTCGCTCGCCCGCCGCCTGGTTCGCCGGCTGCTGCCGGCCTTTTTCATTCTGGTGGCCATCGATCTGCTGGCCACCTGGTTCATGACCGGCGTGATCCGTCCCCAGCCCTGGCTGCTGCGCGACCTGTTCTGGACCATGATGCTGACCCAGGGCCTGCTGGTGGCGCTGTTCGTCTGGGTCCTGATTTCCGGCATCCGTTCCGAGCTGGCCTCCATCAACCGCCTGGCCGACGACATCCGCCAGCGCTCCATCGAAGACCTGCAGCCGCTCGACCTGGCCGGCCTGCCCGGCGAGATCGCGCCGCTGGTCCTGCATTTCAACGACCTGCTGGTGCGCCTGGACGATTCGGTGCAGGCCCAGCGCCGCTTCATCGGCCACGCGGCGCACCAGCTGCGCACCCCCCTGGCCGGCCTCAAGGTCGAGTCCGAGCTCATGCTCGGCCAGGATCTGCCCGAGGACATCCGCGTGCGCGCCGGGCGCATCAAGTCCGTGACCGACCACATGATCCGCATGGGCCAGCAGCTGCTGGTGCTGGCGCGCGCCGAGCACGCGGTGCGGCCGCGGGACAGCTTCGTGCGCCTGGACCTGTGCGAATGGATGCGCCAGGCGGGCGCCGAATGGCTGGGGCGCGCGCGCGAGCGCGCCATCGACCTGCAGCTGGTGGCGCCCGAGGACCCGGTCTGGGTGGACGGCGACCCGGTGCTGCTGGAGGAACTGCTGGGCAACCTGATCGACAACGCCCTGCGCTACGGCCTGGGCGCGCGGCGCATCGTGCTGCGCGTCATGGCCAATCCGCCCTCGTTTTCCGTCGAGGACGACGGCGCCGGCATCCGCGCCGAGGACCTGGACCGCGTCTTCGAGGCCTTCTACCGCGCCGCCGACGCGGGCCAGGGCGGCTCGGGCCTGGGGCTGGCCATCGTGCGCGAGATCGCGCGCGCGCACGGCGCCTGGTGGAAAATCGCCAGCCGGCCCGCGTTTTCCGGCACGCGGGTGTCCCTCGTCTTCCCCGGCCCCCGGCTGGGCGCCTGCCTCACGCGGGCCGAATAGCACAGAGTATGAGCATGCAGAAAGACAATCCGCGGGCCGCCCTGCTGATCGGCGCCCTGGGCGTCGTCTACGGGGACATCGGCACCAGTCCGCTGTACACGATGAAGGTCGCCCTCTCGGGCGCGGGCCGCCCCGACGTCGAGCACGTCCTGGGGATGCTGTCGATCCTGTTCTGGATGCTGATCCTGGTGGCGTCGCTGAAATACGTGACCTGCATCCTGCGCGCCGACAACCGTGGCGAGGGCGGCACGCTGGCCCTGATGGAGCTCGCCCTGCGCGGCCGCAGCGGGCCTTCCCGCTGGCGCCTGGCCCTGCTGGGACTGATCGGCGCCAGCCTGTTCTACGGCGACAGCATGATCACCCCCGCGATCTCCGTCCTGTCCGCCGTCGAAGGCATCGGCATCGTCTCGCACCGGCTGGACGCCTGGGTGGTGCCGATCTCGGTGGTCGTGCTGCTGGCGCTGTTCATGTTCCAGTCGCGCGGCACCGGCGCGGTGGGCAAGCTCTTCGGGCCGGTGATGCTATGCTGGTTCCTGGTGCTGGGGGGCCTGGGCGCCTGGCGCATCGTCGGCCAGCCCGAGGTCCTCCAGGCGGTCAATCCGGTCTGGGCGGCGCGCTTCATCGGCGACGCCCCCTGGGAGACCTTCCTGGCGCTGGGCGCGCTCGTCCTGGCGCTGACCGGCGCCGAGGCGCTGTACGCCGACATGGGGCATTTCGGCGGCCCGGTCATCCGTCGCGCCTGGTTCTCCCTGGTGCTGCCGGCGCTCGTCCTGTGCTATTTCGGCCAGGGCGCGCTGCTGCTGAGCGACCCGGAGGCCATCCGCAATCCCTTCTTCCTGCTGGCGCCCGACTGGGGCCTGATCCCGCTGGTGGCGCTGGCCACGCTGGCCACGGTGATCGCCTCGCAGTCGGTGATCTCGGGCGCGTTTTCCATGACGCGCCAGGCGGTGCAGCTGGGCTACTGGCCGCGCATGGTGATCCAGCACACCTCGGCGCGCGAGGAAGGGCAGATCTACCTGCCGCGCGTGAACTGGCTGCTGCTGCTGGCGGTGCTGGTCCTGACGCTGTCGTTCGGCTCTTCCGACCGCCTGGCGCACGCCTACGGCTTCGCCGTCACCGGCACGATGCTGATGACCTCGCTGCTGGCGTTCGCCGTGCTGCCCCGCCATGCGCGCGGCCTGCGCCGCCTGGCCTGGCTGGCGCTGATTTCGCTGTTCCTGACGATCGACGTGCTGCTGTTCTCGTCCAACACGCTCAAGCTGCACGAGGGCGGCTGGCTGCCGCTGGTGGTGGGCATCGGCCTGCTGACGCTGATGGTGACCTGGAAGCAGGGGCGCCAGCAGGTGCACGACACGCTGGCGGGAGACCAGCAGCCGCTCGCCAGCTTCATGGAATCCCTGGAGGCCTATCCGCCCACCCGCGTGCCGGGCACGGCGGTGTTCATGAGCATGATCGTCGGCACGGTGCCGCCCGCGCTGCTGCACAATTTGAAACACAACAAGGTCCTGCACGAGCAGGCGCTGTTCCTCACGATCGAGGTGGCCGACGTGCCCTACGTGCCTTTCGGCGAGCGGGTGCGGATCGAGCGGGTCAGCCGCGGCGCGTGGCAGGCCGTGGCGCGCTGGGGCTTCAAGCAGGAGCCGAACGTGCCCCAGGTGGTTGAGCAGATCGGGCAGGAGGTGCCGGAACTGAACCTCGAACCCATGCAGACTTCGTATTTCCTGTCGCGCCAGACCGTGATCGTGGTGCGCCGCCTGCCCTGGTACCAGAGCTGGCGGCGGCATCTGTTCGCCTTCATGGCGCGCAATGCCAGCCGCAGCACCCGGTTCTACAAGATTCCGCCCAACCGCGTGGTGGAGATGGGCATGCAGATGGAGCTCTAGCCCGGAAATTTCGTCAGGCGGGTAAAAAGGAATAGGCGATTCTTGCCCGAGGGCTTATGGTTATTGGTTCTCAC